>Ga0315316_10004658_pt1 | contig 10043 bp, 8 predicted proteins | sample M160m3416metaG_FD_203702 | JGI IMG/M metagenome (GOLD analysis project Ga0315316, IMG submission 203702) | Ammonia-oxidizing marine archaeal communities from Monterey Bay, California, United States - M1 60m 3416 | ecosystem: Environmental > Aquatic > Marine > Intertidal zone | place: USA... | reverse complement strand
GCGTTTTTAGGTTGAATTGTCGTTCCAACACCTGTTTTTCTTTCAGGAGTTGGTGAAATGAATTAGCTTTAGAAAGGGATGGAGTTAATAGGAAACCTAACCAAAAAACCGAAAATATCCGTAAAAAAAAATTTATTCCCATACTCCACTTATACCACCCTATTGCGAGGTAGGCAATCTATGAAGCGTAAAAGCTTATAGAAGAATAATACGGCCTAACGTTTCTTTGTGGGTCACACGTTGATGGTATTAGCACCAATGTCTTTGTATGCTTCGAGGGAGCGTTCGTGGCAGGTGAGAACGAGAACTTGTCGCTGTTCCCCAAATTTACTTAGAATTTTTGTGAATCGTTTATCACGTTCGTCATCGAAGTTTACGAATACATCATCCATAACCGCAGGGAGTGGTTCGGAGCGGGTTTCGTATTCATCAATCAAACCGAACCGCATGGCAAGATAAAGTTGTTCGCGAGTTCCTCGGCTCATCTCCATAACTCCTTTTCTCTGATGTTGACCATTTTCGATAAACACTTCATCTTGGTCAACGGGAATAACAATGCGCTGGTAACCAGTAATTTGAGTAAACAGGTTTTCTGCGGAACGGATCACTCCAGGTTGTCGGTTTTTTTCGTATTCGTATTTAGCAGCTTCAAGAAGAACTAGAGCACCCTTGTAAGCAGCCCATTCCTCAGCTAAGGATTGCAACTGCTGCTTAAGGACCTCAAGTTCGGTTTGCCTTGCAATAAGGTCGTTGTTGGATGACAGGTTTTCAATTTCTTTACGGGTTTCGCCGGTGGCCTGTAGCAACTGCTCGCGATTATCTTCTTGTTCTTTCAGGTCAGCATTAAGATGTGTCAACTTTTGTTTGATTTCTTCAAGCGAAACGCTTTGGATAGCTTCAATAAATTGATCAAAATACGATCCCAAACCAACATTGGATTGAATAATTCCGCGTTTCTGTGTGATGCTTTCCTCTAGCGATTTTTTAACATCCAGGATGGATTGCTTGCGTAAAAAATCCGCGGCATCCTGGGCTCCCGATGAGCTTATAAACCCGGTGAGATCGTTAGAGTTGTTTTTCAGTTGATCTTCGAGATTATTGATTTTATTTCCTTGACTCTCGCATTGATTTTCCAGCAGTTCCCTTTTTTCCCTATTTGCTTTGCTTTCATCAAAAGCATGATCGATAATCTCAATATTAAATGGCAGATCATTTTCCAATGAAATCTTTTGGATCAGAGGTGCTAGTGTACAAACATTTTCCCGGGTTTCTTTGCATAGGGTTTTCATTTTTAAAATACGTTCATCTAGCCTTGTCCTCTGAGCGATCATAGTTTTGACCTGCAAGGCCGTTTTAGCAATATTTTTTGTTGCGATGGGAGCTATACTAGGATCCAGATTTCTTATTTTCAGCCACTGTCGCCATTCATCAAATTTATAATTCAGGTCACTTTGCGTATTGTCACATTTTTGAACTAAGTTTTTCTCTGTGAAATCTTCCTTCTCCAAGTCATTCTTGTTTTTTGTGACCATCTTGGAAAGAAAGATGCCTCCCGCAATTATAAATAATGAGCTTAATAAGAGAGGGATATTGATAAGGTAACCACCAAGAACTACTCCCAAAAAACCAGTTACGGTAAGCCCATAACAAAAAAATTTAAACCATTTAGGGAAATGCGATCCTTCTGATTTTTTTTCCTCTTTGATCTTGCGGTGACTATCCAGACGATCTTTGCATAAGTCACCTTCTCGTCTCAAGCTCTCAAAGCTGTCATAAAAACTATCGATTTGCCCTTTTTCCGCCTCAGTTAAGTCAAATTCCATTACGGTTTCTTCATCCCAGCCCCGATCTATGGATTTGATTTCCTCGGTAATAAGCATGTCCAGGTTTTCCCTTTCAAACTGCACTCTATCCAAATCCTGCAAAGCAGACAGAACGGACTGGGTGGACTGTCGCAGTTTCTGCACACTTTCTTCTTGCAAAAGTAAGTCGTGATTAACGATAAGAGTATCTCGATTATTTTTTAGAGCTTGTAGAGCCGACTGTTCTTCTTCAATGCGCAGGAGCAGGTTTTTCTTTTCTTGATTTATAGACTCAAAAGTTTTTAAACCGTTTTCAGGGAACTGGGAAAGATCTTCAATTGTTGCGAGCTTATTTTTTGCATCTAGAAACTGAACAGCGTCTTCATAAAGTCGGGCCTGCGTTTCCAAGGTTCTTTTGGTTGACTCCAAGTCTTCCAATAGCTTCTGTACACTGAGTTTTTGGTGCAACATTCTATTTAATTTTTCCTGTAGTTCATCATATAAAACCAAGTTTTTTTGAATCAAGAGAATGTCCTGCTCGTTGACTCTAATCTTTTCAAGCAAGGCTCCCATTAGCGAGGCACCACGTGGGCGAAAAATTTTTGCACAGCAAGTTTCTAGTTCTGCTTCTATTTCTTTCAGGGAAATATTGCCAAGCCCTAGTCCGGCACCATAGATACGGTTTTTGACATCATCGCTGTTGAGGGTATTAAAATCATGTAATTCATCAATAGTGAAAGCATAAATATTTTTATAAATTTGCGCGTTACCAAGAAGGTGATTTAAAACATGTTGTCCTTCCATAGTCTCGCTGGAACTACAAATTTTCACGGTTCCTCCATGCGGGCCAGGCCCCCTAGAGACAACCATTTCCTCACCATCTTGCAATATAACTTTTATATTGCCGCCTAGCGTTCCACCATATACGGGAGTGTAGAGATTGGTATTCTCCCTTTTGGTAGGAAATCCGAAAAGAATCCGCCGAATGAATTCGAGCAAGGTGGTTTTGCCAAATTCATTTTTCCCGTAAATGATATTGACGCCAGGAACTAGTCCGGTAATTCGCTTGTCAGTAAATATTCCGAAGCCGTCTATATAAATTTCGCGTAATTGCATACTATTTCCTATTGAGTTTTACGTTCGACCAATTGATCGAGTGCCAAATCACGGGATTTCAAGCTAATAGACTGAATATTAATATCCTCTAAATACTTTCTTCCTGCCCAAGATTCAAATACAGGCTTCATGGCTTCCTGAATTTTACTTTGCAACTGTTCATTCTCATCGCATAGACTTAGAAGGTCGGCGACAAAATCTTTACCATCCTTAAGGGTTTTAATGTCATATGTGCCTGCGGTTTGAATGGAAAGGTCCACCAAGATCCAAGGAGAATGACCTTCGAACAATGTATTAACTTCTTCCACCAGGGCTTTGCTAGCTCCAGAGCTCTGCAATTCATTGTGCAACGAAGTTCGTCCGGTTAAAATCAACCGCGCTACGAGACCCTCGCGGGTTAACGATTCTTTTTCAAATTCTTCCACCTTCGATTGAATCGCGAGCAATACTTCGTTAATACTGGAGGTATCACTGACATCTACATATGTCGAAATGTAACTCACCGCTTCGGTGACGACGAACTGTATATTGGGAGGCGCGTCGGAATTAAGAGTAACCAGACAACACCCTTTTGGTCCGGTTTCCTTGAAATGCCTGGACTGGGTGTTTCCAGAATAAACAATTGATGGGCTATTTTCTCGCAGAATTTTAAATTTATGTATATGGCCCAGAGCCCAATAATCAAAATCACTAGATACTAAGTCCTGTAAGCTACAGGGGGAATAGTTATCATGTCCGGCTTGTTTTCCAACATTCGCATGTAAAAGACCGATCGCAAAACCTTTCTTTTTATTTTTCTTGAATTTTATCGCCAAGTTTTCGTTTACTTCTTTCCGAGGATAACTGATTCCGTATATCCAAGCTAAGGTATTACCATGCCTAGTTATTGGAAAACTTTCTACCTCGTTATCCGAGAAAATAGTAGTGCCCTCCGGCCAATCCAATTTACGAGACCAAGAGTTAGAAGGGTCGTGGTTGCCATGCACAATAAAAGACGGGATATTTTTTTCTGAGAGTTCCAACAGGCCACGACGAAATTTTAATTGCGCCTGCAAACTTCTATCATCACCATCAAAAATATCCCCGGCTATCAGAACAGCATCAACCCTTTCTTCCACAGCTAGCTTTACGATTTTATGGAATGATTGAAAAGTGGATTCTCGCAGACGTTCATTAAGAGCCGGCACCTGAGACGCCAAGCCCTTGAATGGGCTATCAATATGAAGATCGGAGCAATGGATAAAACGAAAATCAGTCATGGTATATTATTGTCAGGCTGTGTTTCGGCCTAAAACCATTTGAGTTCTCGAAGCATAAGTTGTTATAGTTCAATAGTATAGACCATGCGCGCTGCTAGCTCAATGATTTTCTTGAAGGTTACACTCAAGCAAGTTTTATGAAAAAGAGCTGGAACAGATTTAGCTAAAAATCATTTTTCAATTATGGAATATCGTCGGTTCGGAAAAACGGAAGAAAATATCTCAGTAATTACCCTTGGCGGCATGCGTTTTAAGGATGGGTGGAATCCTCCTCGTACTTATCTCCCTTCGGATTCCGTACGAAACTGTATTGAAATCACTCGCCAAGCTCTGGCACTTGGTATAAATCATATTGAAACAGCTCATGGCTATATGAAAAGTGAAAACCTATATGGTCTAGCACTTAAAGAGTTGGGTACACCACGCGAGAGCTTTAAGATGATGACCAAGGGGGCTCCGATGACCGGGGAGGAAACTCGTGCACTGGTTGAAGAACAGCTGGATAGTTTAAATTTAGACTACCTTGATTTTTATGGGTGGCACGGGATCAATAATGAAGAGAGGTTGAAAGCCGCAGTTAAGTCGGGGGGACCGGTAGAAGTATTACACCGATTGAGAGAAGAAGGACTGATTCGGCATGTTGGCTTTTCTACACATGGTTCTCTAGAAATTATTCTTCAGGCTTTAAATACAAACCTGTTCAGTTTTGTTAACCTACATTATTATTATTTTTTTCAACGTAATATTCTGGCTTTACAGCTAGCGAGAAAGAAAGATATTGGAGTATTTATAATTTCTCCTAATGAGAAGGGGGGCCTGTTGTGGAAACCTTCCAAAAAGGTTGAGGAGACTTGTCATCCCTTAACTGCAATCGAATTTAATGGTAGGTTTTGCCTGAGCCATCCGGAAATCACAACTTTAAGTATGGGTATTCATGAACCGGAGCATTTTGCGCAAAACCTTTCCATCCTAAATGAACAAGATTATTCCTCACCGGGTATGCTTGATATCCAAGCAAAGATGGATATCTCACTTTCCAAGATCTCCAGTCTATGTACTTTGTGTGGGGAATGTTTGCCCTGCCCTGAAGAAATCAATATTCCAGAAGTGTTACGTTTTCACAACTTATTGGAAGCCTATAATATGAAGGATTATGGGGAATTTCGATACAATATGTTTGAAGGCGAAGGGCATTGGTTCCCGGGAAACTTTGCTTCAAAATGCACCCAATGTGGAGACTGTCTTCCCCGTTGTCCGGAAAAGCTTGAAATCCCGAAATTATTAAAAAAAACGCACAAGAAATTGTTTGACCGCAAAGACTGGTTAAAAAAACAACTTCTCCACTTTGCAGTTTTGGTGGCTGGGTTTTTGCGTAAATTAATTCCTTAAGAATTGGAATAGACTGCAGAACTTCTCTGCATGATATTTCTGATAATAGTGATAGTAATCAGAAGGATGGTTTATTTTTTTTAATAACCACAAAAAAACTCTTTAAGATCTCCTATGCCTATTTTTTTAACCTCCAAGAAAGGGAGCAGTAAAGATCGTCAAGATAGAGTGGAGCGGCGAAGAAACTAATCGGGAAAATCTTGAGATCAGAAGGTTTTTTCATTTGCTCCACTAAAAATATTATTGGTTTAAACCGGGATTTTTCTAAAACTTTTAGGATTATTTTGAATCTAAAAAATAAAAACGACGTTGGGCTACTATGGACAAGGACTAATTGCTCAACATGATATTTATATAACATTTCACTTTCATTCCCAGGCCTATTTTTCCTTAGAATTCATGTCCGAAGTGATCAGGAACCTCAGAAGAAAACAAAACTTAGTTTCTCATGAAAAATAAAAACATTTAACCAGTCAAAAACTATGGAATTGCTTAAAGAGCTCGAAACTATTATGAACGAAGTGAAATACGAAAAAAATAATTTAAAGACCGCCAAAACTAAGGAGGAAGAAGTAGAAGCATTAAAAGAAATGCTGGATTCTTTAATGCGGGGCGCTCGCCAAGTGCAGGAAAAAATAGACCAGTTTAACGACCGCCGCTATCGTTAATAATTCCGCACATCGAGGTCCCTTTTATTATTCCAGTTCTAGCCTTTTTAAGCTCGGGAGGCTCTGGTTTTTAGCAACTTCATCGGCTTTCTTTCCTAGATCAATCTCATTACGAACCAGAATAAGCATCTCTAAACTCTTCAGGTTTTTGGATTGTAACAAAGCCTTCATTCCTTCTAGGGTAATTTGATTATTATACAGATCAAGAGTTTTCAAGTTGGCAAATCGAGGTGAATTGGCGATCGCAAGGGCACCGCGGTCACTGATCTTATTGGCGCTAAAATCTATAAAAGTTAAGGCAGAAGAATTTTTCGATGCCGCCAAAGCCTCCACCCCTTCATCTCCTATTTGGTTGCGAGTCAGCTTAAGTTCTTTCAGATTCTTCATGTTTGGAGAATTGGCGATCATTCGTGCTCCTTGAGCAGATACATCGTTGCCCCACAGAGAAAGATTCTCGGTGTGTTTGAACGTTACCGATTCTGTAAGAATCCGCACCCCCTCATCCCCTAGTTTGTTTCCCTGCAAAGCCAGAGACTTTACATTTTTCAATTCAGGCATATCAGCGAGAATCTGAATGCCTTTCACACCAATCAATGACCGGTTTAAATTAACTTTTGTTCCATCGGAATCCATTCTTTCCTTAATATGAGCTGGAATATCGGTAGGTGGACCCTTTGGCCGACCATAACCATGTCCACTATGTTTTCCACCATATCTTTTTTTTGCTGACCCAGGATGCCCACCATGTTTTCCAGAACCATGTTCAGTCTGCTTAACTTCATGAGGGGAATGCTCTCCCGCCCCAATCGCGGGCAAAGACCATACCAACCAACCCAATACCAAAACTCCCTGTAATACTTTTTTTTGAATCGGCACGATAAAATTCTCCTTTTTATTTCGAAGCTACACAACGAAAGCCAATATAGTTTTTTTTCTGCTCCGGTAATGCTTTACCACGAATCGCCGGGCGAGCCAGATCTAAAGTGGAATACCACGACCCTCCCTTAATCACTTTAAACCTCTCTCCGTAAAGATCATTTGAATGTTCGTTACCCGGATGCGGTTGATACCAATTCTCCGTCCACTCCCAAACATTGCCCGACATATCCATAACTCCGTAGGGACTAGCACCCTCTGGAAATTTGCCAACCGGACTGGTATTTCGATAATTGTCTCCCTTACCACGTACGTTAGCATTGAGCGCATCCGGCTTGTTGCCCCATGGGTAATATCGTTTATCGTTTCCCCGTGCTGCCTTTTCCCACTCCAATTCCGTTGGCAGGCGTTTCTTCGACCAGAGGCAATAATCTTTGGCATCGTGCCAAGAAACACTCACCACTGGTTGAAGAGGATGATTCAACCGTGCATTGACAAACTCGCGCGGTGCTGGCTTACCTGTGGCTTCCATATACAATCTATATTTCCCGACAGAAACCTCATACTTATCAATTTTGAAAGCAGGCAAGCTCACACTATGCGCAGGGGTTTCATCACGATACCAGTCCAAAGATTCTGAATGAAACTGCTTTGCTGCCCATAGGATATCCTCATCAGAACTTCCCATGATAAAGGGGCCTTCAGGAATCAGAATCATATCTTCTGCTTCAACCTTTAAAGCTCCAAACACTCCAGGACCTACAAGCAACAGTATCAAAAGGGGAAACCAGAGCCTAAACATATAATTTTTACGGGTTGTTTGAAGTCTCATTTTCACCGACACCACCTAGAAATCATTTACTTTAAGAAAACCAAACCAGGTTCAAACAGATGGAATCATTCCTTTCTTCCGTGCATACTCAAAAATATTACCCGCCTCGATAATCTCTATCACCTCACCTAGCGATTTCAACTCATAAATTTTATCGCTAGAACTATTGGTGAGCGTACTTGCATTTAAATCAATAACAAGAGTATCCCCTGTCTTTATCTCTTCGACCATGCGAGCGACGCTCTCAAACGGAATGAAAAATCCACCATCCACAGAATTACGGTAAAAAATCCGTGCGTAAGATTCCGCAATAACGGCCCGAACTCCAGCAATTTCCATACAAGCTGGAGCGTGCTCACGAGAGGAACCACAACCAAAATTTCTACCACCAATGATAATGGAATATTTTGAGTCACTCTGCCCATTTTCAGTAAAAAGGGTGTTACCCTTCGGCAAACCAGCCTTTTCGGCAGGCACCCCTGACAAAGCAAACTTGCCATAATTCTTACGTTCTTTAGGATCACTCAAACTGTACACCAAATGCTCGGCAGGAATAATCTGATCCGTATCAACATCGTCCCCCAAAACATAGGCAATACCTTCAATCACTTTATTCATTTTATTTTTATGGTTTTAATTATAGATAAATTCCGCTGGATTGGTAATGTGCCCAGTCAGGGCAGAAGCTGCAGCCGTATAAGGGGAAGCTAGATAAACATGTGACTGTTTAGATCCCATGCGCCCCGGAAAGTTTCGGTTGGTTGTTGACACCACCACTTGATTATCCGCAGCCCGACCAAAGGTATCTTTTGGTCCACCAAGACAAGCAGCGCAGGAAGGATCGCCGAGATAGGCTCCGGCATTTTTAAAAATATCCACCAGCGTTTCATTCCCTATCTTTTCCTTATGCAAGTCCTGCTCGACTTCCCGGGTTGCGGGCACAATGAAAGTATCAATCTTTACTTTCTTCCCTTTCAAGAGTCTAGCTGCCGCAATGAAATCGGTGAGTTTGCCTCCTGTACAGGATCCTATATAAGCCCGATCAAGTCGCACATCTACACAATCGCTAACTTTGGCTTTGTTATCAGGAGAGTGCGGCTTGGCCACAATCGGCTCCATCTCACTAGCATTATATTTTTTTTTGAAAAAATACCCTGCATCGTCATCCGATTTGTAAATTTTATAAGGTGCGTCGGTTCTCTGCCGGACATAGTCCATGGTCACATCATCGGCTTCGATGATGCCATTTTTTCCTCCCGCCTCAATCGCCATATTGCAAAGTGTCATGCGCTCTTCCATCGAAAGACTCATAATGGCATCACCCCTCCATTCCATAGCACGATAAGTAGCACCATCTACTCCGATATCTCCTATAACGTTGAGAATCACATCCTTGGCCATAACATGTTCAGGAAACTTACCGGTGAACTCGAAACACATGGATTCCGGAACCTTTACCCAGAGCTTACCGGTACCAAGAATAAAAGCAGCATCAGTATTTCCGATGCCGGTGGAAAACATACCAAATGCTCCTGAAGTACTAGTGTGAGAATCCGTTCCAAATAATACTTCCCCAGGACGATTGAATCCTTCCTGGGCTAGAGCAAGGTGACAGACCCCTTTATATCTATCTGTTCCAACATCAAAATAATGTGGAAGAGACTGCTCCTTTACAAACTGACGAAGGATATCTATATTCCTATTTGCATGGGTGTCCTTGGTAAAAATAAAATGGTCAGGAATGATCACCACCTTGTCCCGATCCCAGACTTTAGCATTTTCGCCAAACTGCTTTTTAAAAATTGCGAAAGTACCCGGCCCGCATACATCATGCGTCATCAAAACATCGACATCTACCCAGATATTATCGCCGGGGCGAACCGACTCTTTACACGCATGTGCAGCTAAAATCTTTTCTGTAATCGTCATCCCCATTTAAATAAGTTCCTCCAAGCAGATAATAAACGGTGCTTTAGTTTTTTTTCTAAACTACCGTAAAAGTTATAAGTAGTTAAGATACCATTGATAACAGTCAAACCATATAAAATTTTTATTCTAGTATTTTTTAGTGTAAGATGAATTTATTCAAATACTTATATAA
>Ga0315316_10004657_pt1 | contig 10044 bp, 10 predicted proteins | sample M160m3416metaG_FD_203702 | JGI IMG/M metagenome (GOLD analysis project Ga0315316, IMG submission 203702) | Ammonia-oxidizing marine archaeal communities from Monterey Bay, California, United States - M1 60m 3416 | ecosystem: Environmental > Aquatic > Marine > Intertidal zone | place: USA... | reverse complement strand
CAGCATTGCCAGCCGCACCAGAAGCTACTAATTCACCCATCGATGCCTGCATTCTTGGTCCGAGGGCAGTCTCAAAGGTTTCACCGAGCCACATTCTTCCGCCTTGACTGGAGGATGCTGTGCTGCGACGAGTAATGTCTTCGTTTGTTACCGTTGGATTAGTATTGAGAACGTTACGGATAAAGTTATTCTTGTTAGAGTTCATGCTAACTGTAACTTTCTCAAGGGCTCCAAAGGTTCCGTTCTTAGACACCAACAAGTCAATGTCGCCATTAGTATTTGTTGTGTAAAGCTCAGAAACAGATGCTGTTACTTGAGTATCTCCTCTTGTACCAGACAAAAGAACACGTCCAGCAGCGTTGTAAAATATGGCAGCAAGAGCACCAGTCACTGCTGCTCCCTGCCCTACAGCCGAGTTGAGTGTACCTGAAGGCCATAAGAAGAGACCAAAGGCACCACCAGCGGCAGCATCACTACTAAGAGTACCAGCTTTGTATCCGGCAAACCCTGTCGTGACGTTAGGGTCTTGAACACCCACTGTACGCATAAATGTAAGAGGTGTGCCATTTCTTAACCAAGCTTGAGCAGCATATGGTCCATATGTTGCACCTAGCGTATTACCATATCTAGAAATGTCTCCCGACTCGTTACCAGCTTGGGGATTGCCAAACAGATCAACAAAATCAGAAAAAGAACTTACAGTTTGAGGCACCATTGCTGGTCCTTTAACTGCTCTACCAATAACCATAGGTCCAACTCCTGCTGGGGTGGCAGGTAATTGACTATTGTCTATCTCATCTACGAATACACCGGGTGAAATAAACTTGAACTTGCTTGTGGGATCATTCGCCATTTTTTCTTTGTTCTCCTCTTAAGCTAACAAATTATTCAATCGTTACGCACGATTGCTAATAATAAATAGTAACGCAAACCTCTAAACTCCTTGCAGTTTAAGGTCTGTACTTATCTTTTCGTCCAGCCTGAAATTCTGGTTCCTCATCTAACATAGATCTTTCTCTAGAAAACCTTATTTTTGCTGCATTTTGGCGCTTTACTGTAATAGGGGTGTTTTGATTGTCCCTATCACCAACTAAATAGCCAAGAACCTTTAGTGTTAGAGTTGTCTTAAATATTCTTTCTGTAACGTCTAACCCGTCGGCTTTAAAGTCTATAGTGTAGTTTGGGTCCAAGAAAGCTTCGTATGAATTTCTTTCGTGAGACACCTTAAAAACACTTGGATCGCCGGTAAAGGTGTGAAATTTTGTCAATATCTGATTCATCTGTTGTTGGTATTCAGTCACAATGTCGATTGCATAGGTCATTTCTACAAACGTAGGCATTGGAATAAGAAGTGTCTCATAAACAATATTTTTGTTTTTGCCCGGAAAGGTTTGGCGATTTTTGTTTTGTCCACCAGTAGATTTACGAATAGCGTTTGCATTGGCAAACTTTTGTGTCTGTTCTTGTTCAACCTGGCGAGCAATAGCTATAGAACCACCCCTATCATAGTAATCAAAGTACGGAGGAACATTAAGTCCGTAGATTCCTTTGTTTGCAGGGTTCTGCACAACACTATTCTTGTTTATCGAAATCAACGGGTATATCAAAGTTCTTCCGTTAGGTCTCAAACCGGGATCATTCTTAATCTGGTAAGCTCTTTCGGGCAAAGAATACAGAACTGGCACCTTCTCCCATCCTTCGTTTGTGTCTACAGAGATATTTAATTTTTCGTCTACAAATTTATATACAGCAAAATCTATATCTTCTATTTTTGAAGGAGATAAAGAATATGATGCACTGGGTTGAACGTTTACGGGTGTTCTAATCGGCATTGAATAATCCTCTTCTGGCTTGTTTGCCCACTAGGGTTACTTCCATCGCTGTTTCGTCATTTGTAAATGCACTGTCTTGTCCAAAAATATAACGAGGCTCAAAAAGGTCCACTATTTCAAAATACATCTCATCATATTGCATAAAGTCACCAAGTCGAGTGAATAAGTCTTGGTCTTCAACAAGTCTTCTCTTGTGCGTGTGTACATTTATATTATACACATTATCAAAACCATATTTCTGCTGAACACGGTCTGAGCCGACATATTCAACCAAAGCATATACTCTTATGGGCGGAAGAAATGTTTTATTTATAGCTTCACCATAGAGTGGGTGAAAGTTTGTTCTCTCCATATCTATAGGATAGTATAATACTTGCTGCCCAACAATCTTCTCAACAATTTCATCATTTATTTGTTTGACAAAATTCCTCTCAGCCTTTCCTACGAATAAAGGAGGTGGCGGAGAGGTTGGTTGTGTCCAGGTGTTTCTCTTATCTGCCATTTACTTAACCCACATAAATGCCGTGTGGAATAGTTTTGAAAACAGTGTTAATACTTTCTTGCATCGCTGCATCCCCCTCGGCAAGCTTACCATACACCATTTCATCCAATACAGTCTTTAACTCTTCTCTAAGTGTGGTCTGTTCTTCTTTGGCCTCAGACAATAACGCAGACCCATTGAGTGTTACGTCGTTCCCCGGTATCGGAATTGAACCAAGTTTTGATCGGACTTGCCCCAAGACCTCTTTAGAAAGTGCGAGTGCGAATCTTCTAATCCATTGCTTCCCTATGCTATTAATATTTTCATAAGGAATATTTGGAAACGGCAATGCATTCATATTATTAACACCATCGGCACCATATTTTCTATCAGCCTCTTCGTCGAAGGCATCTTCAGCCGTTCTGAACCTAACCCAAAACTTGTCTGGATTGGTACCGTCTGGCGTGGGATAGATTCTTAGTTTATTATTATTAATCTCAAAAGAATAATGAGAAGCTCTAACATTCATATCTTCTTCATAGGCGTAGGCTTGCAAAACATTTTGCCAGGAAGGTACTATTTGAAAGGTAGAATCATCAGCATACATTCCGTAAGTTGACATATTTCCAACCGTACCAATTGCGCTTCCACCAAAAAATCGCCAGGACGCCCTAGGTGTTTTATAATATACCTCATGAATTGTTATTGAACTAGACCCAATCTTATTATAATAAGGTTTATCTGATTCTAAGGACGAACTATAGATTATAGCCTGTAGATCATAATCCTGAACATCTCTTGATGCAGAGAAAGAAGCCGAGTATATTGTTTGTGTGGCTCCAATAGAAGCATGCAGTCCTGCACCTCGACCAATATGGGTAGCATACCCAAGTTGAAATCTAGGGAATTTTAAATTTGCCTTTGTTTGATATGTCCCACTCAGTTCACCGTCTTGGTCAAATGTTCCTGTGGTATTACCTAACATATCAGATAAAACATTCTTTGCCTGGTGAGTATTAACAAGATAAGAATACTCTAGGCAAGCTTCTTCGTAAGCATTATAAACATTATCTGGCTGTATTTCTAGATCTAGAACGTTACCGCCCAATTTATTATAAACATATGTAACTTGATCTACAGCACCACTAATAAAGCTTTCAGAGCCGCTATAAATACCATATGCTAAGACTCCAGCAACGTCAGAGTGAGTTCCTGTTGAGGGCAGCACTAGGGCGCTCGTTTGGCTTGAAGGTTGTAAGTTTACAGGCATTAAAGAATCCTCATAGATGTATTTTAAGACACTTTGTCTTAGTAAGTAGTTTTAATCTAAATTGACAGCATATAAAAACAAAAAACCTCGCCACTAGGACGAGGTTCTCTGCGTTGTTATTCAACCTGTAGCTAATTTACATTAGCCAGCGAGATCGTAGCACACAACAAGACCGTACATATCAGGACGGACCATCTTCTTCGCATAGCGAGTCATCACACCCTTGCGAGGCACGAAGTCTTCGGTACCGAAGATAGTTGGTGTCACCTGAAGAGGTACATACGGAGCATACACATAGCCGCTTTCTAGGAAGCTAGTTCCCTTGCGTCCAACCAAAACGACGTTTCGGATGAAGTAAGGATCAACATAGATGTCCATCTTACGACTTAGCGAGCCAACGGCAACCGCTCCCCACGAACCTTGATCATCCTCGGGCTTGACGCTAGCCTTGAACCCGGCGGTGAACTCAAGCAACGCAGCAACTTCAGGAGAGCAAACAACAAAGTTTGCGCCGCCACGAAGGGTCTTGCGGTGCATACGAGCACTTAGATCGTTAATGGTTTCGAGAAGAGTCTCGTACCACTCGGAAACCGTACCTGTGAAGGTAGGTGCCAAGCTGTTGGTAATGTCCGCACCCGTATCACGGTTGAGGAACTTACCAGGGCGACGGCTCCAGTAAAGAGTGTCGGCAGTGGCACCAGCAACGAGGTCAGAAAGGATCTCTTGATCAATTTCAAGAGCAATCTGCTCGGAGAGGATGCTCGTAAGCTCAACTTCAGCATCAAGATTATGATAAGCATTGAGGTCCTGAGCAAGCTCGGGGCTCCACTTAGCTTTCAACTTCTTGGTCAATGCTGTCACGGCGATACTGTCCACCTTGATGTCAATTTCTGGAATCTGTTGACTTGTTTCAAGTCCCCAGCCATTGTTAGCACTGCTACCCTTAAGCGCACCAAAGGGGTCGCCGGCTGCAACAAAGTTGTCAGTTTTCGGGAAGAAAACCTTACCAGTAACGGCTGCACCACCCTGCGAGACGGCGGTACCAGCGCCATCGCCAGCAAACGAGTGAGACAAGGCAACTGGAGTTTGTCCACCATTTCGGGAAACACCAATAATCAAGACCTTATCTCTTGAGCTACCAGAGAACTGGTTCAAGCGACGAGCGTGATAACCAGCGCCAACCGACGGATCGGGTGCTAGATCACCAGCACCGTTAGTGCCCGAAAGCACGAGAGCGGAAAGATTGTCCAAGTTAACACCATCAGTGTTAGAAATGGTAATCTCACCGATGCAGTATGTCGAGGTACCCGAAATAAGATCAGGGTCACGACGAAGGGTCTTAACATCATCAGCCGACTCGTTCGCACCGAACGTACCAGACGCAATAATGGTAATACCAGTTATGGATCCAGTCGGACTCGAGAAGCCATTTCCTAGATTGTAGAAACTTTGCTCTCCGTTAGAATCAGCAAGGTTTGCACCACTAAGAATTTGACGACCGACACGGCCTTGACCATAAATGGAGCTATCACCTGTGGCACCAAGGCGGTGGGCACTTCCACTACCATCAATGGCACCCATCCCGCTATCGGGGCTGTAGACGAAATCCATGAAAAAGATGAGTCCACTGGGGAGGCTCATCGGTTGCACAGAAACGAGGTCCTGAGCGAGTAACCCACCGAATACACGGCGTACAATTGGGAATGCGACAGAAGCGAATCCTTCGACGTCACCTGCTTGCATAGTTGTAGATTCTTTGAGAAGCTGTGCAGCCTGGTTTTCCAATAGACGGGCCATATTGGTACGATTCACATCGTTAAGCCCCTCTAGAAGACCAGTTTGCTCCCACTTCCCAAGAAGAGCTTCACCTTCTTGAGCAAGAGAACGTTGACGAATTCCTTCGGTCAATGTTTCTATTACAGACATTTGTTTTTCTCCTTAAATTTATCTGTTATTTATCGTTAATACCTGCGAGCGTAGCCCAGCGATTTAAAACAGGGCTCTTATCGGTGCTTTCCGCCGGCTGGCGTCCACTAAGAATCACAGATGATCTTTTTGACACAGCTTCAGACAACGATTGTGGGGTTTTCTTAGAAGAATTACCCGCCATTGTCTTTTGAAGAGTTTCAAATAACATCTCCGCTTCTTCCACCGACCGTGATTTTCCGACCATCTCAACAATTCTATTCTTTTGTTGCTCATTCAGGGAGGAGTCTTGCAAAACACGATTCGCATATAATAACCTAGCGTTGGAGAGGTTTACCTCTTCCAAACGATTCTTAACTTTTGATAATATATTTCTTAATTTCTTGTTCTCTTTGTTCAGAGACTCATTTTTTAACTCAAGACGGTCTGTCTTGTATTCAATGCTTTCAAGATCTTTCTTGTCAACACCATCATTCGAAGCAGTTGCTACATAAACACCTTCTTCTTCCTCTTGTTCGGCAACTTCTTCTTCGTCATACTCTGCGACCATTGCCTGGTCTTCATCAGAGATGTCAATAGTTAACATTTCTTTGAATACGTCCACAAGATGACTTTCGTCTAGTTCTATCTCGTCATCCCTATTGCCTGGAGCGTCCAATTCTGGCTCCATGTCCAAGTCAAGACCGACTTCATCAGCGATCTCTTCTCTGTCCATCTCAAAATCTGTTTCCTCAGGATCCTGTTCGGCATCAGCAGCAGCGATGATTTGATCAAGATCAACCACCACTATATCTTCGTCCGAAACGGACGGGTCATGCGCCATAGGCACTTCTAGTTCATCTTCCGCATCAGGACCTGCGTCGTCACCGAGTCCAAAATCGTCTTCATCCTGTTCTAGAATGGACTGCATTGCTTTCTCTACTTCTGAAGAATACTTTTCTATAACTGCCGTCTCGGCACTCTTTAAAGCGGCTTCACGAAGTTGGCTTGCGTCCAAAATGGCCTGCTCTAGCATAGAATTAGACATAAATTGCTCCCCTTAAGATGGCAGTTAATCAAATTAAATAGTTATGAGCAACACAAATAGCCATTTTGGTTTATATTTTAGAGTGAAATACCAGAACCAGTTGGTGTCAACATCTCGCCAGAGGCAATGTTTGTAAGTTCTGCGTATATCTCATAGCGTGTAGCGAGTGCTGCTGGATTTGAAATGTAAACGTCTTTCATTCTACCGTTTAGGCTGAATTGCGTACTACCACTGAGTCCGGCTGTAGCGGCAGTGCCAGACAAGGTAATGTAGTGATGAGTCGTGCTGGGAGTGTTCATCGAGCCAGTTGGAGCAAAGGCGATTCTTATGTGCTGACTACCATGGTTAACAACAGTAACAGATTTTGCAACCTGCGGGAACGTGTGGCGATCCTCTTCGCCAGCATCTAAACCTTCCGACCCAGATAAGTACGGCAGACCAGCCATCTGGTACGAGCCAACGTTGTTAAGCCCTGGGGTGTTGTATGTATAGTTCCTAGTCATTATCTTCTCCCTCGTGTTTTACGATTAACTCGTTTTCCACTTGGTTTAAGTAGTTCTGATCTATCTTTATTTACCTTATCAATTAATCTTTGTCGGTCAGCACGTCGCTCTGCCTTTATAGCGGATGGTTTTGTATAGTGTCTTCTAGACCTATATTCCTCAACGATTCCATCTTTTTTTACCTTTTTAATGAATTTGCGGATCATCCTATCGTTATTGCCGCCGCACTCATCAGCAGTTACAGTGACGCACCCATTAACTCTTTTTGAAAAATTCTTATTTTTTTGCTTTCTCATTTTTACTACTTTCTTATTTTAGTTTGGATACGACTGAGCCCCAGTTACGCATCCCTGGTAAATTGCTTATGTTGACACCAGGATCTCCAGGGGATTGTCCGGACAAAGCTCCCCGTCCTTCTCCGCTTGGTATTGGTGTTGTGCCCTCAAAAAGTTGAGGGTTAGAAAATTTGCTCTTTATATTGTCATAGCCATTGTTGCCAATAGCAGAAAGAACTTGCTTTTTCGCCTCTCTTGCCTGAGGGGAAGGTTTTGGGCTTTGTTGCGGTTGTCTAGATTCTTGAACCAGAGATGACCCCTGAAGACCTTGTGCGACTTCTGCGATAATGCCTGAAAGAACACCCTCTTCGAAGATCACCTCTTTCACACATTCTTTAATAATATTTTTGAGTTCAGATTTTTTCATTGTTCTCTTTCTTGCGGGTTACGCACCTATTATATAGTACACATAAATATCCAAAGCGCCAGCGTCAAGGCTGTTCAACATCCCACTACCGTCATCAAAGACGTGGATTTTAGCAGTGAGTGCCTCCGTTAATTTAGTGGATGCGGCTGCGAGAGGAGATACCTCACTGACGGCGGCTACATACGGGGCAGAAGTTGCGCCGGTTCGTTCAATGTTGGCCTGACTCGCAAAGTCAAAGACTTTACCACTAGCGTTATACAGTCCAAGGTCAACTACAGCCATTGCCTCTGAACCGTCATCGCCAGCAGCGAAGGTTTGTGTACAATCAAAAACATATTTGGTTAATATCGCATTGTCTGGTATGGTTACACCAAGAGATACCGGTCCAGCCGACCGAGCATAATCGTTACTATCCACAGTAATCTTGGCAACTCTTTCCACAACTGCCCATACGCCGTCGCTTGCTTCCGATGTTACAGAGGCATCTAAAAGATTTAGCTCAGCAGGAGTACTAGTAATTGCTGTCCCAGCTACAGTTATTGATCCAGAAGCTTTTATATCTTTGGTTATTACGTCCCCAAGAAATGTAGCACCGGCTGAAGAAGACATTACCGTGCCACGAATCTCGCCGTTAACATCTAGTTCGACGTCAGGGTTATTCTTTCCGATTCCAATATGCCCGTTCGCTCCTTCAATAGTAAGCCTATTTCTAAACCCATTATTGCTTGAATCAGTAGCAATCTGGAATGGGCGCAAACTAGAGCTTTGAGCATTTGGACAAAAGGTTGATAAAAACAAAGCATTTGCTATAGACCCAGTGAACGTAGCGCCTGCATCACCTTCCATGGCAATTGATGCAAGACGATTATTACGAGAGTTAGAATTTTGTCCGTCCTGATACCAGTCTATATATGGGTTATCGTTTTCTCCGCTGTTGTCACTGTCAGCGGCAAGTCGGATTCCAACATCGGCTGTTCCCTGTAGCCGAATGACCGCTTCAACTCCGGTTCTCTCCTGTATATCAATAGTATGCTGAGGTCCGGAAGTTCCTACGCCAATACGATTAGAACTACCATCAATAAAAAACATATGATCGGCGTTATTGCTCTCCACTCGGAAATCTTTGTCTGCGCTTGATTCGTTGAAAACAGCCCCGCCATCAAAGTTGACATCGCCAGCGACATCTAAGGTAACACTGGGAGCATCTGTCAAGATTCCCAATCTACTGGTGCTAGCATCGGTTGATATAATTTGGTTATTATCGTTATCCTTAACGACAAAATCAACGTTGTTAGACCCATTGTTAATAGTAACTTGATGAGGAGCAGAAGCCTTTTTGTGCGCTCCTATCAGCGCAAGTCCGCCGGCTTCAATCTGAACCCTGTCGTCAGTAAAGTTTATTTTGGTGTTAGCATCGCCGTTGTGATAAATGTGTTGGTTTATCCCAATGTTTCCGGCTACGTCAAGTTTGTAGTCGGGAGCGTCTGTGCCGATTCCGAGTCTTCCGTTTGCCAGGACAAATACGTTCTCATTTAATTGAAGGGTGCCCGTGACTTGATGTAAGTCGCCATCGCTATTTCCTAGCTTTGTGTCACCATCAGCCTCAAGCCGAATTGCAAATCCCTGTCCACCACTGCCGCTAGCGCCAAAACCACCCATCTTTAATCGTCGTCCCCGAGAACATCGTTAAGCGCACGATTAATTCGATCAGCTTTTGTCAAATGGGTTTTTACTTGACTTTCAGCAACCAGGAATGCACCTGTGGTGCTTGGTTCAGAAACCAAATCAAAACAAAGAAGCTGAAAATCATCTTCTACCATGGTAGTGCTACCCTCTTGACGAGTAGAGCCCAAACCACGACTAGAAATACCCAACTGAACACCACCTTCAACAAGTTGTCTGGCTATTTGCCCCGCAGGCGTGTTAAGAATTTTCATCTTACCCATAACGTCATCACCCTTCCACCATACATCGGTCATCACATGACTAGCGTTCTTGAGTTCTACCACTGAACTATCTGGATGGTCCAATTCTCCAATCGCACGACCTTCTTTGACGAGCTTTTCATAATTTTTAACCTCTCGTTCAAGAATTGGACGTGGATAAATACGTCCATTGCCGTTCTTTGCTTCAGCGCACTGAATCTTGCCTGCCACAATGAGGTGGGTGCCGGCACGATTACCTTCACGCTCTTCTTCCGTAAGAAGCTCATCGCTATAGTCGAGGTTCATAAACTCTTGTAAGACATATTTCTTATTCATCTTTATCTCCTTTAGATGCGGGCGCTACCCGCACGATACTGC
>Ga0315316_10004655_pt1 | contig 10045 bp, 7 predicted proteins | sample M160m3416metaG_FD_203702 | JGI IMG/M metagenome (GOLD analysis project Ga0315316, IMG submission 203702) | Ammonia-oxidizing marine archaeal communities from Monterey Bay, California, United States - M1 60m 3416 | ecosystem: Environmental > Aquatic > Marine > Intertidal zone | place: USA... | reverse complement strand
CGTCGATGGAGGCGTCAACTCGGTGAAACTGAAACTCGGTGTCCAGCCCGATCCCAAGCTCCACGCCCTCACGGATGGGCTTGATCAGCTGCAGCCGTGGCATGACCCGCCACACCCCGGCACGATCGATACCAAAACCCGTGCGATCGTAGCCGAGCCCCACCTTGTACCGAGCCTCGCCCCCAGAGGCGAGCTCGTGGACGATCCGCTGATCGAGCCGATAGAAGCGAAACTGCACGATGGGGTCGGGCTGATAGGTCTCGAACTGCTCGGTGTCCTCGTTGAATCGCTGCGCCTCTCGCTGCCCAAGCAGATCGTTGGAGCCGTAGGCGAAGGCGCGATAGCTGACCCTCGGCCCGAGGTCCACGTCGAGGCGGCTTTGAAAATCCCAAAACTGCACCCGCGCGTTGAGGCTCGGGACGAGCGATAAGAGCCCACCGAGGTAGCTGTAGCGGCCAGCCACTGTGAACGAGGCGCGGGCGGGTCCACGTGGGCAATCGCGTCGCTTCTCCTCCTCGCAGCCGGGCAGCACGCGGCGGCCAAGGGGCACCTCGAACAGCGCCCCCGCGTCGGTCAAGCGCACGTCCACCTCGCCGCGCAGCCGGTCACTCCGGGCCTTGCGCGTCCGCCCCTCCACGATCCCGCTCGCGAAACGCCCGAGCCGCACGGGCGCGCCGCTCGGATAGAAATCGACGGCGTCGATGAAGTAGGGGTGGATGACCGAGGGCCCAGCCGCCACATGAAACAACAACGGGACCCGCAGGCCGTCGAGGTAGTAGCCAGTGTTCCCAGGCGCCGCGCCGCGGACGACCACGTAGGGCAAGAAGCCGGCGACCTGGTTGGCACCTGGCAAGCTCTTGATCACGTTGAATGGATCCCCGCGGCTGCCGGGGACGCCGCGAATCTCCTCCTCCACGAGCCGCGTCCGAGACACGGCGACCTCCAAATCGTCGACGACGGTGGTCCGGTAGCGCGCGCGATCGAGATCTTCGAGGAGGCGGTACTCGAGCTCGACGCGCTCGCCCACCGCGAGGGTCACTTGTACCGGGAGGTCTTCGAAACCCTCCGCGCGGAGGATGAAACCATAGGTGCCGGGGAGCAGCCAGCGCTCGAACTCACCGTCCTCGCCCGTCTCGAACGGCGCGCTGCCCGAGGCGGGGATCACCTGCGCCCCCGCGAGCGATTCCTTGGCGCCCGCCACCCGCACGGCCCCCACCCACAGCCCGTGGGTCGCCGCTGTCGGCACCACCGCAGGGTCCGGCGCGCCCGAGCCCAGGTCTGCGGGCTCCAAGGGAGCGGAGGCCGACGGCGCCGGTGGCGGCGCGGGGGCAGGGGAGGGCGGCGCAGCAGGCGAGGGGGCGCTCGCCGCATGGGCCGGCCACCCACCCGCGATGGCGGCGCACGCCACGAGCATGCAAAGCGCCCACCGAGGGTCCGCTCGCCTCACAGGAGACCTCCCGTCACGACAAGAGACACCGGGAGACTATAGTCGACCCCCAGGGGGATCCCCGTCTTTCATGGAAGACATCCCTCGAACGCGCGTCCTTGTCGCGGCTACCGTCGACCCGGAAGTCGCGACGTGGCCGCGCGGGTCGCCCCTTCGGGCGCAGGCCTTGGCGTCGCCCCTCGATCACGCGCTCCCATGTCGAGATTCGAACCTTGTCCAGCGTAGATGGACTCGGCGGGTGGATTCACCTCCTGCCTGGCGGGCTCTCCGGGTTCGAGGTAGGTGGGCGCCGTCACATATTCGCCGAGGACCCGCTCCCGGGCCCGCTCGAGCGCGGGGTTGATGGTCTCACGCGTCCCCTCGATCAACGCGGCGGCCTCAGGGGTCTGGCCGATGGCGTCGGCGTGTTCCGCGAGCGTGCGCGACCCGAGTCGCACCGAGAAACAGGCCCACACGCAAAGGGCGAGGGCGGCGAGGGTCACGAGCATTTTCAGGGGTTTGAGCACGTGCCGCTATCGTCGCGCGGCACCGCCTCTTTCACCAAATTTCGCGCGGGATCGCAGATCCGTGGAGAGCGCGGCCCCCGGTCAAGCCCCGGTGCCTGTGGTAACAAGGCTGCATGGCACACGCGCAATCCCCCATCGCCATCCTCGGCTGCGGCACCATGGGTGAGGCCATCGTGGCCGGGCTGCTCGCCTCCGGCGCGAGACCCCCCGCGGACCTCCTCGTGACGAGCCGCCGCGAGGCCAGGCGCGAGAGCCTCGCGACCACCTACGGCGTCCAAGCCCTCGAGGACAACCGCGCCGCCATCGACGGCGCCGAGATCGTGTTGTTGTGCCTCAAGCCCAAAGGCGCGCTCGAGCTCTTGTCCGATCCCGCCATCGTCACCGCCCTCGAGGGGAAGGTGATCGTGTCCATCGCCGCCGGCGTCCCCCTCGCCCGGCTGCGCGAGCGCTGCCCCGCCTCGGCCTGCGTGCGCGCCATGCCCAACACCCCCTGCACCGCGGGCAAGGGCATGACCGTCCTCGCCCGCGCGCCCGGTGTCTCCGACGCCCAGCTCGAATCGGTCCGCGACATCTTCTGCGCCGTCGGGCGCTGCATCGAGCTCGACGACGCCCACATGGACGCCGTGACCGCCCTCAACGGCAGCGGACCGGGCTTCGTGTACGTGATGATCGAGGCGCTCACAGACGGGGGCGTCATGATGGGGCTCCCGCGAGACCGGGCCGTGGAGATCGCCGCTTCCGTGTTCGAAGGCGCCGCGAGCATGGTCCTCGCGAGCGGTGCCCACCCCGCCGCGCTCAAAGACGATGTCACAACGCCCGCCGGCTGCACCATCGCCGGACTCTTGACCATGGAGGACGGCCGGATTCGCTCGGTCTTGGCGAGGGCCGTCCAAGAAGCCGCGGCCGTCGCCTCCCGACTCGGGGGAGAACCGCCCCTTGGCCCGAGTGATCAAAGCGCGTAGGCGAGCCTCACCGCGGTCCCGCGCGAACAGAGCCGCGGGTCAGTCCTTCGCAGGATCGTCATCGTCGCTCGGGGCCCGCCCACGCCGCACGGGCCTTCGACCGCGCCGCAGGCTCGCCCGCGAAGCATCGCTGTTTTCGTTCGCTTCGCCCTTGCGCGGCGCCGAGGGGGCCGACACCGGATCAAACAAGGAACGAGGCGGCTCCTCCTCCGACGAGGGCTCGGCTCGATGGTCGGTCGTGGTCGAAGGCCCGCGCGCGCCTGCGCGGAGCTTCGAGAGCGTGCTGCGTGGCGCTCCGCCCTCCCCGAGCGCGCCGAGCGGATCGAGCCCTTCCCCGTCTCCCGAGCGGCGTCGCTCGCCGCGCCCACGCACCGAACGGCTCACAGCTTCTCCAAGCCTCTGGGAGGAGAGGGAGGGTGGCCGCTTGGACGCCTCGTCACCAGCGCCCTCAGCATCGAGCGCGTCGAGGCTCAGATGCTCCGGGCCTTTGGATTCGGACGACGCAATCGAAGCCCGTGGATCCGTGGGCTCGATGAGGCGAGTGTGGGTCACCTCCGGCAGCGAGGAATCTGTGATCGGGTCGTCTTCGTCGGCGCCACCCGTCGCGTCGGCGATGGCCGAAATCCATCCGGACCTCCCGACAGCGGACGAGGTGCTCGGCGTCGGCGGATCTTCAAATCCCGTAAACGACCGCCTCTCATCTTCTTCACCGCGGTGAGTGGCAGCCGCCGAACGTGAATCGTGCGCGACGCCTCGGCCCCGCTGCGACCCCGAACCCGCGAGACCACCCCCGGCCTGCACAGCGAGCCGCGAGGTGTCTTCTGGGATCTCGTCGATCGGATCCGTCGCCGCGCGAAGCTCCCCATCTCCTTCGTCAGCCTGCGCCCCGTCGTCCCACGCGGGGTCGCGCTCCGCCGGTTCGAGCCCGATCACACCGGGTCTCCACCCGAGGTGCGTTCGCACCTCCATCTCGATGCTCAAGGCCTTCACGAGCTTGAAATACTGGCTGCGCGTGACCGACTCGTTGAGCACGTGGAATTCCTCGCCCTCGAGTCCGACGCACCCGAGACAGTACGTACACGACACGCACTCGACGCACAGCAGCAAGTAGCGGCTGTCTTCGCAGCCGCGACAGTCGCGAAGGTGGCTCGAGTCGCCACACTCCACGCTCCGCACCGCGTGTGTGCACGACACGCACTCGACGCACTCTTCGCAGTAGGTGCAGTCCTCACAATCACTGCACGCGGCACAAAATCGACACCGACGGCAGCCCTCGCAGCCGACGCAGTCAAAGTTGCCGCCGGCCCCGTCCTCGGAGCCCACCTCACCCGAGGGCGCCTGCGCCGCCGCGAGCGCCGTCAAGCGGGCCATGAGTTCGTCGAGATCCACCTCAGTGGAGCCTGCCACGGTTTCGACCTAGCTTCCAAAGGCCTTGTTGGGGTAGGCTGCCACGCCGTGTCCCCCCGTCGCCTCGCCCTCGTGCCATTCGCCCTCGCCCTCGCGGCGTGTCAGCCAAAAATTGGCGATCCCTGCGTGCGAGCCGTGGACTGCAGCATCCGTGGAGAGCGCCAGTGTGATCTCTCCAACGCCCCGTTCGACCCCAGCGGGGAAGGGGAGTGCACCATCGAAAATTGCGCGTACGGAACCTGCCCCTCTGAGGGGACCTGTGTCGCCGCGTACGGCTCGGCATTCTTGACGGTCGCGTGTGACCCTGCGCGGGAGGACACGTGGAGCGAAGCTCAAGATGGTTCCGCGCTGCCGCCGCTCGACCTGTGCGCGGCCGACGAGCTCTGCCTCCCCGAGGGACTGTGCGGCTACATCTTGAGCGTGCGCACGAGCTGCCGCCTCAAATGCAAGAAAGACTCGGATTGTCGCAGTGGTTACGAGTGTCGAGCCACAGGGAGCGGCGGCGTGTACGTCTCACCCAACCCGGACAACCCGTCGAAGTTGTTGTCGGGCAAAATTTGTATGCCCGATCCGGCCAGCTAGGGCGCGAGCGGTGAGCTCAGCGATCACGCCGTGGTGAGCTCAGCGATCACGCGGCGGTGAGGTGGCCCGTCGATGAGCCCTCCTGACCGACGTCGCAGCCGGCGCTCGAACCCGGGAGCGTGACGCTTCCAAAAACGCGAACAATTCCTTGAGCGGCCCCCCTGGCACACGACGTGCTTTGCAGGCTCCACGATCGATCTCGCGTTTCAGCGGTGACCACGTCGCCGGCGCCGAGTCGTGTTGATTCAAAGGAACCATTGTCATGAAAAAAATCACAAATTATCTTCTCACCTCGGTGCTCGCCCTCGCAGGCGCCACCGCCGTCATCCCCTCCCACTCAGACGCGCACGCCGGCGTCCACGCGGGCGCGCACGCCCTGTCAGCGGGGGGCGGGGACGCGCTCGCGGCCCACGTCGAAGATCTCCGCGATCTCAGGCGCGGGAGCGCTCAATTCAAGCTCACGCACCTGAGCCGCGCGAACCCTCTGGTCCTCAGCGACGACGAACCGACCGCGAAGGAGCCGCCTGCGCCTCGGCTCCAGGGGCAGCTCAATATCAACACGGCGAGCTCCACCCAGTGGCAGCTCTTGCCCGGCGTGGGGCCGGCCATCGCCGGTCGAATCCTCGCGTACCGCGAAAAGCGGGACTTCAGCGATCCCCTCCACCTCTTGCGCGTCAAGGGGATCGGGAGAAAGACCTTCGCGAAGATGCGGCCCTATTTGTCCCTTAAGGGAGAGACTACCCTGCGGCCTCTGCCGTGAGCGCTCGACAGCACGCTGCGGAGGAGATCGAGCGTCGCCTCGCGCGCCTCCGCGACCGCGCAGCTCGCGGACGGGATCGGGCGGCTCGCGGCCGGGCGGCGCCGGAGCGTCGTGTCGTGGAAGATCTTCACCGTGGAAGATGCGCCGAGTGGAACCAGAGCCCGCCGCTCAACGTCAGGCCTTCTCGGGCAACATCTCGCGAAGCTCGCGCGCCCATCGTTCGAGGTTGTCGATGGTACTCGCCGCCACAGCCAATGATTCAGCCGCCTCCTCAATGCGCGCGCGAAGCAGGCCTCGCGCGCGGTGAAGCCTCGATTTAACGGTCCCCGAAGGGATCCCGAGGGCTTCGCCAATTTCGACCACGGTCATCTCCTCCCAATAAAGCAACTCGATCACGACCTGCAGCTCCACTGGGATACGGCGCAGCGCCGTCAGCAACAGGCGTTGCTCCTCACGCGCCGCGACGACACGACTCGGCGAACGCGTCATCTCCTCGATCGACATGCGCGAGAAATCCTCGTGTTTTCGGTCGTGGCGCCCCTTGCTGCGCAGAAACATCAACAGCTGTTTGTAGCAGATGCCCATCAGGTAGGCCCGGAATCGGGCCTCGTTGGGCATACGCTCGCGCTGCTCCACGCAGGCCATGAAGCACCGCTGCGTCAGGTCTTCAGCGTCGCTCACGACCTTGCCGCGGAAAAAACGAAAGACCCGACGAAAGTGCCGAGCGACGAGGGTCGCGCCGGCGGCCTCGTCTCCGCCACCCCAAGCGTCGAGCAATCGTCGATCCTCAAGATCGGAGTCCTCGTCGTGCGGGGGAGAAGGAGCCACCCCTTCATATGTAACATGGGATCTACGGCCTCCGGCGCGGCCGGCCGCGCCGCGACACGTGGGCGTGCTACCGTGAGCATGTGGTTCCCTCGAGCCGTGAGGATGATGACCCTCAAGACGCGGACGTTGGCGCTAGGTTGCGCACGGCGGCGGACGAGGCCTCGGGTGACCCGGTGGAGGAGCAGCGCGCCATGTCCTCCGTGTTGGGGCAGCTGTTTGGTACGCCCGCAAAACAAGTGCTCATGTCGCGCTATGTGTTGGCAGAGCGACTCGGTGCGGGGGGCACTGGCTCCGTATACGCCGCCTACGACCCCGAGCTCGATCGACGGGTCGCGGTTAAGTTCTTGCATCCGACACCCGACACCGACCGCGCCCAAGAACAGCGCGCGCGCCTGATTCGAGAGGGCCGAATCCTCGCCCGTTTGTCCCACCCCAACGTCGTCGCGGTCTACGACGTCGGGTCTCACCAGCCCATGCGTCCTCCACACGACGACGCCCCAGACGGCCCCGGAATCTTCGTCGTGATGGAGCTGGTCGAGGGCCACACCCTCGACGAATGGCTGCGGTTCACGCAGCCATCACGCGCGGAGATTCTCAGCGTCCTCATGGCGGCGGGACGTGGTCTGCACGCCGCCCACGAGCGGGGGCTCGTGCACCGCGACTTCAAGCCCGCGAATCTCCTGGTGGGGAGTGATGGACGACCGCGCGTGGTGGACTTCGGCCTCGCCCGCGACGTCGAGGCCTTCGAGCCTCCCGAGCTCGCGGTCCCACCGGGCGGCCCCGCGAGTCTGCCATCAGACGCCGAGGGCGCCGACCCCCTGCGCAGGCAAGGCCTGACCCGGGTGGGCGCCGTGATGGGCACGCCCGCGTACATGGCGCCAGAACAGCATCTCGCCCGGGCCGCGGACGCCCGGAGCGACCAATTTAGTTTCTGCGTCACCTTGTGGGAGGCGCTGTGCGGCGCGCGACCGTTCACCGCGGACAACCTCGAGACGCTCAAGACCGCGGTGGTGGAGGGGCACCTCACGACGGCGGCTCCGGCGTTGCCCCATCACCTAGACACGGCGCTGCGACGGGGCCTGTCGCCAAATCCGACCGATCGGTTCGCGACCATGGCCGCGCTCTTGAGGGCGCTCGAGACGGCGGCCCGGGCCAAGCGCCGCCGGGCGCTCACCATCGGATTCACTGGAATCGTCGCGCCGTTGGTGGCGGCGTTGATCTACGTCTCCACGACCCGCGAAGATCGAACGTGCGAGGACGGCCGCGCCGCGCTGCGTTCGAGCTGGAATGAGGAGCAACAACAGCGGGTGCGCGCCGCGTTCGAGGCCACCGACCAACCCTTCGCCGACGACGCGTGGAGGTTTGTGCGCGCGCATATGGAGCGCTACACAACGGATTGGTCGAAGATGCACGAGGCCGCGTGTGACGACAGCAGCTCGCGAAGCTCCCCCGAACGCCTCGAGCGGATCTTGTGTCTCGAGTGGCGGCTCACGGAGATGCGAGCGCTCATCTCGCGATTCGAGGCCGCGGACGCACCCACGGTGCGCGGCGCCGTGCAGAGCCTCCGCGGCCTGCCGCCCGTCGGTCGGTGCTTGGCGAAGAACCCCGCGCGCGGTCCGCTCTCTACCGAAGCCAAGCAGATCGGGAGCCTGCTCTCCGAGGCCTCCTCAGCCAAGATCAGCGGCCGCTACGGAGACGCCGTCGACGCCGCACAGCGAGCGATGCGCCTCGCTGTGAGGGCCGACGACGAGGGGCTTGAGGCGGAGACTCGGGTGGCGCTTGGTCGGCTACAATACGAAGCGGGCGCGCTCGATGCGGCGAACGACAACCTGCAAAAAGCCCTCGATCTTGGCGGCGGGGGGACGCAAGAGTGGGCGGTGGCTGGCGCGGCGGTGTCCTTGGTCTTGCTCGCGGCGTCCGCAGATTCGGACCCCGAAGAGATCGACGAATGGGCGCGGCGGGCTCGCGCGTCCATCGCGGCGGTGGGGGGAGACGACGCGCTGACCATCGAGCTGCACAACGGCCTGGGCTCGATCGCCTCCCAACGCGGGGAGGTCTCCAAGGCCCTCGCGCACTTTGGGCGCGCCGACGAGCTGGCCGCCGCGAGAGGTGAAGCTGGCCGCGGCCAGCGTATGGCCATCGCCAACAACTTGGGGCTGCTTTATCAACAGATCGGCAGGCTCTCGGACGCCTCCCACGCGCTGGAGCGATCCCTCGAGATGGCCGAGCTCGACTATGGACCACGCCACCCCGAAGTTGGCGTGACGTTGATGAATCATGGGCTGTTGATGCGCAGCGCCGGCCGCTACAACGACGCCCGCGACACCTTCACTCGCGCGCTCGAGATCCTCCACGACGCCCACGGCCCTCATCACCCGCTGGTCATCCGGTGCCGCGGCAACCTCGCCCAGCACCTGCGCGACCAAGGCGAATACTCGGCCGGATTCGAACTCGCGCGACGAGCCCTCGATGACATGGGGGACGCCTCCTTCGCGATGAGAGGAGACCGCGCCTGGCTTCGTGGTATCGCCGCCGACGCGGCGACGGCCCTCGGTGACTACGACGGGGCAAAGACGCTCCTCGCGGAGGATGGACTCTCGGGCATGGCCCTCGTGGACATCAAAATCATCGCCGCCGAGCTCGCGTGCGCCCGTGGCGAGGACGATCACGCGCTGGAGATCATGGACACCGCGATGACGATCGTGGAGACCTCGCACGGCGCCGAACACCCCGCCCTCGCAGCGCCGCTCAGCCAGCGCGCCCGTGTGCTCGCGAGACTTGAGCGACCCCGCGAATCGCTGGCCGCGTATCGTCGCGTGCTCAGCCTGGCCGAACCAGCGGTGGGCAGCGATCATCCCCTCCTCGCCGTGCCCTTGACGGGCATGGCCCAAGCGCTGTTGGCCCTCGATCGTGCGCACGAGTCGGCGCTCGCGGTCGAACGTGCCGAGGCCTTGTGGACCGATGTGGCCGTCGATCCCGCGTTCAAGGCTGAGACGGATTTTACCTACGCGCGCGCGCTGTGGCGAAGCGGCGGCGACAAGGTGAAGGCCATGGCGCTCGCCGAGCGAGCTGCACGCGCCCTGGCAGCGCGCACCGCGGGGCCCTCGAACTCGACCCGAAGCGCCGTACGCGCATGGATCGCTGAGCGGCGATAAACGGTGTTTTGCGGCGGTTGGCCGGCGGGGAGCCCGTGTGCCCTGCGGGGAGCTGCGAACGGCGGAACAAAAAGATCGGTCGTGTGTGTGAACCCGCCGACCCCCGCCGGCAACTGCTGATCACACGAGGACACCATGAACCACCGACACCCATCGATAATTCTCCTTCTTGCGACCTTGCTTCTCCCTGCGTGCGCCGACACATCCAACGACGAGAGCGGCGCCGCCACTCAAGGGGAGGGTGAGGACACCACCAGCGACAGCGGCGACGGCGACGGCGACGGCGACGGCGGTGGCGACGGCGACGGCGACGGCGATGGCGACGGCGACGGTGACGGTGACGGCGACGGCGACGACGGTGGTGACGGCGACGGCGACGGTGACGGCGACGGCGACGG
>Ga0315316_10004653_pt1 | contig 10048 bp, 7 predicted proteins | sample M160m3416metaG_FD_203702 | JGI IMG/M metagenome (GOLD analysis project Ga0315316, IMG submission 203702) | Ammonia-oxidizing marine archaeal communities from Monterey Bay, California, United States - M1 60m 3416 | ecosystem: Environmental > Aquatic > Marine > Intertidal zone | place: USA... | reverse complement strand
CTGAACCTGTCGTCATCGAGATCTGCGTCATAATCCATTTCACAGTCGTGACCAGGGGTGTTGTCTGTATCAGCACCGGGTGTTTGGTATGGAGATGAATCTACGCCCGTGTAGTCATTGAGTCCGTCGCCGTTGGTATCGATATTGATACAAACGTCAGGGATTCCATCGTTGTCGTCATCAGGATCGTACATATCCAAAAGTCCGTCATTATCGTCATCTGTGTCTGAACTATCAGGAGTGTCGTCATTGTCGTTATCAGGGTCTAAGAAGTTAGGAATTCCGTCGCCATCTAGGTCTCCATCTACGATTGAAGTGAATGCAGGAGTTCCTGCTGCACCATCTCCTTCTGTACCGCCTGCGAAGTCGAATGCGTCATTGGCATCGACTTTAGCCGCTTCAAGGTCGACAAAGTTGACTCCTGCAGAATAGATTCTGTATTGGTTGAAGGCCCATGGTTGGTAATTATCGAACAGATTGCCGCTAGTCTCCATATCGGAGCTGATAGAAGAATCATAAGGTGCTGCGTCCACCCAATCTACTGTTCCATCGTTGTCATCATCATTGTCAAAGTAATCTTGAACGCCATCGTTGTCAAAGTCGCAAGGCCAGCGGAATTGGTCAATGCGGCCATCGTTGTCATCGTCTTCGTCATATCTGCCAGCGCCTGATCCATCTGAGTCTTCGTCTGCAACGCCGTCGTTGTCATGGTCGAATGGCAGTTGGTCTGCACGGTAAGATATCCCAACAGGTTGTCCTGTAAGTGGATGGATTGTACTGGCTTCGACATATCGGTGCATGGATACGTTTCTTGGGTCTAGCCCTAATGCTTCAAGAGCATCGTAATCTATTGGCCCTTCGAGGATTCCATCGTTATCATCGTCCCAGTCTACATTATCTTGTATTCCGTCGTTATCGTGGTCATAAGGATCGGTTCCGAAGCAGCCATCGAATCGTTCTAGAAGGTCATAAATTCCGTCGTTATCGTCATCTAAATCGTTCAAGTCATCGATTCCATCATTGTCGTGATCGTCCGCCCCGGACTCTTCGAGCATCATCCCATATCCTGGATCAAGTGATAGAACAGATGTATCGCTAATCTGACCGTATCTTGTTGTAGAATCTGCCCAAGTCAAGTCCCATAGTGCCTCGTGCATTTCCATACCAAACTGAGACGGCATTCTACCGTTCCATTCACCCTGGCCGCCTTGGTCAGTTGATTGTGCATCGCTCATGGAGAGCGGATCTGCGTCAACCAGTTTAGATTCTATTTCGTATTCTTGACTGACTGTGGAGATTAAACCTAGCCATGTGCTTGTAATCATTAGTAGTACGATTCCTACCGAAACGGTGGATTTTCGCCTATTCTCAATCTTCTGTGCGAACTGTCTGTTTGAAAGCATAGTTATCACTCCGGGACAGGCTGAGACTGACACCGTGTATATCAAGCGCGCTACGCGTATGTGCACACAAGTATCACGAAAGCCTAAGCGTATCATCGCCAAGATTTTGTAAATTTAAGAGGAAGTGTTGAGATTCCAACGGGGGCGAACCCCCGATGGAATCAGCTGACCCGAACAAAGTCGAACGGGTATGAAACGACTGCCAATTCAACAATTCAGAGTTCAGATTTCAAATTCGTCGAGGATTCCATCATTGTCATCATCGTCGTCTTCGTGGTCTTCACTGCCATCGTTGTCGTGGTCGAATTGACCAGTTAGGCTGTTTCCGTCGTTGACTTCGAACCAGTCAGACAGACCGTCGTTATCGTCGTCGGTGTCTGTGCTGTCCCAGATTCCATCGTTGTCGTGATCGTAGCGGTATGCGCCAGTAGCGCCACCGACTTCATCCACGTCTAGGATGTTATCATTGTCATCGTCGTCATCATCTGCGTCATTCATGCCATCGTTGTCGTGGTCACGAGTGTAGTCCTCGCCATTCGGGCCTACGTCGTTGCGGTTGTCGATACCGTCATTGTCGATATCAAGGTCCACAGCGTCGTTAATTCCGTCGTTGTCGTGGTCGTAGATGTTGGTTGTGTCGTCGCCGTCCTCAGTTTCTTCACGGTCATCGATTCCGTCGCCATCGTCATCATTATCTTCTGAATCTTCGATGCCATCGTTGTCGTGGTCGTTAGGGTTCTGATCTAGATCGTCGAGTACTCCGTCGTTATCGTCGTCGTTGTCGAGATCGTCTGGGATTCCGTCACCATCGTTGTCGTTTTCGCCGTTTTGGTCCTGGTTGTCCAGCTGTTGGCCTTGCTGTTGGTCATTTTGTTGACCTTGCTGACCTTGCTGTCCGTTCTGGGTCTGGCCTTGTTGCTGCTGGTTCTGACCATTTTGGCCGTTTTGGCCTCCTTGGTCTTGCTGAGACTGGTCGCCCTGCTGGCCGCCTTGTTGGCCGCCTTGCTGTTGCTGTCCCTGTCCGTTGTCCTGCTGCTGACCTTGCTGGCCTTGCTGACCTTGCTGTCCTTGGCCTTGTTGGCCAGATTGGCCTTGTTGACCGGACTGCTGTCCTTGCTGCGAGCCTTGACCTTGCTGACCTTGCTGTCCTTGCTGACCTTGTTGGCCACCTTGTCCTTGCTGTCCTTGCTGGCCTTGTCCTTGACCTTGTCCCTGACCTTGTCCTTGACCTTGTCCTTGACCTTGTCCCTGACCTTGTCCTTGACCTTGTCCCTGACCTTGTCCTTGACCTTGTCCTTGACCTTGTCCCTGACCTTGTCCTTGGCCTTGGCCTTCGCCTTCGCCTTGTCCTTGGTCTTCAGACTCGCCACCACCCTCGGTGCCACCATCGCCAGATCCTGCATTGGACTCCTGGAAATCAGGGTCGTATGCGTCTGGGATACCGTCACCATCAGAGTCGCTGTATTCTCCGTCGTTAGGATCGGTTGGGTATTGATCGACATTGTCGTTCTTACCATCGCCATCCGTATCGGCGTTGTTCGGGTTTGTACCCGAAGCGTACTCCTGAGCGTTTGTCAGACCATCACCATCTGGATCGCCATTGGCGTCTCCGCCATTGGTTGGTGAGAGACCGTTGTTGACCTCCCATCCATCAGGTAAACCGTCACCATCGCTGTCGGCGTTGTTCATGTTAGTACCGTGGTTCTGTTCCTCAGCATTGGTTAAACCGTCGCCGTCCCAGTCAGCTCCACCGTCAGATGGGTCTAGAGGGTCGGATCCGTCACCGCTAACTGCACTAAGTGCAGATACTGCGAGGAAAAGTGCCACAAGCATGCTTACAATTTTTCTGTTCATTTTCATTTCATCTCCTATTTTTATCTAAAGATAGAGAACCCGCTGTTCTCTCTTTCCAAAGCAAATGCGCAGCATGACTGGGCGTCTTGATTCGGGAGTGATACGGAGCTAGCGCTAATTGCGTTAGTTTTTGTAACTGGAAAGAAGGATTCTGCACTGTCATTTTGACGGTCTGCAAGCACGACTGTTAGGCTTGCAGTGTTGCGGTTTTGTCCTTCTCTAACTATTTGTTCCAGTTCCTCCGTATTCATCGTTTTTCACGGGTCAATCATAGGGAACCCAATGTTCCCTCTAACACATGGAGCGGTGCTTGACCTATTTGAACACCGCGATTCATTGATTCTTTACCAACGGCTTCATCATAGAGCGGTGGGGCCCTATCCCTGGAATAACATATTCTTCATCAATAATAACCCATCCTTGGCTTTCATAGAAAGGAATGGCATGAGCCCTGGCTTGTAAAAAGCCAGTTGTTGCACCAAATTTAGTCACGGAGGCTTCTTCCAACTGCATCAGTACATTAGCCGCATTACCTTGACGTTGATGTGTACTTAGTGTCCCCATTTGACGTATTTGAATTGCCGGCCTGTTTTCTTTGCCTGAAAGCGGGCCAAAGGGTGGACACTTAGCCGCACCTGGGCCTGCATGATCTGCCTGAGAGCCATCGCTATCTGCCGGAATAAGGTGTGCCCGCCCTACGGCTATTACTTGGGACTCAGACTCAATCCAAGCATGTATTGCTTCCTCGTCATCCTGTAATATCTCAGCACCTCTTGGGAATCCGAGTGGCTCTCGTAGTACTGCATACCTACAGTCGTAGTATTCCTCAACAGGAGCCCAATTAGGCCCAGCTACTGGCAAATCACCACCCCATGAACAGACTTGAAATAATGCCAATAATAGGTGAGGCGATTAAAGAGGCTAATCCCCCCCAGCCCATTCCTGGCTTACCGGATGAAAATCCTACAATTAACATCACTAAACTTGCCAATAATCCGAGACAGCAGGTCATGAAAGCAATTTCCTCAAAGAATTCGAAAATAGAAGAGTCGTCTTCCTCAATATCCCGGTAATCAAAGTGGACCGTTATAGTGCCACCATAATCCGTTCCACTATCTAATGCGACTATTCCCGTTTCCCCATCCCAGTACCCCACTTTTATTTCTTCAGTGGTGCCGTTGTTAGAAACATCCATCCAAAAATCTGCCCTACCTGAATCTCGGTAGTCTCGGCAACTCAAGTATTCATTATCGGAATAGCCACGGTTATCGTCGATGTAGCAACTATACACTTCTAGATTATTCAAATCGATTTCAAATTCGCCTGTGTAGTTGGTAGTTCCTTCTTCTTTAGTCAGAATGACCTCTTCGTAATTATAGTCCGTGAAAGTTCCTGTAATCATCATCATTAAAATTGGAATGAAGAAAATCGCAAAAGGTATCCCGCCGCCTATAAGGAAATCATTTCTAACAAAGGCTGGCTTTTCAATCGCAATTATCTGCCCATTAGGGCCCATCACAAAATTAACATTTTGCGAACTTAAATCTAACAGTGTTGGCTGACTTACTGCGTCCGTGTTCCCTGTTATCATGACCGGTTGCGCATCTGGAACGTCCTCCGTGTTAACCTGAATTGAAGGAGGTGCATTAATTTCGATAGACACTTCGTCATCAGACCCTGTCATGGATTTGTCTAGGGCCCATGAGTTAAAAATAAGTTGCAGGATTTGCGACTTTATTACTTTAGACGCGTTGAAATACAACTTGTCGGTCCCACCGTTTACTGCACGGATGTCAGAGCGGCTATGAGCGGGATTGCAGATCCTGAGACCTGAGTTCAAATCTCAGTCCGTGCTCCAATTAGGTTTGTCCACATCGGAAATGGATGTCGCAAGATGCGGAGTGGGCGCCTCAGCACCTAGCTGGGGCATAGAATGTTATTATTCGGAAATGACTGTTGTGGTTTACTATTCTCATGGATGCCGGGAACAAGATGATTAGGTCGTCCGTTGAGGACTGTGCATGCGCCGAATCAAATCTTTGACCTTGGTGCTGATTTTGGCACTCTCTAGTTGTTTAGTTCACAATGCAAGTGCCCAGAATGTTTTGCCTGAAATAGAGATTGATTGCCAGGGGCCGAATCAGGGCGATTCGCATATCCAAGTTTACCCCGGTGCAACAAATTCTGGATTTTTTTACTGCATCTTATCCAATCCTACCGCTTGGTCAGAAGAAGTAGAGATTACAATCGAAAGTGGTGTGTTATTGGCCGCTGGCCCGGGGACTGTAACTGTTGGACCTGGGGCAGATGTTGAGTTTCAAGTGAGTCTAAGAGCAGAATCGGAGATGATGACTAAAACTATTCTAGTGGAGACTAAGGCCGTTGTTGTTTCATGGAACGGCCTCCCTGCTGACTCCCTCCCTGAAGCCTCAGATACTTCGGAAATCTTGGCCCATATTCTTCAATATAGCGCCCCTACAATCCAGTTAACGGAAGCAGAAATTAGCATGGTCTCAGGCGGAGATTACGATGTTGGAGTCATTTATGGCAACAATGGCAATGGCAATTCCGATACTATGCAGATAGGAGTTAGTGAGGAAAGCAGGAGCTATTTAGAGGGGGATGGATTCACAATTTCGGTGGTAGCCAATTCTATTGAAATTGAAACAGGAGATTCAACAACTATACAATTTGAGATTAGGGCCCCTGAGGGTGTAAACAAAGAGAAATACTACACTATCGAATTCTACATTGTAAGCGAATTTTCTTGTAGATATGAATATGGATGTAATTATCAGACCGCTGCATCTACCATTCGTGTTACAGAAGCGGAGCCTGAAGGAGCGTTTGCCTCCTTAGGGGAAAATTCTACAATCATCTTCTCAGGTATTGGCGTAGGTATAGTAGTGGTAGCTGTCGCTGTTGTTGTTCTGAGAAAAACAAAGGGCAAACTTTCAATCACGAGGATGGAATATGAAGATGAGTTCGAGTATGAAGAGGAATATGAAGAAGAGTTCGAAGACGACTTAGATGATGACTTCTTTGACGACCTATGACAATTATAGTAGGATTATTGATAGTGTATACCCAATAGGGTGGGCATAAGAAGAGGCCACTTTCATGCCATCTCTAAATTCGAATGTTGGAAATGTTGGCCGCGGTTTCGCCGCTTTCCTAGCGCCTCCTCCTGAAGGAGTGGTTCGATTCACTGTTGGCCAGCCTAATTTCAGAACTCCTGAAGCGGTTGTTGATTCGGCAAAAGCAGCACTAGATGCTGGCGAACATGGCTACACGCGCAGCCAGGGTAGTGAAGAGATTTGTAATTCAGTAGCAAATTACCTCACTAAGTATGACATTAATGTTGATCCAAACGACGTGTTGGTTTCACCGGGCTGTAAACAAGCATTGCTCTATGCTATGATGACTTGCCTCAACCCTGGTGACGAGGTGATATTATTCGCACCAGCATGGCCTTCGTATGATGGAATGTTGAAATTGATTGGCGCCGTTCCAATACACGTACCTGTCAAGAGAGAAAATTATCATCCAGATATTTCTGCTACTCGAGCAGCGATTACATCGAAAACAAAGGCGATAATTATCAACTCGCCAAATAACCCTACAGGTGCGGTTTATCTTCCAAGTGAAATCGAAGAATTGACTGCAATAGCTGACGAAAACGACCTTTGGATTTTTGACGATATGATTTACTCTGACCTCGTTTATTCAGAACACTCCTACGTTTCTCCTGCTGCATGTAAAGGAGGAGAGGGGCGCACTCTAACAATCGGTGGGTGGTCCAAGATATGGGCTATGACTGGCTGGAGACTGGGTTGGATTACAGGACCTAAGGAAGTCATGGAAGGTGTCAAAACTTGCCAGGCAAGCTCTGCTAGTCATGTACCAACATTCCTGATGGAAGCCGGAGCATTAGCATTAGAATTAGAAGATGAACCTCGTGAGTTCTATGAAGCATTTGCAGATAGAAGGAATGTTTTCCATTCACTTCTTGAAGAAATTCCTGGAATCAATGCTCCAAAGCCAGAAGGAGCATTTTACATCCTAGCAGACATCACTGAAACAGGAATGGACGATATTGAATTCGCAACAAGGGCGTTAGAAGAAGCAAATGTGCAAGTGGTTCCCGGTTCATTGATGCAAGGCGGAGAAGGGCTGATTCGCATGAGTTACGGCACAAGCCTCGAGCAAATCCGTGAAGGTTGTAAGAGGCTCAAGAATTGGCTTCAGGCTTAATTACGTGTACAGCGCCATTATGGTCGAATGTTGCATAATACAGATTCCCATCAGGCCCGCCAGTAATTGGCAATGGAGTACCCACCTCTGAAGCGAATATTTCGACATCTCCTACCCAGCCATCGTCTGTTTGTTTGAAATCTATTTTCAGGATTTGGTGTCCTTGTGGAAGAAGAGTTGCCCATGAGCCGAATACCGTAGCATACACAGTGTAATTATCTCCTGGTAAATTAGCTGGGCGAGTGGTCATTCCGTTTACAGAAGTATGTGGAGTCCATGTGGCCACCGGTGCTTCTGTTCCTTCTGGGTTCGGATCGCTTACCGACTCTGTCAACCAACCATATTCGCCACCTTCAACTAAGAGATTGATTTCCTCATTCGGGAAATCATCACCTTTCGTATCTTGTCCGTTATCGCTGAATAAGTAACCAATACCGTCCACCCATACACCATCAAATGAATTTCTAACCCCTGTTGCTAAAACCCCATGTTCGCCTGTTGTAGCATTTACCCAAAGTAAGGCAGCATTACGATAATCGTCCTCTTCGCAGTGATTACAAGTACTGCCACTATGCCAAATTAATGTCCCATTTGGAAGAATGTTAACCGCATTTGTTTGATGGTTTTTTGAAGGTATTCCGTCTACTAATATTGTCGGATTTTCAAAATTAGAATCATAACGGGTGAGTTTACCTTCTTCTGAGATTATTACGGCATCGTCCAACAGCAACATTCCATGTGGGTGATCCAGACCCGAAAGAAGAACATCGCCATCAATAGTAACAATTCTACCGCCATCTCTATCACAGACCAATAACAAATCTTCATCGAACACTAGGCAAGTTGGGCCGCCTAGGCCTGTAGCAATTGTTTCTTGCTCGTATCCATCTGCAATTTCAGCAACCATAACTCCTGCATAAGGATAGATTTGCCTCGCTATGAGAAGAAAAACTAACGATATTACAATCGGGAGTAATTCCCGTCTTACTTTCATGCTAGTTCCTCAGAATGGTGAGCGATATTCGCTAACTTCGTCGCTAATTCTCAAAAGTTGGTTGTACTTTGCTACTCTGTCAGAGCGAGCCGGTGCACCTGTTTTGATCTGACCTGCACGCGTACCCACGGCAAGGTCTGCGATGGTTGTGTCTTCGGTTTCTCCAGAACGGTGGCTCACAACTGAGTTCATTCCATGAGCAGAGGCCATGTCCATTGTTTCCAGTGTTTCAGTGATGGTTCCGACTTGGTTAACCTTGACCAGAATTGCATTTGCTGCCTTAGATTCAATTCCCATTGAGAGGCGTTCGGTTTGAGTAACGAATAGATCATCCCCTACTAACTGGACCTTGTCTCCAATATCTCGCATACAATGAGACCAGCTTCGCCAATCATCCTCAGCAAATCCGTCTTCGATAGATAGCAACGGATATTCGTCAACCCAAGTAGCATACATGTCAGACAAATCTTCGCCTGAAATGGCCTTGCCATCCATGTGGTAAGCACCGTCTTTGTAGAATTCAGTGGAAGCAACATCTAGAGCGATTCCGATTTCTTCAGTGCTGTAACCCGCACCTTCGATTGCACGAACCATGTAACCTAAGCCTGCTTCATTTGCTGGAAGGTTTGGTGCAAATCCTCCTTCGTCACCAACTCCACCAAGAAGTCCATCGGCTTTCAGTTCCTTCTTTAGAGAATGGTAGCACTCTACTCCTGCGCGAAGCGCTTCTGGGAATGTATCGAACCCATGCGGCATAACCATGAATTCTTGGACGTCAACATTTGATGCTGCGTGAGCTCCGCCATTGAGAATATTTAGCATTGGAACAGGCATTAATCCACCAGCAACTCCGCCAATATATCGCCAAAGAGGTAACTCATGTAGAGCCGCTCCTGCGTGTAAGCAAGCCATTGAGACACCCAACATTGCATTAGCGCCAAGGTTGGCTTTGTTTGGAGTTCCATCAAGTTCAAGCATTACTTCATCGATTGCTTTCTGGTCGTCAACAGGCATTCCGACAAGGGCTTCCTGAATTGATTCAACCACATTGTTGACAGCATTATCTACGCCCTTTCCTAACCAGCGTGAAGCGTCGCCATCTCGCAATTCAATGGCCTCATAAGCACCTGTGGATGCCCCGCTAGGGACCATTGCACGGCCAAGTAGGCCGCCGTCAACATAGCAATCTACCTCTACAGTTGGGTTTCCACGACTGTCTAGGACCATTCTTGCGTCAAGACCGGATATGATGTCAGACATTTAGGTGCCTCTGGACTAGGCCAAGCGCTGCCCATCCTTGAAACAAGCGGAAAGATTCATGCTTGATTCAACCACTTCATCCAACTGGAAATAATCCGTTGTGTTGAAGGGATCTCGTAGTCAATAGTGCAATCTCTAACCCAGCATAGTTGCTCAGATTCTGGAGTAACAGAGAATAATTCCCCTCGGAATAATAATTCTTCATCAGCTGGATCTGGTTTGACCCTCTTATCTTCAACGAAACAGTGTACTAGGCTGCGGGGGTAATGGCGAATAACTCCTA
>Ga0315316_10004649_pt1 | contig 10051 bp, 8 predicted proteins | sample M160m3416metaG_FD_203702 | JGI IMG/M metagenome (GOLD analysis project Ga0315316, IMG submission 203702) | Ammonia-oxidizing marine archaeal communities from Monterey Bay, California, United States - M1 60m 3416 | ecosystem: Environmental > Aquatic > Marine > Intertidal zone | place: USA... | reverse complement strand
CATAATAAAGTCGAAATTATTAATGAGCCCAAAATAATTACTCCTCCCATAGTTGGAGTACCCCTTTTAATCTCTAAATGCCAATCTGGTCCATCTTCTCTAATAGGTTGACCATCTTTTTGATTAGATTTTAACCAATTTATAATATAAGGAGCAAAAATAAAAACTATAGAAAGTGAAGTAATTAAAGCTATTCCGCTTCTGAAAGATAGATACCTAACTATATTTAAAAAACTATAATCTTCTATCAAGGAAGTTAGTATGAAATATAACAATTTACTTACCTTTAAACTTATTAATTAAATGTTTTACTATTATTTCTAGTTTCATGTGTCTAGAGCCTTTGACCAAAATACAGTCCTTAGGCATAAGTAATTTCAATTTTTCATCATTAACTGCATTATAAACATTTTTTGACCAACTACATTCAATAATAGTATTACATGAGTTATATAGATTTTGCGTTTTATTTCCTATAAAAATGATTAAACTAATATTTAAATTAATTAAATTATTGTATACTTTATTATGTAAGTCTTCTGAAAAAATACCAAGCTCTCCCATCTCTCCAAAAATTAAAACTTTTCTTTTATTTTTAGCGATTTCATTAAAGGATTTAAGAGCTGCAATCATAGAACTAGGGTTAGCGTTATAAGTATCATCAATTAAAATAGATTTTTTTCCTTTAATTATTAAATTATATCTGCTGCCTCTTCCTGAAGGTAAAGAAGCTTTAAACAACTTATTTAACCCTTTCTCTATATCAGATTTTGTAATTAATAAAGTTCCAATTACTGCTAATGAATTAACAGCTTGATGTTCACCATCTAAATTTATTGAATATTTGAATTCTCTACCATAAGCGCTTGCTATTATACTTTGTCCAATATTATTTACTGTCCTTTTAATTAAATGAATATTGGCATTTTTATTAAAGCCATAAGTTATAATATTAGTATTATTTAATTTATTTATATATTCTTTTATTTCTTGATAAAAAACGTGATCATTATTAACTAAAATATATCCATTAGATTTTAACCCATCAAATATTTCTACTTTTGCTTTTATAATTTCCTGAATAGAATTAAAATTTCCTATATGTGCTTCAGATATATTGGTGATGATTACTATATTAGGCTCCACCAATTTACTTAAAAAACTTATTTCATTTAAATTATTCATGCCTAATTCAAAGACACCATAATCTGTGTTTCTTGGCATATTTGCTAATGAGTATGGAACTCCAACGTGATTATTAAAACTTTCAGGATTTATATATGTTTGTCCGATAGATGATAATGCCTGGCCAATCATTTCTTTTGTAGATGTTTTTCCAGAACTACCAGTAATAGCAATAATATTTTTATTACTTTTAAGGCGTTTTCTTGATGCTTTAGCAAGCAAGATTAAACTTTTATATACATCATCTACTTTAATGACATTTAAATCGTCTATAGAAGTTTTAAAAGAATTTTTAATTATTATGGTTTTTACACCCTGCTTAACTACGTCATAAAGAAAATTATGTCCATCCAATTTAGTGCCAGGCATAGCCAGAAAAATACTTTTAGGTTTAACTTTTCTGCTATCAATTTCTACTGCATTACATTCTAAATCATTTTTTATTTCTTTTTCTAAAGTTTCAGAAATTTCCTTAGAATTCCATAAGTTATTATCTTTTTTAAATACCAAGGATTGAATCCTTTTTTATTAAATTTTTAATTATTTTTGCATCATCAAAATTTAAGTAACTACCCATAATTTCCTGGGTATTTTCATGACCTTTTCCAGCAATAACTAATATGTCTCCTCTAATAAGTTTAAATAATGCGTTTTTTATTGCTTTTTTTCTATCTCCAATTTCTATGGCAGCAGGACAATACTGAATAATTTGTTTTCTGATTTCGTTAGGATCTTCAAATCTAGGATTATCATCAGTAATTATAATTATATCAGCATATTTATATGAAACTTTTCCCATCAACACTCGTTTACCTTTATCTCTGTCTCCTCCACACCCAAATACTAAATATAATTTATTTTTTACGTATGGCCTTAAAGATAATAATACATTTTTTAATGCATCTGGAGTATGAGCATAATCTATATAAATATCAGCTCCATTAATGCTATTAATAAACTCTAATCTGCCTGGGGGCGGCTTTATTTTCTTAGTAAATTTTTCTATTTCTTTTCTTTTAAACCCCATTTCTATCATTATACAAATAGCAGTAATTAAATTATTTATTTGAAAGTCTCCGATTATACCAGTATAAATAGTACTTTTCTTTTTTGAATAAGTAATTTCAATTTCTTGAACTCTATTAGTTAAATTAATTATTTTATATTTAAAATTTGAATTTGAAGATTTTCCTATAGTAATTACTTTCAATTGATTTTTAATAGCGGCTTTAATAAATTCATTACTATATTTTATATTATCATTAATAATAGCTATACCATTTCTGGTAAGATCAGAAAATAATCTTATTTTTGCATTTTTATAATTTTTAAAGTTTTTATGATAATCCAAATGGTCTCTAGAAAGTGAAGTAATTGCAACTATATTAAAATTTATTCCATCTAACCTAAATTGATCTAAACCATGGCTTGAAGCCTCTATAATTACATTCTTTACATTTTTAGCAGACAATTTATTTAAATTAGAAACTAAAACTTCCGACTCTGGAGTTGTCAAATTATTATTTTTGTCAATTGTTTTGTAAATAGTTCCCAAAGTTCCTATAGAAGCTGTCTTTTCTCCAAATAATTTTGATATTTGGTGAACATACCAAGCCACAGATGTTTTTCCATTTGTGCCTGTAACTCCAACTAAATTTTTAAATTTATATTGAGAAAATTTATTACAAATTAATGCATATAGTTTTCTAGGCTGTTCAGAACTAATAACTTCTATATTAAAGTTATTTTTAATATATTTTAGCTTTTTAGAATCTACAATAATTACAACAGCACCCTTATTAATTGCATCAGATATAAAGTCTATTCCATTATTTGACGAACCAACAAGAGCAGCAAAGATATAGTTTTTTTTTATTTTTCTAGAATCACATGAAATACCTTTTATAAAAACATTACTAATATATTGTTTTTCTTTTATTTCATTAGGAATTAAATTGTACAATTTAATCATAATACTATAATTCTTTATAGGTATTACTTTTTACTCCCAGTATTGGAGCAATATGCGTAATAATATTTTTAGATATAGGTACAGCATTAAATCCTGCAGTTCTACCCCAAACCATAGTTTCTTTTAATGCTTTAGGTTCATCTACTAAAACAAAAACTGCATACTTAGGCTTATCTATAGGAAAAAATGAAATAAATGATGATATAACCTTTTTGTGATTTTGCTTTCCATCTATAAATTTATTTGAAGTACCAGTTTTTCCTCCAACACTATAATTTTCTGATTGTATTTTTTTAGCTGTACCTTCCATAACTACATTTCTATAATAATCTCGCATAATTTTAGTTACTCTCTTAGAAAACACCTTAATTCTAGGTCTTTTTATATATTTTTTATCTTTAACCACCATGGGTTCAATATATTCTCCTTCATTTATAGTAGCAGCTAAAGCTGAAATTGCATGCATTGGAGAAATATTTATACTATGTCCATAAGACATTAGAACTAAATCTAATTCTTTAACCATATCTCTAGGAATTACTACAGGATTTACAGATTCAAATATTCCAGTATCTAATGGTCTTTTAAATCCTAAATTTTTAAAATAATTATACTGCCTATCTACTCCAAGAATTTGTGCAATTTTAGCTGTCCCTATATTCGATGAATAAGTAAAAACTTCTTCTAGATCTAATATTCTATCTTCTCCATGAAAATCAGTAATTGTTTTACCTTTTAATTTTAAAGGTTCTCTTACATCAAATTTACTGTCTATATTAACTATATTTTCATTTAGTGCTGATGCAACTGTAAAAGATTTAAATATTGAACCCATTTCATAAACTGTATTAGTAATTTGATTTTTAGTTGGTATAAAAGAACCATATACATTTGGATTAAAGCTTGGCAAACTAACTCCTGCAATAATTTCTCCTGTATGAACATCTAAAACTATACCTACAGAAGCTTTATATCTATACTTTTTAATTCCTTTAAGTAGTTCTTGATAGACCCTATATTGTACTCTAGTATCAATAGTCAAATTTATATTTTGGCCTTGATTTAAAATATTATTATATTTTTTTTCTACTCCTGCTAATCCATCCTTTTCTGTTCCTAAATAACCTATAACATGGCTTATTACATCATTATATGGATATACTCTTAAATATTCTTTCTCAAAATTAAGTGCTGGTTCTCCAAGCTTATTTATATTCTTTGCAATATTTGGAGGCAAATGTCGGGAAATATACTGAAAAGTTTTTTTTGATTTAAGTAAATTTGTTAATTTATCTTCATCTAATTCTGGAATTAATTCTAATAATTTATGCTTTGTATAATCTATATCATATATTTCATTTTCATTTTTATATAGAGACCACGTAGGCATTGAAATAGCTACGATATTATCATTTCGATCTAGTATATTTCCTCGTTTGCTATTTTTTGTAATATTTTTACTTAAATGTTCCTTTGCTTTAAGAGGTTTAGATACATCGATTAATTTTATATTTACTACTATAAATGAAACAAAAAATATTACAGCAATAGCTATGATCCTTTGTTTACATTTATCAATTATAGATTTTTTTAATCCATCAACCTTAATGCTTTTATCAGCATTTATCACAATTTATCTCATTCTTATAAAGATTATTCTTTTTGCCTTCTTAAAAATGCTGGAATGTCTAAGGTATCTTCATTAGTATTTTTATCTACAGGTTTCATAGAAATATCTGAAGCAAGAGACAAATCTTCTTTTTCAGTAGTATTTTTATCTAATTGATTACTATCAATATCTGATAATAATTCTTCTTTATTTGATATAACTTCACTATTTTTCTTAGTAGCATTTCCAAATAATGCTTTTGCTGAAAAACGTTTAATTAAGCCTTCCTGCTGTTTTACCTCTGGTTCTTCATTATCAATTAATTCTTCTGTCTTTATATTTGATGAAGCGTTTAAGACTTCTGCTTCAGTAAAAGGGTCTATCTCAACTTCTTCCTCAACTACATCTTTTTCGATTATTTCTGGCTCAGGAGGAATAAATGATTCTTCACTTACTTTTAATTCTTTTTCATTAACTTCTTCTTTAAGTTCTAGATTACTATTCTCTATTTCATAAGGTGAAGTATCATTAATTTTATTTAAAGTATCATTATTACTAATATTAGAATTTTCTTCCTTTATATTATTATTGATACCCGAAATAATATTTTCAACATTACCAACTTTTTTGGGACAATCAATCCCTGTAGCCACAACAGATACTCTTATACTATTATGCATACTATCATCTTGAGAAGCACCAAATATTAAATTCACATCATCATCAGATTGTTGACGAATATGATCAACAATTTCGTCTACCTCAAATAATGTTAAGTCTGGTCCACCAGTTATATTTACTAATACACCTCTCGCTCCAGCTAATGATACATCATCTAGTAAAGGGTTTGCTATAGCAGCGGCAGCTGAGTCTAATGCCCTATTATCTCCTTCTGCATCACCTGTACCCATCATAGCTTTACCCATTTCCATCATGACAGATCTGACGTCAGCAAAATCTAAATTTATTAATCCTGGCATTACCATCAAATCTGTTACCCCTCTAACACCTGAATATAAAACTTTATCCGCCATTTTAAATGCGTCAGCGAAGGTAGTTTGTGCATTAGCTACTCTGAATAAGTTTTGATTAGGAATAACAATTAAAGTATCTACTGAATCTTGTAATTCATTTATCCCTTCTTCTGCTAATCGCATTCTATTTTTTCCTTCAAACTGAAAAGGTTTAGTTACACACCCCACAGTAAGAATACCTCTTTCCCTTGCTGCTTTTGCTATAACAGGAGCTGCTCCTGTTCCCGTTCCGCCACCCATACCAGCTGTAACAAAAAGCATATGGGTTCCATCGATATGTTCTAATATTTGATCTAGTGACTCATCTGCTGCTGCTCTTCCTATTTCAGGTCTAGCTCCCGCTCCTAAACCTTGGGTTACGCTAGCACCTAGCTGAACTCTCATTTGAGCCTGAGAATTTGCTAAAGATTGAGCATCTGTATTTGATACAACAAATTCAACTCCTTCTAAATGTGAAGAAATCATGTTATTTACTGCATTACAACCTGCTCCTCCGACACCAATAACTGTTATTCTTGGTTTAAGCTCGTGAGTAGGAGGCACACTAATATTAATTGACATATTTATTCTCCATTTTTATTAAAATATTTAGTTGTTTAATTTTATATTTATTTTTAAAGCAAGTTATATAAATCATGATTAATTAATCTCCCTTGATACATAATTTGAATTAACTAATTTTTCAGATAAAATTTCATTATTTGTTTTTATAAAAGAAATATCTTTTAGGGGCACAGGCTTTAGTTTTAAGTACTTATTGTTTAAGTATTCAATATTTTTTGCATTAGTAATAAATGACCACTCTGCATCAATCAGCCTAATCTTTTCATCTATTGCTATAATTTTATTTTTAATATTATTAAGTTTTAATTCTTCATTTTTTAATTCACTGCTCAGCCACATGGACCAAACTGTTCCCGTTAAAGAAAAGATTAAAATAAAAAATGTAAGAAAACGCATTATGCCGCATCCTCCAAACTATATAATTTTTCAGCACATCTTAATTTAGCTGATCTAGCCCTAATATTAGTTCTAAGTTCTTCATTACTAGCTGTAAGTACTTTTTTTGTAATAAGTTTAAAAGTTGGATTATTATTAATCAACTTAGAGTAAATGTTTGCAGAATGTCTAGACGGATTAGAATTTAAACCACTCCTAGACCTTAAAAAATTTTTTACTATTTTATCTTCTAATGAGTGAAAACAAATTACAACTAGTCTTGCTCCAGGAGCTAATAAATTTTCAGCATCTTTCAAGGCACTATTTATCTCATTTAACTCATTATTGACTTGAATTCTTAAAGCTTGAAAAGTTTTTGTAGCTGGATCAATTTTTAGTTTAGGGTTATTTCCTATTGAACTTCTTACTATTTTAGCCAACTCAAGTGTTGTAGTTATAGATTTAGTTTTTCTATATTTAACTATTGCATTAGCTATTCTTCTTGCTTTTTTCTCATCACCCAAAGTATAAATTATATCATTTAATGTTTTCTCATCAGCTTTATTTACTATATCCTCAGCCGACGTTCCAATTTTTTCCATCCTCATATCTAAAGGACCATCATTTTTAAATGAAAAACCTCTCTCTGCATTATCAATTTGCATAGAAGAAACTCCCAAATCAAATAGAATTCCCCCATCAATATTAGAAATTCCATTGCCTTTTAGAAGAAATTTTAATCTTCCTATATTTCCAGCAATAAACTTAAAATTTTCAGGAAAATTATTTTGAACCTTTTTTGTAAAAATTTTTACTGCTGGGTCCCTATCTATTGATACTACATTACAATTCGCGGCAGAAAGAATCATATTTGTATGGCCGCCAGCTCCAAAAGTCCCATCTACATATGTAAGGCCATCTCTAATATTTAAGTTTTCAAGAACTTTTTCAGATAAAACAGGAGTATGATTATTTTTCAAAACACTTTTATGAGAAATAATTTTTGTCAATTGTTTATCCTTATATAATTTAAGATTTATTTTTTCTTCTTTTATCCATATATAACTTGGCTCTATCTAAATATTCATCAAATATTTTAGGGTTCCAAATTCTAAATCTTCTTCCCATTCCTACAAATAATGCTTCGGAAATAACATTAATTTCTTGCCTTAATAAATTTGATAAAACAACTCTTCCTTCAGAATCAAAAGATAAAACTGAACCACCAAATAAAACAGTAGACTCATATTCATTTTCTTCTAGTAAAGGGTCATTTAAATCTAATTTATTTTGTAATAGTTCTAAATAATTTCGTGGATATGCATCTATAGCTTTCTCTGAAAGAGATGATTGCGCAATAATTCCTGAGAAATCTTTTCCCATTAAACTAGGACGCCAACCAGCAGGTACAGAAACCCTGCCCTTCTTGTCTACTTTATTTAAATATCTTCCTATAAAATCTGACACTTTTAATTACCCTTACCAAAAAATAATTCCAAATTTGGAAATATATGGGTTTCTATAGTAATAACATGGGATTGTATGGTTCGTCAAACATAGAATGATAATTTTATATAATAATTAATATGTCAGGTAGCCTATAAGCCGGGTTCTGTCTAGAGTGACTATTCATCTTGAGTATTTGTTACCAAATACTTCTTGCAACCTACCCAACAACACGCTGAAAACTACGCTTCTAAATAAATAGTTTGTTGTATCTACTTGGTCTTGCTCCCAGTGGGGTTTACCTAGCCATTTTAGTTACCTAAAATGCGGTGTGCTCTTACCACACCATTTCACCCTTACTCAAAATAATTAAGCGGTATATTTTCTGTGGCACTAATCCCTAGAGTTTCCTCCGCCGGAAATTATCCGGCACTGTGTTTCCATGGAGCCCGGACTTTCCTCTCTTATGAAAAGCTTAAGAGCAGTCACTTAGCTACCTGACATATTAATTATAAAATATTTTAAAAAAAATTCAATAATAGGATCTAATTTTTAAAAATTCCACATAAACAGAGTATGCAATTTTAAGTAATATTTTATTTATATTTGAATTAACATCATTAGGAATAAAATGTCTTTTAAACGCTATTATACTATCTTTATAATGGTTATCAACATCATAACCAATACTGTATAATAAATTATATAATAATTTTTCTGAGTAAATATCATTGGGTAAGTCTAATATTGTTTTTGGCCAAATTGACAACTTTTTTTCAGCTAATCTTTGCCAATTAAATTTTTCTCCAGGGTCTAATTTTCTTGAAGGGGCAATATCAGAATGTCCAAGTATTCTATCTATTTGAATATCATATTTGCTTATTAGCAATTTAATTAGTTTCTCCAATATTATATATTGCTCTAAAGTAAATTCTTCATAGCCATAATCATGACCAGGATTTACTAACTCTATTCCAATTGATGTTTCATTAAGATTTTTTCTATCTATCCATTGAGAAACACCTGCATGCCATGCAATATTAGAATCATCAACAATTTGAAATAATTTTCCAGTTTCATCAATCAAATAGTGAGCACTAACTTTAGATTTTTGGCTACACAAATAATTTAATGCTGATTTAGCATCTTTCATGCCCGTATAGTGTATAATGATTGTATCTATAAGCTTTAAATTTTTTCTTAAATTATAATTTGGAGATTTAAATTCATGGCAAATCAATAGACTCATTAAATATTATCTTTTCTAAATTTTGTGAGTCTCTCATATGATTTATTAATATTTGCAAGTCTTTCATTAGCAAATTTAAGAAATTCTTCAGGTAGACCTTTTGAAACTAGTGTATCTGGATGATATTCCTTTACCAATTTAAAATATTTCTTTTTTATTTCTGAGTCCAAATCAGAAGGCTTAGAGAGCAAAACTTTATAATCATTTTCTATATCTGAATTATTAGAAGTTAATAAAAATTGTGATTTAATCGATTCTAAAACTTCAATTGGCATGTTAAAAATTAAAGCTATATTATTAATCATTTTTTCTTCATTAATATGTATTTCGCCATCGGCCATAGCAATTTTAAATAATGAGTTAATGAATTCTATATACAGTTCCTGCTGATTACTAAAAACTGATTTTAATTGTTTTGCGTAATTTTCATATCCTTCGGCGTCCTTTTTAGCGTTATTAAAAATTTTACCAATTGCAGCCTCATCTTTAGAGTCAAAATCAAAAACCTCACGGAATTTAATAATTTCATCCTGTGTCACCTTTCCATCAGCTTTAGATAATTTAGCTGCTATTACAATTACACCTGTAGCAAAAGCTATTTGTTTTTCATTTTCATT
>Ga0315316_10004648_pt1 | contig 10052 bp, 9 predicted proteins | sample M160m3416metaG_FD_203702 | JGI IMG/M metagenome (GOLD analysis project Ga0315316, IMG submission 203702) | Ammonia-oxidizing marine archaeal communities from Monterey Bay, California, United States - M1 60m 3416 | ecosystem: Environmental > Aquatic > Marine > Intertidal zone | place: USA... | reverse complement strand
GCCTTTGTTGAGGCTATGGCGTTTGGGATGCCTATAATTACAACAAACCACCCTCCTATGAGCGAGTATGTTGTTCACGGTAAGAGTGGGCTATTGGTCAAAAGTGTATTGGGGTCCGGGCTGCCGAACGGCCTTCCTGTTGCAAACATAAGAGTGAAGGATTTGTCAGATAAGATATCTAAATTATCAAATAGGGCGCTGATTGATAAAATGTCAAAGTTTACAGTTAATCATGGCAGGAAAAAGTATAATTGGGAGGACACAAGGGGCGATTACTTAGCCATGCTGCGTCGAGATTGATATGACAATTTTTATTCAGGGGCTGAGGAGGTCCGGGACTACGATTTTATACGATGTATTGTCTGAGGACGATAAGTTATCTTGTTTTTACGAACCCTTGTCTCTTGGGAAGGCATCATACGGAGGCGGAAGCGGGATGAGGAGGGAGAACGTAATGAGGAGTCTTTCTGCGGCCAGAATCCGAGAGGGCTACCTGGGCGGCGCTGGCGGCGACCCAAGGCTGAATTATGGGGCGCCGACGAATTATAGGTTGGAGGCGAGACGAGGCTGCCTTACTAATGAAATCAAGAATTATCTATCTACAATTGCTGGAGGAGATAGCCTGCTTAAGTTTACACGAGCAACCTTTTTCGCAAAGGATCTGTATGATTTAGATTCTAGAGCCGTATTTATTCATATAAAAAAGGACCCAAGAAGATTTGTGGCATCTCATATGTGTGTCAAAAGCTATGGGTCAAAACTATGCTCAGACCCGACCCTATTCTTTTCTAAGAAGAGTGGATTTAACCAGTGGAGCCAGGAGTATATTTCAAATTTTTATTTAAGAGAGAATAAGGAAGAATACTTAAATAGGCCGGCATATTTTAAGCTGCTATACTTATGGAAGGAGTTTAACGAGGTAACAAGGGAGACTGCGGGCCACTTATTTAAGAAGGATTATATCGGAGTTACGGCAGAAGAATTATATTTTGACCAAGCCAAGATTATAAATTGCATTTATAATAAAATAGGAAGAAAAGCTCCCAATCGAGTATTGGCTTGGGCGAAGAGCAATGTGCGCAAGCCAAGAGGCATATTGTTCGAGAAGGATTCGAGATGGCAATCTGCTTTTGATGAAATAGGGATAAAAATTGAAAAATAGAAGCGTAGTGGCTCAAATAGGCAGCGGGTTTGTTGGAAACGCATTGCATAAGTCTTTTAAAGAAAATGGCGTGACTACAGCTGTTTATGATAAGTTTCAAAAAATAGGATCAATAAATTCGGTATTAGATTCCAATATTTTATTCCTATGCCTACCAACCCCTTATTTGCAGGGCGAGGGATTTGACTTATCCGCTATACATGAAAATCTTCAAAAGCTGAGCGAGCACAAGTATGCGGGCCTGTGTGTAATAAAATCCACAGTGTTGCCCGGAACAACAAGATTTCTTTCGGAAAGGTATAATCTTAGTATTGCTCATAATCCAGAGTTTTTAACAGAAAGGACTGCGTTTGAGGATTTTAATAACCAAAAATACATCATATTGGGCAGCCTAGAGACATCCCGGCTGTTTGATGATTTAATTTTACTTTATAAAAAGCTTTATCCTGAGGCGACGATATCTGTGTGCACACCCGAAGAGTCTGAGGCTATGAAGCTATTTTCAAACTCTTTTTATGCCCAAAAGGTTATGATATTTAATGAGTTTTATTCACTATGTAATTCAATTGGGTTAGACTTTGGGCGAGTCAAGGAGCTTATGCTAAAGAATGGCTGGATCGCGCCACATCACATATCGGTGCCAGGTCCAGATGGCCGCATAGCTTATGGCGGGCATTGTTTTCCAAAGGATACAAATGCATTGAATGAGATGATGAAAAAGAACGGATCCTTTAATGCTGTTTTGGAGGCCTCAATTCTAGAAAGAAATAAAATGAGAGATGATTGATATGAAATCTGTAATAGTTACAGGGTCTGCGGGCTTTATCGGAGGGCATCTGACAGAAAGGCTCTTGAGGGAGGGGCATAGGGTTGTTGGAATTGATAATCTTAAATCTGGGCTGCAGTCTACTTCCGATCTGCATCTTTCTTATGATAACTTTACACCCAAACATCTAGATATAAGGTCGGAAGAGGTAGCGGGAGTATTTAAAGCCTTTAGTCCTGATTTAGTTTTTCATCTCGCGGCAGTTCCCGGTGTAGCCACATCTGTGAATGATCCTTTTGCTTCAAATGATGTGAATGTCAATGGAACAGTTAATATATTGAATATGTCACAAAAGTATGGAGTAAAAAGGTTAGTTTTTTCTTCATCCTCGTCTGTTTATGGTGGAGGGGGAGAGCTTCCAATGTCTGAGGGACAGGCCTTGAGGCCAAAATCCCCATATGCTCTACAAAAAAAGATTGGAGAGGAATACTGTCGTTTATTTTCAAAAATTTATAATTTAGACACAGTTTGTCTTAGATATTTCAATGTCTTTGGGCCAAGGCAGCGATCAGACCTGAAGTATTCTGCGGCAATATCATCGTTTTGCGATTCTGTTGTAAAAGATAAAAATCCAATTATTTATGGCGATGGCTCGCAGACTCGTGACTTTTGTTTTGTTGAAAATGTCGTATATGCAAATATTCTAGCCTCAAATTTTATTGGCAGATTAAATGGAGATGCAATTAATATAGGTTGTGGAGAGAGAATATCTATATTGTCTATTTGTAATATGCTAAACACAAAGAGGCCTATTTATAAGAGCAGCCGCCCCGGGGATATAATGCATTCATATGCAGACATAACTAAGGCAAAGAATACATTAGGCTACAATCCTATGGCCTTATGCGAAGAGGGTCTGAAAAAGACTCTTGGTTGGCATAAAAATATATAGATTTTTATAAAAATATGGGTAAGATAAATTTATTGGAGGCAGCATGCTAACAGCGATTATAACCGGAGTTGCGGGCCAGGATGGCAGCTACTTGTCAGAGCACCTGCTTGATAAGGGCTATCGGGTAATTGGCATATCTAGAAGAAAGAGCGTTAATAATGGCCTACAGAACCTACAAGGGGGCGTATTAGAAAATAAAAACTTTACACTTTTAAATGGGGATATAAAGGATTCTACATTTATATATCGATGCGTCGAGGAATATAAGCCAGATGAGTGGTATAATCTGGCAGCCCAATCAAACGTAGGGCACTCCTTTAAGGAGCCAGTTGAGACGTTCGCGACAAATGCTTTGGCGGTTGTCGTTCAGCTTGAAGCAATAAAGTCTATATCGCCATCCACTAGGTTCTATCAGGCATCCACTAGCGAGCTATGGGGCGGCCTCAAATGCCCTAAGTCTGGTTACAAAGAGGGTATGGAGTTCTATCCAAGATCCCCATATGGTGTGTCGAAACTATCCGCATATTGGTCCGTTGTAAACCACAGAGACGCCTATGGCTTATTTGCGTGCAATGGAATATTGCACAATCATAGCAGCCCAAGAAGAGGCGTTGATTTTGCAACTAGGAAGATAACCACGGGTATTGCAAAAATAGCACTTGGATTGGAAAATAAGCTAAGGATGGGAGATTTGAGCGCTTTTCGTGACGAAGGGCATTCTAAAGATTATGTGGAGGCGATGCACCTTATGCTTCAGTCTGATTCGCCAAAAGATTATGTTATATCAACCGGAAGCGGAGCGACAATAGAGGAAATGTTTAGATATGTCGCATCACTTGCGGGTCTTAAGTTTGAAGATATATATGAGCAAGACGCTAGGTTTATGAGGCCGTCAGAAGTGCCATTCTTGCTCGGAAACTCTTCATTGGCCAAAAAAGAACTCGCATGGGAGCCAAAATATAATTGGAAAACTCTTTTGGAAGATATGTTTGAGTATGACTTAATGATGCTCGCAAAGAGTCGTTAAAAGGTGAGCAGTGTAGTTATAGTGGCATTTAATTTTGGCTTAGCCGGAAGGTTTGTAAATGGGCCAGGCATATGTCTATATAATTTATATAACTTTATAAAAAAGAATACTGATATTGACATTAAAATATTTACAAAAATGTCGGTATCGGATAAGTTCAAAACCAATGATATATTTTCAATAAATGATAAAGACTTATTGTCTAGGTATATAAAAGAGTCAGATGCGCTTCATCATTGGAGTGGAATTGGAAAAGTTTATTTAAATATAATAAGATTTGCTAATTTTTGCAATAAAAGAGTTATAATTGGTCCAAATGTAATTGACACTGTAGACCTCTCAAAAGAAAATAGTTTTTTATCAAAAATTAAATTTGACAAATTACTTTTAGTTAACGATAGAATAAAATATCGTGCTTTAGATTTTTACGGCTTAAATAGTGATATTATAAGTACATTTATGGTTGGTCCGGATTTAGATGTTTGGAGCCCAATAGATGCATGTAATGGCAAAATACTATGGAAGGGTAATTCGGCTCAGATAGTAAAAGATATATCTTTTGGATTAGAAGTTGCAAAAAATTTGCCACAATATAGTTTTGATTTTATGGGACACCCAACTCCATATGATTATTTCAATCATATAAGTTCCGCAAAAGAGTATAAGTTATTTTTCAGCACATCAATGAGTGAGACGATGGGCATGGCGCTAGCAGAGCAGTGGTCCGCCGGAATACCGTCAGTTACACATCCAAAAATTTATCTTCATGGAGAAAATTATTCTACTGGAGTAATAACAGATAGATCGATTAGCTCTTATTGCGATTCGATCATTGAGATAATGGAAAATCCGGCTTTATATGAGAATTTATCCTTGGGCGCAAGATCCTATATGGAGGAAAATTTTTCTCATAAATCAATCGCATCAAGGTATGCTTCTTTTTTGGAAAATTAGGCTTTTAACATGTTAATAGATATTATAATTCCAGTATATAATCCTGGGCATTATTTGGATGAGGCGATAAGAAGTTGTATCAACCAGACATACGGAAATTACAAAATAACCGTAGTAGATGATTGCTCCTCTGAAGATATAACCCCTATATTATCTAGATATAAATCAATATCTTATATAAGAAATAATAAAAATATGGGCCCTGCATTTTCAAGAAATGTTGGCATTAAAAGCTCCAATGGAGAGCTGATAAGTTTTTTGGATTCGGATGATATATGGGATAAAAATAAATTGCTTTATAGCGTGAATGAATTCAAAAAAGATAAAAAAATTGGTATGACTTGTGGCAATTATCAAATAATTGCAAATTCAAGAGTTTTAAAGCCTTTTTATAAGAGAAGCATATCTATAGATTATACAATGCTAATGAAAAATAACTATGTAGCATCGGGTTCTACAACGGTGAAAAGAAGTGTTATTGATGACATAGGGCTGTTTAATGAAAATTTTTGGATCGCAGAAGATTATGACCTTTGGGTCAGGATAAGCGAAAAATATCCCATAAAATATATTCATAAGATACTTTATTATTACAGGATCGTGTCTGGCGGTGGCTCATTAACTCAGCGAGGGGATATTCAAAAGAGCCATGTTGCTAATATGTTAGAAATAAAAAGGGAGTCTGCCCTTAGAGTCAGGAAGGCGAATATTAAAGGTGAAAAAGGCTAGTATAAGCAAAAAAAGGCATATTTTAAAGACAATAACCTGGCGGCTTATTGGCACGCTGGATACAATGCTGCTTGGATGGCTGGTAACGGGTAGCATTACGGTTGGCCTTAAGATTAGCTCAATAGAGCTTGCGACTAAGATGATTTTGTATTATTTACATGAAAGAGCCTGGTATAATTTTAATTTCGGTTTAAAGAATAGGACTGGTAATAATGAATAAAAATAATCTAAAGATAGGGTTGGTATGTCATCTGGTTTTGAAATAAGTAGTATCAAAAATAAAAACATTTTAATTAAAACGTTTATTTTTGAATCTGGGCTTTGGTATCTTGCAAAGTCACTTGGCGATATTTTATCGAAAAATAATAATGTATTTTACATACCCAAAGCTAGATACGTAAATAATGGTGGACGGTTCACGAGAACCTATCCTGATCCGAATACACTTTCTGATTTTTCAGATATAATTTTTGAAAAATTTGACACGAAATTATCTGTCGAACATCAAGTTTCTAAGTCCATAGAGAAGTATGGCGCTGATTTGATAATATCATTTGAAACACTCATGGAGAATGGCCAGTGGGTCATGAAATGTAAATCTAAATATGATATAGATATTTTTGATATTCCAATGCCAGAGTGGGTTACGAAAAGGTTTGTTAATTCAAGGTCGTATAGAATATTTGACAAGGTATTGTGTTTAACGGGTCAATGCAAAGATGTTTTTAAAAGCTATGACAACGCTCACCTAGCTGGTTGGAAGTATATTGATGAAGAATTTGTTGAAAAAAATGATAGCTCGATTACATTTTATCACCCAGGCTCCCTGAACTCTAATTTTTCTACAAAAAACACTAATAATGTCATAAGGGCTTTTATAAGCTTTCTAAAGCTTAAAGATTTTGAAGTTCCGGTAAAACTTATTGTTACGGGAGGCCTGTCTGAGCAGCTAGCGGCGCAGTGCAATGATATTGATAATATATTAATAATTAATAATTATATTGATAGACAAGGGGTTTTTGATATATTGAAAAAAACAAATTGCCTTATTGCGCCCTCAAGAAGGGAGGGGCTGGGTTTATCTTTTTTTGAGGCAAAAGCGTTCGGATGTAGTATTATAACAACAGATTATCCACCAATGAGCGAGCATGGCGACTACCTGTGTAAAGCATCTGGGCTGACTAAAGATGAGAAGATTATCCCGCTCGTAAATATTGAACCAGAAAGCATTTTAGTTGAATTAAAAAAATATTATGAGGAATTTATAATGGCAAAAAAGAGTAAGGCGACTGCAAAAGAAGTTAATGTAAAGCCAAAGAAGAAGCTTCAGGCAGATGTAAACAAAGATAACAAGGATCTGCTATCTGCATTTTCTGGAACTGTTGATGCCTCTGGGGCTGTCAATGCCGAGACTGAGGTTGAGACTGAGGCTGAGGTTGAGACTGAGGTTGAAATGAATAACGCAGTTCTTGAGAAGCTAAAGAGTAGAATGAATCGCGAAACGAGTATCGGGGGTGTAGAGTTGCCTAGTGTTATTGACGAAAGAATTGTTTCTATAAATATGGCCGTTATTGGTGTTGGACAGGCGGGCTCAAGGCTTGCCGAAGAGTTTTATGCCAGCGGGTATGATGTGGGTGTTATAAATACATCCGCTCAAGACTTAGAATTTATAAGTGTAACTCCGGCACAAAAGCTGCTTGTCGAAGGAAGCCTTGGCGGTACCGGAAAGGATTTGGACTTGGGTCGAGATCTTTTTAGTGAAAATGAGAGCTTGGTACAAAGCTTTGTATCGGGGGTTGTGGACGGAAATGATATGGCGTATTTGGCCGTATCAGGTGGTGGCGGAACAGGATCTTCGTCCGTTGATGCTTTAGTCCCAATGCTGTTTAACTTGGGAGTTCCGGTTGGAGTTATATATGTGTTGCCAAAAGCTACCGAGGATGCGAAGTCTAAAAAGAATTCGATAGAGACGTTATCTAGATTGGCAAAAATGACATCTGATAATTTAGTTTCAAATCTAATAGTCGTTGATAATGCTAGAATTGAGCAAATTTATGCGAACCTGAGCCAATCTCAGTTTTGGAAGGCTGCAAACAAAGCGATTATAGAGCCTTTGCACTTGTTTAATACGCTTACGGCATCTGCATCTGACCATACATCTATGGATCCAAGTGACTTTGGAAAAATAATATCGTGTGGTGATTGTTCTATATATGGTGTAATGGAAGTTGATAATTATATGGAGGAAACTGCGTTGGCAGAGGCTGTAATTGATAGTTTGAGCACCAGCATGCTTGCAGAGGGCTTCGATGTTTCGCAAACAAGGGTTGGCGGAGTTATAATTACCGGGCCAGCAGAGGCTCTTGACAAGATGCCTGCATTAAATATAAATTATTGCTTTCACATGATATCTGAGCAGACAAATGGTGCTTCGATATTTCAAGGAATATATAGCTCAGGAAGCACTGCCGATGGGAATAAGGATTCTGTAAAGATATATTCTTGGTTTGCCGGATTAGGGCTTCCAAAGGACAGGGTTGATAGCCTTAAGCGAGAAAGTGCGATGCAATCTGAGATTGCTGCAGAGAAAGAAAGGAATAGGGCTTCAGCGATGGTTCTAGACTTGGGCGAAGATAAGACGAATTCTGTTGCAGAAGAAGTTAATAGAAAGATTAAGAAGAAGAAGTCTGGATTTAATAAATTACAGAGAACGTCTAGAAGCTCAATTATAGATAAGAGGAGGAGGCGTTAATCGGGCCTTCTATAAAGCATAAGAGAGCTTATGATAACAATTATATTAGGAAATGTTAGCTGCAAGGTTGTTGGAAACTTAGATGAGCATGTAAGGAAAGAATTTGACTCAAAAATGAGCTATAAACTCGCCGGATACGAGTTTATGATGTATAAGAGTAATAATTTTGGTGGATGGGACGGTAGATTCAGGCTTTTCCAAAAAAATAAATCCTTTCCAATAGGCCTGCTATCTTTGGCAGAAAGTATATTGAAAAAAAACTCTGTTTCTTATAAAATTAAGGATAACAGGGAGAGTGTTAGCTATGGTAGCGAGTTAGAGCTTGTGTCTGATACGTTTGTTCCGAGGGGTTACCAGTTAGACATCTTAAATAAGGCATATGAGCATACGAGTGGCATTGTTCGTTCGGCAACAGGATCTGGAAAGACATCTGTTATCGCCATGTTATGCGCAAAATACAATACATCAACAATTGTCTATGTAATAGGAATAGAGCTTCTTTATCAAATGAAGGACACCATAGAGGAGTTGTACGGCATAGAGTGCGGACTTGTTGGCGGAGGCCATTGTGATCCAACAAAAAAGATTACAATAATGACAATATGGAGCGCAATGTCTGCATTTGACAAGAAGTGCAAGATAATAGATAATGATTCAACACAAGATACTGCTTCAAAAAACAAAGAGTTAAATAAAAAGCTCGTTAGGGATAAGGTTCGTGGTGCAAATCTAATTATAATAGATGAATGCCAGTATGCTGCCTCTGAAACAGTTCAGTTTTTGCATAAAGAAAGCAAGTCTGCAAGGCATAGGTTTTTATTCTCTGGAACGCCATGGAGGGACTCTGGGGATGATATACTCATAGAGTCTGTTGGTGGTCCAAAATTTTATGATCTAAATGCAACAAAGCTAATAAAAGAAGAGTACCTGGTTCCACCAGAGATACATTTTATAAATGTGCCATCTATGCGCGGAGTAGGTTCTAAATATCACGATGTTTACAGAAATTATATTGTTGAAAATGAAAAAAGAAATGATCTAATATGCAATGCCGCAAGAAAACTGGTTGCTTCTGGCAAAAAAGTTCTAATACTAGTCGTTAGGATTAGTCATGGAAATATTCTCTTGGATAGCCTTGGTGACGAGTTTAGTGTTGATTTTCTAGATGGGAAAAAGAGCGGTAGCGACAGAATGGACGCCATAAGCGCAATGAAGAGTGGCGATTTAGACATTCTTATTGCATCAAAGATTTTTGATCAAGGCGTTGACATACCAGAGTTAGACGCCCTTATATTGGCGGGGTCTGGTAAGTCAAGCGGAAGGGCTTTGCAGAGAATTGGCCGCGTAATAAGGACTAATCCCGGAAAGAGCCGCGCCATAGTTGTTGAATTTTTTGATAATTGTAAATATCTAAGAGACCATTCTTTAAAAAGGATAGAGATATACAGAAGCGAACCGGGGTTTCTAATAAAGCTTCCAGACAATATTCCAAATAAATATTTTAATTAAATTATATTGTAATATTATAGTTGTCTAAATGATATATTCGTATCATATAATATATCGTGCTTGGAGGTATAACTTATATGACTCAAGATGAATTTTATAATAATATATCTAGTTGGATAGCAAAGCCAAAGGAGCAGTGGAATCACATAACTCTTATGGCATATTTTTGCCACAAGTATTATGCTAAAAATAACATAAGGT
>Ga0315316_10004647_pt1 | contig 10053 bp, 6 predicted proteins | sample M160m3416metaG_FD_203702 | JGI IMG/M metagenome (GOLD analysis project Ga0315316, IMG submission 203702) | Ammonia-oxidizing marine archaeal communities from Monterey Bay, California, United States - M1 60m 3416 | ecosystem: Environmental > Aquatic > Marine > Intertidal zone | place: USA... | reverse complement strand
ATGCTACGCTGGCGAGCAGCAAGCGCTAAAGCCTGAGCATGATTTCCCGAACTATGCGTCACCACACCAGCAGAGGCTTGCGCTGAATTTAATTGCAAGACGGCGTTGCTAGCCCCACGGTATTTGAACGCTCCCACTTTTTGTAAATTTTCACACTTTACAAACACCTCGCGACCGGCGACCTCATTAAGTTGCTGACACGTCGCAATAGGTGTTCGGTGAACGACGCCCGCTAAACGCTCAGTCGCTTCTTTAATCTCGCATCTCGATATCGCATATTGTTTATTAATCACCGGCAGCCTCCTGTGTTTGGTTTTCAGCCGAGCCGTGAGCCTGCCACGCCTTGATAATTGGATAAACGGCAAGGCCCAGAGCTACTAACAGCAACACCAATGAAACAGGGCTCGATAACAACGGTAAATAACTGCCTCCGGATGCTTGCAAAGCTGATCCCAATTTCTCTTCCGCAATCGGAGCTAACACAAATCCAATTACGAAAGGCGCTAACGGAATTTTAGTGCGATCCAACACGAACCCAACTAATCCGAACCCTAACATTACCCATACGTCGAATAGTCGATTGTTTAAAGCAAATGAGCCAACGACGCAAAATGCCATTACGATCGGCAGCAAAAGATGCCGAGGGATGACAGCTAGCTTAGCAATCCAGCGAGCAGTACCAACCATGATTGCGAACATTGCAATGTTCGCTAACAACATCGTCATGATAATCGTGTAAACAATGTCGGGATCATTTTGAAATAACAGCGCACCAGGTTGTAAGCCGTGCAGCACCAAAGCTCCGAGCAATATTGCATCGATAACGCTGCCAGGAATCCCCATTGCGACTAATGGAATCAGGGCACCGCCGATGGTTGCGTTATTGGCGGCCTCACTGGCAATAACCCCCTCTTCAGAACCCTTACCAAAAAGCTCCGGATTTTTAGACAATCCCTTAGACGCTGAATAAGCCATCACACTACCAACATTGGCGCCCACCCCTGGTAAAATGCCCACCCAAGTCCCAATTACCGAACTACGAAACATATTGCCCAAATGATGACGCCAATCCGCTAGTTTCAGGAAAACGCCATCGGTGTTTTCAGCGATGGCAGTTATCTTGGTGGCTGGCCTAGATGCTTCATGAATAATTTGACTAACCGCGAACATACCAATGAGTACAGGAAGAACCGCGAACCCCCCATTAAGCTGTTCGATACCAAGTGTCCAACGAGTTTCCCCTGTGGCAGGCGATTCACCAGGAATGGTGACGAGCATACCTAGCATACCCGCAAACAACCCTCGAATTAACGACTTCCCCGATACCGAAGCGATTAAAACTAGTGCAACCGCGACCAACGAAAAATAGTCAAAGGGACTAAGCTTCATTGAAATAATGGAAATAGGTTTTGCCAACAACAACAAAAACGCCCACGAGATCATTCCTCCGACAAATGAAGACATTATCCCTAATCCCAAAGCGCGACCAGGTTTTCCAGATTGAGCCAAGGGGTAACCATCGAGGGTTGTAATAACGGATGCTGGAGTTCCGGGCATACGCAACAGGGTGGCGGTTATTAAACCTCCGGAAATTGAACCAACATACATGGAGATGAGCAATACCATCGCTTCTGCTGGGGCCATCGAATAGGTGAGCGGTAACGTTAAGGCGATCAACATTGCTCCGGTCAAGCCTGGAATAGCCCCGATCGCAATTCCTAGAACAGTGCCCACTACCACCCACAACAGGTTGATAGGTGAACCCCAAATCAGATCTAGTAAAACATCAAACAACGCTTCTTCCTTTATGGCAATTCGATATGCAATCCAGATTGAAATACGGCATAGATCCAAAATGGCACGAGGACAACAACGTCAAAAAACATCGGAAGCGGGCGCACACTTCGCAAAACGATCCGCCATGTCCCGATCGACACTCCAAACAAACCAATAAACCCCATGGTCAGCCAGCGATAATCCACCGGTAAATATTCTAGACTCAGAACGTACAGGACCGAAAGCATAGACACTTTTACAACGGTCGACCAATACGCTCTTCTATCACTGCTAGACATTGCAGACTCAACATCTGCCATTTCTTTTTTTAATCGACGCTGACTGCCGCCTGACGCTCCGAAAAACAGCCGAAACATCGGTAACAACATCCCCACTAAGCAGAGACCGGTAGCCGTTAGAATAATCAACGGGATGTTTGGCAAAACGTCGGCAGAGGTTGAATCAACGCTTTGAATTTTCGAAATGCGATCTGCCAATTCGACATGCATTTGGTCGCCCGTCAGAATCAGCGGGTCACTCAGTCGAGTTGCTAGTTGGTTTTGCACTATATCCGTTTCCATACAGTCCTGAAGCAATTTTGCAATCCGATCGATCTTGGCCCGATCCGTTCCTTTAGGAAACCACCAAAAATGCATATTGGCATGCACAAAATCAAATCCCTGTTCGCGAGCGGTTAGTATTTCTGGTACTCGGGGATCCCGTTGTGGGGCACTAATCGCAATCGCTCTAAGCCCGCCAGCTTTATACGAGATGTATTCTCCCAGCGAAAACGCTGAGACGTCAGCGTGTCCACCGACAACCGCTTCAAATCTTTGTGCACCGCCACCTGTCTGCGTATAACGAAACGCCGCGTCAGGTAACTGGCGTTCTAAAATCAATCCCGCGTAGTGAACCGGAGCGCCGAGATTAGCCGCAAACACTAGTTGGTCCGGTGTTTCCGCTGCTGCGGCCATAATTTCGGACAATGTCTGGTAGGGCGAATCCTCACGGACCGCAATGATTAACCTTGTTTTTCCTGTTGCGGCAATGGGCTCGAAGGATTCCGCGCCGTAGAATACCTTGCCCGAAGACTTCGCTGTAAGCAGCGCCTCATGTAAGATCATCATCGTGTAACCGTCTGGGTCTGCTTCGCGCGCTCGACCACTACCAATGGTTGCACCCGCGCCGCCAATGTTTTGAATCACCAACTCTTGTCCCAGTAACTTATGCTTAGACGCTGCATGCTGAATCATCCGCGCAAATGCATCGCTCTCGCCGCCAGTATTAAATGGCACAATAACCGTAATTGGCTTGAGCGGATAAGTGATTACCGATTCACTTGCAGAATTTGAACGCAAGTTTACGACAAACAGAACACATGAAATAACCCAAATCGTCGCACGCAAAACTGCCCATGGTCTCAATCGCCGCAAGGTACTATCCGCTGCTGAATCAGTCTGTCTCTCCATCGAATGCCTTATATCTATTCCGCTAACGCGCAATGTTTACTACTAAAAAAACACTCGCTCTGCCGTGCCGCGTAGAAGTAAATCTTTATCACTCGCTGACAAAAAGTCTGCTTGCTTGATGAGGTCTATCGAAGGAGCATACTCGTGCCCCTTAACAACTTGGAACGGACCATCGCTGGCCCACATCAGCCGCTCAGGTCCAAAAGCATCCAAGCATCGCTTGATCATCGGCAACAAGTCTTTGTAGGGAGCCTGCTTCTTACCCAGTGCGTAGTATGCGGAAATCTTAACGGACACATTACGATGTTTTGCTAAGGCACAAAGCTGATCCAAGTCTGCTTTCCGAATTTCACCATCTATACCAACACGACCAAAATGGTCAATGACGACGGGCGTGTCAGGGTACTGTTGACACATTGCACCAACGCTTGGCAAATGCTCAACGTTAATCAAGGGACACATCGCGAGGTTATGTTTGGCACCAGCTTGCCACATCGCCTTCATGCCATCACCGTTAAGCCATTGATTAGCAGGCCGACCTTTGGGCTGAATCCTAAAGCCCCGCACACCCTGACGCGATTGTTTGAGCATGTTACGCACCGGTTGATTGTTTTCATCAACAATACCGACCCCGCCGAATACACCACGAAACTTTTTCATCATGTCTAGCATGTAACTGTTATCAAACCGGTAGAAACTCATTTGAATCAGCACAATCCGAGTGACCCCTGTGGGGCGACAATGTGCAAACAGTTGCTCCGGCGTAAAACTAACAGGCATGATGTCCGATTTTTTATAGCCTTCGGCTAACGGGTACCGTTGCGTATCCGGAGTCCAAACATGAACATGCGCATCGATTAGTTGGGGCGGTTTAGATTCAGCAAACAATGGATTTCCTAGGCTCGTGGCAACCGGCAATGCTGTAGACAAACACGATGTTGCCACAAACTCCCGGCGATTAAACAAAGACACCATAATTCTCCTGTAGAATGATTCAACTAATTATTCGGTAAGTTTTCGGTATATCTAGGTTTCGTCATCTTACACCATCGGTAACTCAGAAATCAAACGGCTAACCATCGAGGCCTTCGTAAACGCACCAACCTCTCAGTGCTTGCCAATGCTATTGGTGCCAACGACGGATTTATTCCATTCAAGTCCGAGCATGATGCAATTAATCCCCGACCCGATGCCGAGCAATGCTAATTTATCACCAGATTCAATTTTATTTTCTTGAGCAGCGATGGCCCAAGTAACCGGCAAGGCAGCGGAACCAGTGTTGCCTAACCAAGGAAATGTAATAAAGTCCATTTCCGGTGCCAAGCCTAGCGATTCTAACATCAACTTACGATGACCGGAGCCAACTTGATGGCATACGGTTTTATCAATGTCAGCGTGTGCCCAGTTTGACTGACTGAGAAAACGATCAAAGGTGCTGACTCCTGTCTCGATTCCTCGAGCCATTAACGCCTCAGAGTCTGTGTGCATAAAGGGCTTCATGTTATCAGCGACTGCTTCATCTTTGCCACTTTGACAGAGCGTATGGTATTGCGTATTTGCATGTGCGGTGGCAGTACAAAGGCGATTTCCGGTCGAACTATTGGCTTCATTGGTGAGCAGAATTGCCGAGCTTGCTGAGCCTATAGTCAGCGACGCAACTGCCATTTTGACCGTTTTGCGTGTCCAGTGCGAGTCACTATTGAGAGATTCAATCGTATTTTCAACCAAAGCCCGACTATCTTCGGTTCCCACGACTAGGACTGCGTCCATTTGCCCCAGTTCAATTGCATTGGCCGCCGAGAGGATACCGTTGAGTTGCCCCAAACAGGCGTTGGAAATATCGTAAATAGTGCATTCCGATGGCAATCCCAAGGCATGATGCACTCGACAAGCGGTAGCCGGTTCTAAGTGATCCCGGCAAACACTGCCATGAATCAACATGCCGATCTTATTGACATCAAAATCAGCGGCTGCGATAGCCTCATGTCCACTTTCAATGCTCTTATCGCCCGGTAACGTTCCTAGCTTCCAAAATCTGCGTTCCGCAATTCCGGTCATCAACTCCAGACGACCGGCGGGCAGACTAAGCCGTTGGTAGACGGGGTCCAGTCGTTGCTCTAAGTCGTCTGTAGTCAACACGTGCTCAGGCAAAGTGTAACCTAGTGATTCGACAAAAACATTGTTGTATTGCATGAGCCTAGTTGCTTGCTGACCTGATCTAATGAAAGAACTTGCGCCCATGGAGGCGCTAATACCGACTGACGCAATTTACCATTGCTGTGAGTAATTCGTACAGTAGGGACGGATTGCAAAATTCGGTCGTTTGATTTGGTGAGTTTTGATTTAAATTAATTTTGCTAGATTTAGTGGGTCATCCTTACGTTAACACCAGATATAGTGGTCGACGAATTTTCTTGGAATTTTTTCTATCTGGGGTTTGATATTTTCTTTGGAACTTGTCACAATTTGTCCTTCTTGCTTCCCACAAGGATATTCAGGTATTGCATTAACCGTTTAAGGAGAAAACAGAACGGTCACCGAAAAGGATTTCGCTCCCGGACGAGCTACAAGTTATTGTATGCGGGGGAGAAACCGAAACGGAACGCAATTTACCTTGATCTTGAAGTCAATGACTGACTTAAACGAACGGATTCGTAGCAACAGTCCTTATGTCTGTTACATGAGATTAATGAAAAATGTGTTCTGGGCAACACCTGAAGTAATAAGCAATCATTCAAAAGGATTTGTTTGTATTTGTATTCCTTCTTTAAGCAATGCCTATTCAGTTTCATTTGTGGCAAGGCCCTAAGCTCTCTGAGTTGTCCTTGTCATAACAATATCTCGTACTTTGCCGGGCCGTTCTGCTTCTCTCTTTAAACATCTTAGGCTTCCAAAGCAATTCGCACTGGAGGCTTGAGTATCTGAAAGGGATTACAGATGCAGAAGAAACCACTTATTGGACTCAATTTAGATTTCAAATCGAAAACCCGCGACACCGCGGCATATTATTTTCTGGCCGCAGGTTACGTTGAAGGAATTCTTCGTGGAGGTGGCATTCCAGTGATCGTACCGATCATGGAAGATGAGGATGATATTGCAGCCGCACTGAAGAACCTTGATGGATTTATCCTTGTAGGCGGACTCGATCTAGACCCTCACCGTGACGGTTTCATGCGACATACGTCGTGTAAACTAATGAGTGCCGAACGCGAACTTTTTGATCGCATCCTCTGTCGACAGATTTGTGACAATCGCCTTAACGTTTTCGGCATTGGTGCTGGTATGCAGTTGTTAAACCTAACCATGGGCGGCAATCTTCACCTACATATTCCAGAAGCGTTACCTAATGCCGTACCACATCGAGATCCTCTATGTCTCGATCACCGACATGGCTTGGACATTACACCAGGTTCATTACTGGAACGCATTTATGGTGATGGTGAAATCCGCGTTAACAGCAACCACCATATGGCCGTGGATGAAGTCGCCGCGGGATTCAATATTACGGCGCGCTGTCCCGATGGAGTGATCGAGGGGATTGAAGCAGATGCAGAGGATTGGGTTGCCATTGGCACACAATTCCACCCAGAAGCTCCCTCGGCAACCGCCATGGACTTTCGCATCATTGAAGAGTTCATCGAAGACGTAAAAGCGATCAAAGCAACCGGCACTCGACTCCACGAAGTCGCCGCTGCAGCATAAACGCATTAGAGTCGATAAATAATCCCAACCCAACGGCACTGGTGTAGCTTGGCATCCAAAAGAATGTCAGACTACACCGTGCTAAGCGGTTGGGCTATCATCAATTACACAAGGCATCGACAGTTCCCCTGTTAACATTTCTCGACAACTATCCCTTTGTGACATCGATGATGCTACAGCAATTTCCGCAGCACTGTTTGCAAAATACCACCATTTCGATAGTAGTCCATCTCAACAGGTGTATCGATGCGAACGGCCGTGATGAACTCAACAACACTTCCATCTTCGCTCGTCGCTCTGACGGTTAACTGAGAAAGTGGTTTGAGAGAATCGTCAAGTCCAACGACTTCGAATACTTCCTCACCCGTCAGGCCTAAACTCTCATGCGTCTGGCCGTCGACTAACTCCAACGGTAAGACACCCATCATGACTAAGTTACTGCGGTGAATTCGTTCATAACTTGCTGCGATAACCGCGCGAATCCCCAGCAACTGAGTCCCCTTTGCAGCCCAGTCACGACTACTTCCGGTGCCGTATTCAGTGCCCGCCAATACAACTAATGGGACCCCATCGCTTTGGTATTTCATCGACGCGTCATAAATGGACATGCCTTCACCAGAAGGTAAATGTCGAGTCACTCCGCCTTCAGTACCTGGGGCCAATTTATTACGAATGCGAATATTAGCAAACGTCCCCCGCAACATTACGCGATCATTTCCTCGCCGTGAACCATAGCTATTAAAGTCCACTTGCTCAACGCCTCGCTCTAATAGATAACTCCCCGCCGGACTGTCTTTGGCAATAGCACCGGCCGGTGAAATGTGGTCGGTTGTCGTACTATCGCCTAAAAACGCCAGCACGCGAGCACCAGTAATCGGTTTGATCGATTGTACCTCTACCGGTAAATCCACCATAAACGGGGGTTCTTGGATATACGAAGACTCATCGTTCCAAGCATAAATATCACTATCATTGGATTCGATCGCATTCCATTTTTCATTAGAATCAAACGCATTTCCATAGCGTTGCTTGAACATCTCGCTATCAACCGCGTTATCCAAAACATTCTGCACCTCTTCGGGACTCGGCCAAATATCTTTCAAAAACACCTCGTTGCCTTCGTTATCAACACCTAATGATTGAGTATGAAAATCAAAGTTAGTCGTTCCTGCTAACGCATAGGCGACAACCAATGGCGGACTCGCCAAGTAGTTCGCCTTCACGTGTTGATTCACTCGGCCCTCAAAATTACGATTGCCCGATAACACCGAACAAGCAATAAGGTCCTCCGCTTCGATAGCTACGGACACGGGCGTTGGCAATGGTCCACTATTGCCAATACAGGTGGTGCAACCATAGCCGACAACATTAAAGCCTAGTTGGTTCAATGACTCACTCAGACCTGCCTTATCCAAATAATCCGTGACGACTCGAGACCCCGGAGCTAGGCTCGTTTTTACATGAGACTGTACTTGCAGACCTTTGGATGCTGCCTTTTGAGCTACTAAGCCAGCGGCAACCATGACCGACGGATTACTTGTATTTGTGCAACTAGTGATAGCGGCGATCACGACCGCCCCATGCGTCAATTCTACGTCACCACTCTCCAAAGCGGCAACTGCCGAAGTTTGCAATCCATCACCGGACAGTTCAAATCCGCCCTCGTTGATTGGAGTTTCTAGAACGTCGCTGAATGCTTGTTTCATATCATCAAGTGCGATACGATCTTGGGGTCGTTTGGGTCCAGCGAGAGATGGAACAACCGTCGACAAATCCAGCGTAACGTAAGACGAATAGGTAGGTGTTGGTGCGTCGGCAGTACAGAACAAACCTTGTTGCTTCGTATAGCGTTCTACGAGCTCGACGTTCTCATCGCTCCGACCAGTCTGACGTAGATACCGTAATGTCTCTTCGTCGATCGGAAAAAACCCCATCGTGGCGCCATATTCGGGTGCCATATTTGCCAACGTCGCGCGATCGGCCAAGCTCATACTCCGCACACCATCACCATAGAATTCCACAAATTTACCGACAACCCCCTTTTCACGTAGCATTTCAACGACCAATAACACTAAATCAGTGGCTGTCGCCCCCGCGGGCAATGCACCTGTGAGTTCAAACCCAACAACTTCGGGCATCAACATATAAATTGGTTGGCCGAGCATAACACCCTCTGCTTCGATACCCCCAACGCCCCAACCAACGACGCCTAAGCCATTGATCATTGTTGTATGACTGTCCGTTCCCACCAGTGTGTCGGGGATAGCGATTGGACCTTGTGCATCTTCGGATTGACAAACCCCGCTGGCCAAGAATTCCAAGTTAACTTGATGGACGATGCCGACATTGGGCGGTACTACTCGAAAGTTATCAAATGCTCCTTGGCCCCAACGCAAGAATTCATATCGCTCGCCATTGCGAATAAACTCTAATTCAACGTTTGCCCCAAGAGCGTCAAGCGATGCAAAATTGTCGACCTGAACCGAATGGTCAATTACCAGATCCACAGGAATCAATGGATTAATTTTGCGAGGGTCACCACCGAGTCGCTCCATCGCGGAACGCATAGCCGCAAGATCCACAACCGCTGGCACACCGGTGAAGTCTTGCAGCACCACTCGAGCCGGCTTAAACGGGATTTCATGGTTGCCTGGATCTGCCGCATTCCAATTGGCTAGGCACCGTACATCTTCTTCGGTAACAACATATCCATCGCAATTTCGCAGCACCGACTCTAACAAGACTCGAATCGAATACGGCAATTTGCTAACATCGCCAATTCCCTGCTCTGTTAACTTTGACAATCGGTAGATACCAATTTCACCATTGCCGCTATCGAAATTGTCACGTGTATTGAAAGGATCAAAAGTAGTGGCGTCACTCATATATTTATTCTTCCGCTATGCGTTGAGAGGTCTATGGTTATCTACTTTACAGTTTACCGTCGTTCGAGCATTTTTGACAGTCACCCCTTGTTATTGGGGGGGCACAAGGCCCACACGATTACAACTCATTGCTTAACCGCCCCATATAGTGGTGCGATAGAACCACCTGACCGGTCACCCATCGCCCGTGGAAAAAATCATTTACCGTTGCGATTTGACTT
>Ga0315316_10004645_pt1 | contig 10057 bp, 8 predicted proteins | sample M160m3416metaG_FD_203702 | JGI IMG/M metagenome (GOLD analysis project Ga0315316, IMG submission 203702) | Ammonia-oxidizing marine archaeal communities from Monterey Bay, California, United States - M1 60m 3416 | ecosystem: Environmental > Aquatic > Marine > Intertidal zone | place: USA... | reverse complement strand
AAATACTCTACCGTTCATTTGAGAACACTTTAAGTAGAGCCGCAGGGGGCTTGCGAACCATTTGAAATGCAGGCCAAGCGGCCGCTATCAGCGTTGCCAATATCGCCAAACCGCCAAGAAATGCATAGTCAGCAGGAAAGAAAAACATCGGCAGCTGCCAGCCGAAGGCTTCAACATTTACAAAGTTTAAAAGTGCCCAAGCCAACGCAAGACCAAGGGGTATTGCACATATAAACACGATGAGACTCAACCCCAAAGCACGGGCCAATTCTAAGACCCCAAGTCGAGTACGCGTCAGTCCCAAGGCCCAAACGGGTGCAAGCTGAGGTGTTCGCATACCCGCAAGAGTCAACAGGCTCATGAGCATAGCAAATCCAGCAACCCCAAGCGTAAGTATATTCAGTGCGGCAGTAACAGCAAAAGTTCTCTCGAACACTTCTAGTGACATACTTTTAATCGACGCTTGGTTGATAATTCCGCTGTCAGGTACTTCCAAATCCGACTGTATGGCTTTACGCAAATTCGCCGTATCCGTAGTTCTAATACCGAAAGAAGTCGCAACTGCGTTAGGATATAATTTACGAAAAAGTAATTCGCCCATGACCACCTGTCCTTGCGGGTTACCGTAATCTCCAACAACAGCAGCAATAGGAAGGTTGAGCCCCGGTGCTATATCAACTTCATCGGCAACCCACAAATTATTCCGGCGCGCAAGTTGCTCATTCACGATAACCGCCTCACCTCTAGCAACTTGATCCCAAACATCTGGATCAGCACCTAAGAACTGCCAACTTTCTCTATAAGTCCGACCAACCCGAACTCCATAAAGTTTGGCAGGTTGACCAACTACAGGTCGCTCCACAGTTAAAAGTGGGAGCACTTCAAGCTCGCGCTCTAGCAGATATTTTTCCAACGCTGATGCAGTCTTCTCTTCTTCTACTCTTACAAATAGTTCTGGAGCTAGCCGCTGATCTAAAAAAGATACAAAGGTAACTCTAAAAGATGAAACCATCGTAGAAACACCAATGTTTGCACTGACTGCCAGAAGCAACGCAATAAGTGCTAGACTAAGTCCAGGCATTTGCTGACGGGTATCGGCCCAGAACCAGGAAGTGACAACTCCCTTTCCTGGCGCAAAGTCTAATAACTTTATAGTTAACCAAGGTAGCACAAGGGCTGATCCAATCAGAAGAAAACCTATTAATGCAAAGGCCTGCCCTAGACCGGTCCCAATTAAGGTTAAAAGACCAGAAAACCCAAGCAAAATCATACCAAGAATTGCAATGCCACGGATCCGCTTAGCACTAGCGATAGCCCAGGCTCGTGGCTGGACTGCAGAAAGCAAAGGCATCTGCATAATCTGCCAAATACGCACAGCAAGTGCCATCCCTGCTCCCAAAAAGGCAAGTCCAATTCCAGACAACCACCACTCTGGTCGCAAGCTTAAAGTCCCCGATACACGTGCACCATAAAGTCCCTCAACCGTCGCCGCGACATCAGGAAGTAACATGGCCGCTATAGTATAACCCATTACAATACCCAGAATGGCTCCAACCAATACCAGCAAACCCATCTCAACTATTATTAATGAAAGTAAATTGCTTAACGGAACTCCGAGGGATCGAAGGGTCCGTATCATTCCACGCCTTTGTTCGAAGGCTAAACCAATTGTCGAATGTACAATAAAAAGACCGACAGCAAAGCTCAGAAAGCCAAAGGCTGTGAGGTTTAAGTGAAAACTATCCGTCAAAGCGGCCACATCTGCAATTTGCTGACTTGGTTGCACCACCAATTCAGGGGCAATCTCCACTAGATCAGGTCGCCGGATTGGCTGCTCTGGTAAAATCATCAGACGGCTCAAATCACTACGTTTGAACAATCGTTGGACGACACCTATATCGGCAATCGCAATGCCGGGGGGAATAGACTTATCTATAGTAACATCAACAAAGCCTTCCAATACTGAAGCTACTTTGGCATTCCCAAAAATTAGATCCGTGTCTTCAAGAGAAAACCCGGCATCGGAGGAAAAACTCATCTGAGTAGGTGTGGTTAGCGGGTCAATCCCTACAAACCGGACTCCTTTATATGTAACATCAAGTACCGGCGAAACTAACCAAGCAGCCCGGCGCAGATCAATATAAACAGACTGAGGTATACGATCCCCAGTCCGTGGCACGAGCTGATCAAATTGTCCTTCTCCTAGCGTAGTCGCTGCCGCATCGTAACTTGCACGGGCCTCAGAATTTATAGCTTGTACCCCTGACCACAGCCCTGTAGCCAACGCCAATCCCATTAAAAAGGTGAATAATTGTAATGGACTACGCCACCAGTAGCTCAGCAGAGCCCGCAAGATCGTATTTGTCACAGAAGAACTCCACCCTTCAATCGTACTCGTCGATCCATTTTCTCAGCTAAAGCAGCAGAATGCGTCACAACCATAAGTGCTGCTCCAGTGCGACCAACTAAGTCCAGCATAGCAGTTAGAACTGCAGACGATGTGCTTTCGTCGAGGTTGCCAGTTGGCTCATCCGCTAAAAGTAACTTTGGGCGCACCGCAAGTGCCCGTGCAATTGCAACTCTCTGTTGCTGACCGCCAGATAACGACTCAGGGTATTTTTTAAGTTGATCAGAAAGCCCTAAAGCTTCTACCAACTCACTTTCAAATATCTTATCGCGCCGCCCAGCTAAAGACGCCTGAAACCCAATATTTGCTTCCACTGTAAGTGACGGGATTAGATTGAATTGCTGAAAAACAATTCCTATCTCGGACCTACGTAAGTTGGCTCTTTCAGCCTCACCAAGCCCATTTATCTCAATCCCCTCTAGGTGCAGACTGCCGCCATCAGGAACTTCAAGCCCGGCGGATATATGTAAAATTGTACTTTTACCACTTCCACTCTCACCAGTTAAAGCTAAAGTCTGACCCGCATCTAATTCAAGTGAAACGCCGCGCAAAACTTCGACGTCTCCATCCACCCCGGAAAAGGACTTGGTTATATCTTTTAACTCGAGTAGCAATTATGTGCCTCCACTTAGATGGATATAGCGCAGTCTCAATACGGCACAAGGTCGGGAATCTTGCCACGAAGAGTAGTTTAATTCTTGAGTGCTTAATTAGTTTTTTAAGAAAATTAGTATTACTTTATCTTATTGATGAGTGGGGCTCCATTTATCAAGAGCTTCTAAAAACTTATCTTTCTCTCCATCATGCATTGAGATGTTAGTCTGGGGATATGGAAAGTTCCCCTTAGTGACTTCACTGTGAAACTTTCCTAAGGCAGCTACGCGCTCTTCGTGGATTTGTTTGTGCAAACGCCCAACGTTACCAAAAGCATAAGCGTGTTTAGGTGGTTTTTCTTCTTCACTTTCCTCTCCACATATATCAGCAACAAAAGACATAATTACATCACCTGCCATTCCTGACCCTAGTGAGAAGGTTACAATTGATGTTTTTTTATTGACGGCTTCCAGCACTTCTTCAGCAATACATTCTGCTTCCACCGCGACAACACCAACGTCTTCCATCCTTTTAAGGTTTTCATATATTTTTATTGCTTCATCAGCTTTGCGACCCCATCCTCGAAGTCCCCCACAATATTGACTGAAAGTAGGTATAAGTCCGATATGGCTCTGTACCGGTATGCCTTCACGTGTCATCTTCTCAACCGCATCAAGTGATCGCAGAGTATAATACATATCTGCTCCGCGGCGCATGGCTTCAAAGGCATCGGCCATAAGTTCTTCATTTGAGCCAAACTGTGCCCACTTTGAGCCTACACGGCAGAAATGAGTTGGTGCAATTGAGCGAACATCGTCTATCTGATCCATGCCACAAACAAATAAATCAATACCAGCATCTCTACAGGCCCTGATTTCACTAGCATTAAGAGGATTTGCCATCGATAGTTTTTGGCCTGTTATCTTTAGATCCTGTAGGTCCGCAATTGTGTAGTTTCGTTTTGCGGGTTTTCGTGAGAAATCATATATGCGTTTCATTTTTAGATCACTCCTTTTGGCGATTTTAATAAGGCTTCTTATAATTGACGCGTAGGCGCAGGGATTCTACTCTTTCCTAAAACCCAATCACATAAACGCGCTTTTTGCTCCACCAGACTTTTGTGTCTTAAATATGGATGAGGCATCTTTTGCAGGCGGCAACGGCATACGGACAGGCACATTTTCAACGCGCGGTTCAACGCATGGCTCCCCAATAATAGTGCGATCTTGCAAATCATCCCAAAATTTACTTTGCCCTAAACCATGATAATAAGAAGTCGCTCCCAAAATTGGCCAAGCATCTGCTTTGGCAATTTCATAGAATAGAATTAATCGAGGGCGATCACTTTGGTTTGGCGCTGATCCATGCAGAGTACGTGCATGATGCACCGTCATGCTCCCCGCTTTGCCCGTGAGCGTAACTATTTTTTCACGTTGAAAATTTGGATCGTCGGGGTTAATCGCACCACAGAAAATGCCATCATGATGATGACTTAAAACTGGACCCTTATGCGATCCTGGTATCACTTGAAGAGGTCCATTTTCTAGATTTACATCTTCCAACATTAGACCGAACGCCAACAAGCTATCGTTTGTGTGAGGGTAAAATGCCCAGTCTTGGTGCCACTCAACGGCCATACCGCCACCTGGTGCTTTGGTATTTAATTTAGATGTTAATAGCGTAGCATGATCACCTAATAGATCCCTTAAAACTTCTGTAACTCCAGAATTTTTAAGAATTTCATCAAAATATTTATCTTGTTTGTGAGGCAACTTAATACGCGTAAGACGAGGAGTTTCCGCACTGTGTCCTTCATCTAAATCAAAAACATCATCGTTCTCTGTAACTTGCCGAGAACTTTCAATGAAATCATAAGTGATTTCCTGAAGTTTATTTAGCTCGTCTTTGGTAATAGCATCTTCTACCATCAGATAGCCATTCTGTTCATAAAAATCCGTCTGTTCTACCGTCAGCATGACAATTCTCCTGAAATATATATTATGATATCGATACCATCATTGCATGATATCGATATCATACCCATAGTAATTGTGTCAATAAAGTTAGTAACCAAAATGAATAATACAAAAAAAGCAGTAACGATGATTGATGTCGCAAAGGATGCCGGTGTAGGAACAATGACTGTTTCACGAGCACTGAGAGAACCCTCAAAAGTCAGTCCCGAAACACGACAGGCTGTGATGGCTTCAGTAATGAAGCTAGGATATGTAATAGATGCAACTGCGGCGGCTCTCTCATCAAAAAGAACTCGCATTGTTGGTGCTGTAGTTTCGACACTGGATCAATCGATTTTTGCTGAAACAATAAGGGGCCTAACAAATGGTCTGCAAGCTAGTGGGCAACAACTGCTAGTCGCGACAACTGACTATGATAAAGATAAAGAGTCTGAATTAATATCTGCGATGATTGGACGAAAACCCGAAGCAATTGTATTAACGAGCTCTGAACATTCTGAAAGTACTATTAGTCAAATAAAAGCCGCTAATATTTTAACTATTGAGACATGGGAAATTCCAAGAGAACCAATATGTGCAGCAGTTGGGTTTTCAAACCGTGAAGCTGGACAATCAATTACAAAACACCTCCTTGAGGCAGGAAGAAAGAAAATTGCATTTTTGGGAATAGATAGAGATGGTGACTCTCGTGGAAGGCTGCGATATCAAGGATATTGTGATGTGACCGAAAACAAACATCAAAACTTGAGTGAACTTCAAAGTCCAAATATAGGATATCTTGGTCCAGATTACGGTGCTTCAGGATTAAATATGATTTTGAAACGATGGCCCAATGTTGATGCGATTGTTTGTGCCAGTGATGCAATTGCGTTTGGGGTATACTGTGAAGCGAACCGCAAAGGGATTCAAGTTCCCACTGATTTAGCAATAACAGGCTTTGGTGATTTTGATTATGCCAGAGACAGTGGCGTTGGGTTAACTACTGTGCGCATAAATGGTGAAAAAATAGGTCAAATAACTTCAGAATTAATATCGGAAAGTAACAATGGAATTGATATTTCTGGAAGAGTTGTTGATTTAGGTTTTGAAGTTGTAAGACGTTTAACCAGCTAAACAACATAGGCGTTAATTTTAGTTTCCGAGTATGCCAGGCAATCTCAGCCCGTGGTCCTTAGCGCAACGCACGGCGTCTTCATAACCAGCATCCGCGTGGCGCCAGACGCCCGAAGCTGGATCATTCCACAGCACGCGTTCCAGCCGTTTTGCTGCTTCCGACGTGCCATCGGCCACTATCACCAAGCCAGCGTGTTGGGAAAAACCCATTCCAACGCCACCCCCGTGATGTAGACTTACCCATGTCGCACCGCTCGCAGTATTGATCAAGGCATTGAGCAGAGGCCAATCACTGACCGCATCGGAGCCATCCTTCATTGCCTCAGTTTCACGGTTAGGACTGGCTACCGATCCACTGTCCAAATGATCCCGGCCGATTACCACCGGGGCTTTTAATTCGCCACTGGCGACCATCTCGTTGAACTTCAGCCCAGCACGATGACGGTCCCCTAGCCCGATCCAGCATATGCGTGCGGGTAGGCCTTGGAAGCTAATGCGCTCTCGGGCCATATCTAACCAGTTGTGAAGGTGAGTATTTTCGGGGAAAAGCTCCTTCATCGCCTCATCAGTCTTGTAGATATCCTCAGGGTCGCCTGACAAAGCACACCAGCGGAATGGTCCAATTCCCCTACAAAACAGTGGTCGTATGTAGGCAGGTACGAAACCAGGGAAGGCAAAGGCGTTTTCTAACCCTTCGTCCAAAGCCACCTGGCGGATATTGTTGCCATAGTCCAGAGTTGGTACTCCATCATTCCAGAAATCAACCATTGCCTGGACGTGCACTTTCATGCTGGCGCGTGCTGCCTTTTCGACAGCCTTGGGGTCACTCTCACGCTTTTCACGCCATTCTGCCAGTTTCCAACCCTGAGGCAAATAACCATTAGTCGGATCGTGAGCGCTAGTCTGGTCAGTAACGATGTCAGGGCGTACGCCTCTGCGGTAAATTTCAGGAAAGACGTCGGCAGCGTTGCCAAGAAGCCCGACCGACTTTGCTTCGCCCGCCTTGGTCCATCGGTCGATCATATCGAGTGCCTCATCGAGACTGTCTGTCTTTTCATCAAGATATTTGGTGCGTAGGCGGAAGTCGATGCTATCAGAATTGCATTCAACCGCTAGGCAGCAAGCCCCAGCGAAGACTGCAGCCAAAGGTTGCGCTCCACCCATACCGCCCAGGCCACCAGTTAGAATCCACTTGCCATTTAAATTACCACCAAAATGCTGACGTCCTGCCTCGACAAAGGTTTCATAAGTGCCCTGCACTATGCCCTGGGTGCCGATATAAATCCATGACCCAGCGGTCATCTGACCATACATCATCAAACCCTTCTTATCGAGTTCGTTGAAGTGATCCCAATGGGCCCAATGAGGCACAATATTTGAATTAGCAATCAGCACTCGTGGGGCATCCACATGAGTTCGGACAATTGCCACTGGTTTGCCCGACTGAACAACTAGAGTTTCGTCGGCCTCGAGGTCTTTTAGGCCCGCAATGATGCGATCAAAATCCTCCCACGTACGTGCAGCACGGCCAATACCTCCATAGACGACAAGTTCATGCGGGTTTTCCGCCACGTCTGGATGCAGATTGTTCATCAACATGCGCATGGGGGCCTCGGTCAGCCAGCTCTTAGTGGTAATCTCCGTCCCAGTAGGTGGATAAATGTCGCGAAGGTTATGGCGTGTATTGGTCATGACTATTCCTTTAAATCGAATGCAATTTTCTGTACTGATGCAAGAGCCTGGCGTAGATGGCGTTGCAGATTTTCAGCTTTTTCAACGTCATAAGAAAACGGCGGTTTTTCCATTTTTAGATGCGTGCTCTGGGCCAATTCCATCTGTATTGCATGCAAGCCCTTAGACGGATGACCATAGTTGCGGGTGCTCCAGCCACCCTTAAAACGGCCATTAAGAATACTGGTGTATCCTTCCGCACCGTGACAAATTTCAACCACCGCGGACTCAATGGCTGGATCGCAAGTTATTCCTATATTCGTTCCAATGTTGAAATCTGGCAAAACCCCTTCAAACAGAAATGGAATTTCGGATCTAATTGAATGACAGTCATAAAGAATTGCCACACCATGGAGCGCACGAATACGTTCTAGTTCGACCGAAAGAGCTTCGTGGTACGGAACGTGATAATCCCGTCGGCGCGCTTCGATTTCAACATCATCTGGTGGCTCATACCACAGCGCCTCTCCGTCAAAATTCGTCATAGGCACTAGCCCCGTCGTATTTTGGCCTGGATAAAGAGAAGTGCCCTTAGGATCTCTATTTGCATCGATTACATATCTGTGGAACGTAGCCCTTACGACAGTGACACCTGGCAATAGCCCGTCGTATAGCCTTTGAATATGCCAGTCCGTATCGCCCAGTGTCTGGCCTGTTGGTGTTAGTTGGTCAAAGATTCTAACGGGCATATCGGTGCCTGTATGAGGCATTCCAAGAACAACTGGGCTGTCCCCCCTCGTGACTTCGACCGGCACTATCCCACACTCTCAAGCAGTGTTCCAGCAATCCCACAAACATCGACAATCTGACCGGATTTAACTAGTTCTGCGGCGCTTGTGAGATCCCCAGACAAGAACCTATCATCGGCAAGGGCGGGGATGCGATCGCGAAGCACAGCAATAGCGTTTTGTAGGGTCGGACTTGTGCGCAATGGCGCACGGAATTCCACACCCTGAACTGCACATAACATCTCAACTCCCAGAATGACATTAAGGTTATCATTCATACGGATCAAACGAAGCGCGCCATGCGCAGCCATCGAAACATGATCTTCCTGATTGGCCGAAGTGGGGGTCGAATCCGTTGAGCACGGATTTGCGAGATGTTTGTTCTCGCTCATTAGTGCGGCTGTAGTGACTTCAGCAATCATCAATCCCGAATTGATACCTGGTTCAGGAGTTAAAAATGGCGGCAAATCAAAGCTAAGTGTCGGGTCAACCATAAGAGCAACGCGACGTTGGGCAATAGCGCCTATCTCAGAAATCGCCAGCGCAATTTGGTCCGCCGCAAAGGCTACAGGTTCAGCATGGAAATTTCCGCCTGAGACAATCTTGTCTTCTTTGACCAGCACCAATGGATTATCTGAAACTGCGTTTGCTTCAATCTCCAATGTCCGTCCAGCAAAACGTAGAAGGTCCAACGCCGCGCCAGTGACTTGCGGCTGACATCGTATGCAGTAGGGATCTTGTACGCGAGTATCGCCATCGCGGTGACTTTCACGGATTTCCGACCCCGTCATTATACTGCGCATAGCACTGGCAACGTCAATCTGCCCGGCATGACCCCTTAATTTATGCATGGCAGGTTCAAGGGGTGCTGTAGACCCCATGATTGCATCAGTAGACAGGCAGGAAATTACTACCGCATTTTCTGCATTGCGGATCGCTTCGAATAATCCCACTAACGCACAAGCTGTAGAAAACTGGGTACCGTTTATAAGACCTAGTCCTTCCTTTGGGCCTAGCACCACCGGTTGCAGCCCAGCCAACTCAAGCGCTTTTGCCGATTGCATGCGCTGGCCTTCAAATAACGCCTCTCCTTCCCCAATCAGGGTCGCTGCCATATGGGCAAGCGGCGCTAGATCACCAGAGGCTCCAACTGAACCTTGGGTTGGTATCAATGGAGTAATTCCGCTAGCCAAAAGGTTCTGCAACAACTCGATAGTTTCCCAACGTATACCAGATGCGCCACGCCCGACAGATAACAGCTTCAATACTATCATGAGCCGCGCTGTTTTTACGTCCATAGGGTCGCCCACACCACAACAGTGGCTTAGAATTAGATTGCGTTGAAGCTTAGCGGTATCTTCTGGCTTGATCCGGACTGAGGCGAGCTTTCCAAAGCCAGTATTTACGCCATAGACTGCATCATCGCCAGCAGCTGCCTTTGCCACTGCATGCGCGGCCGCATCAATAGCGGTGTGGGCATTTTCTCCAAGACAGACTGCCAGCCCTTC
>Ga0315316_10004644_pt1 | contig 10058 bp, 10 predicted proteins | sample M160m3416metaG_FD_203702 | JGI IMG/M metagenome (GOLD analysis project Ga0315316, IMG submission 203702) | Ammonia-oxidizing marine archaeal communities from Monterey Bay, California, United States - M1 60m 3416 | ecosystem: Environmental > Aquatic > Marine > Intertidal zone | place: USA... | reverse complement strand
CAAATTCCTAAAGGTCGTATGGGTATGAGGGAAATAATAAGCAAAGTTAAAGATGGTTACAGTATAGCTTTAATGGTAGATCAGCGTGTCAGCGAAGGACCTAGAGCTCCTTTTTTTAATAAACCTGCTCACACCACAACTATACCTGCACAACTAGCTTTGAGGTACAATTGTAAATTAGTACCTATTTCTTTAGAAAGAAAAGAAGGTCCTGATTTTGTAATGACCATTCATGAGCCATATAAAATTGAAAAAACAGGTAATGACGAAGAAGATTCAAAAAATATCACACTTAAAATTAATCAAATAATTGAAAAAATGATAATTAAAAATCCAAAGCAATGGATTTGGTCACATAATCGTTGGAAATAATAATGGGATTAAAAAGAAACTCAAAAGGTGAAATAACTGAGGTAAATCCTCTTAGAACTCGTAAAGGAACTGTTTATATAAAAGGATCAAGTGCAATATTCAGAATTAGTAGATCAAAATTTACTAACTTTTTAGAATGTAAAAGATGTTTTTATCTTGAAAGAGTCAAAGGATTAAAAGACCCAAGTATGCCCGGATGGTCTTTAAATTCTGCTGTTGATGATTTATTGAAAAAAGAATTTGATGAATTTAGAAAAGAACAAAAGCCTCACAGTTTTGTTAAAGAAAGTAAACTAAATCTAGTTCCATATAAACACGCACAAATGGACCGCTGGAGAGACGCTTTAAGAGGAGGAATATCTTATTTAGATACAAATACTAATATAGAAATTCACGGCGGTATAGATGATATATGGTTTGATCCTAATAAAGAAGAATTAGTTGTTGTTGATTACAAAGCCCAATCTAATAGTACGCCAGTTGAAACTGAAAGATATTTAAATAATATTTACCACCAAGGATATAAAATACAGATGGATGTTTATGTACATATTTTGAGAAAAATGAATTTTAAGGTATCTGACACTTCATACTTTTATGTTTGTAATGGTGATAGAAATTACAGAAAATTTGGTGGAAAGTTAAATTTTACAACAACTTTAGTTCCTTACAAAACAAACACTTCATGGATAGATGAAAAAATTGCTGAAATGAAACAAACTCTAGATTCTGAAAATGTTCCTAAAATAAATAAAAGTTGTGAGAAATGTATGTATTTAAATGCTGGAAAAGATTTTATATAAATCTAATTTTTAATATCTAATACAGTTGCAGGATCTAGTCTTACGTTAAACCAATTAAGTCTTACATCAAGGTGAGCTCCTGTTGATCTTCCTGTAGATCCTACCGTTCCAATTGTATCTCCCTGCTTCACTTCTTGGCCTATTGTAACTGATATTTTTTCCATATGCATATACAGTGTTGAAATTCCATGTCCGTGATCAAATATTAAAGTACCACCTGTATAAAATAGATCAGGTTCTGCCAATGTTACGATACCATCCAGCATAGCTTTTATTTTTGTTCCTTTGTCTGCAGCAAAATCTATCCCATAATGTGGCCACTTAGGTTTACCGTTTAAAATTCTTTGACTTCCATAGACACCAGTTACGATTGCGTTTTCTAAAGGGTTTATAAATTTATTTTTAAAAAAAACCAAGTCACTATTAATACCTCTGGCGTCTCCTATCCATTTATTTTCTCTTTTAATTCTTTCATAAACCTCTTCCGGTGGGGTAACTTTTTTTTCTTCTAGTCCATCTATTCTTTGAATTATATATTCTCTTTTAAAAACTTTCTTTAGAATTTTTTTTTCATTTATTGTTATTACAACATCATTTTTTCTATCTCTCCCTAATCCAAAAGCAAAATATCCGTCAGATGTAACTTTTATTTTTTTTTTATCAATAAAAACTTCTGAGCCTGGTTCAGTTTTTCCTAGAATAAATGAACCTTGAATAAACTTGCCTTCAAATGTGGCAGCAAAACTTGAGGTTGTAATTAATAAAAATATTAAGCCTATTAAAATTCTCATTTTTTATTTAGCTCTTCATATCTTTGTTGAGCTTCTTTTGGTGAAAAGTACGCTTCTTGTAGCTCCACATTCCAGTAAGTTAGTTGATTCAGTGAGATATTTTTTCCTGAAACAGCACATACTACAAAATTTCCCTCTTCAATAATTTCAAAATTATTTGGATTATATTTAATTTTTGCTTTATTTCCGTTCATGTATATTTAATTATTGTTATATCTATAATATATGAATTTAGCTGTCATAGGAAGTGGTGGTCGAGAACATGCAATTTGTTATAAATTAAAGCAGTCTCCTAAAATTAAAAAATTAATATGCATACCGGGCAACGCAGGAACAGAAAAAATAGCAGAAAATATAAGAGAAGAAATCTCAAACTTTGCTGCTATTTATAAGATAATAGTAAAAAAAAAAATTGACATTGTAATAATTGGTCCTGAGCAGCCTTTAGTTGAAGGGCTTGTCGATTATTTGAATAAAAAAAAAATCAAAGTTTTTGGACCTAATAAATGCGCTTCACAGCTAGAGGGTTCTAAATCCTTTATGAAAAATTTATGCAAAAATAATAATATACCAACTGCAAATTTTGGTGTTTTTAACAATTTTAATGATGCTTATACTTTTATTAAAAAAAATAAAACTCCAATTGTTGTTAAAGCTAATGGGTTAGCAGCTGGAAAGGGAGTTTCGGTATGTTTCTCTAAAAAAGAAGCAATAAAAAATACTAAAGAAATTTTAGAAGGAAAATTTAAATCTTCAAACCAAGTTATCTTAGAAGAATTTTTAGAGGGCGAAGAGCTAAGTTATTTTGTAATAGTTGATGATAATTCTTATCGTTTTTTTGGTTCGGCCCAAGACCATAAAAGAGTTGGTGAGGGAGATGTGGGTCCAAATACTGGAGGCATGGGGGCTTACTCGCCTGCCCCATTATTGACAAAAAAATTAAAAAAAAAAATAGAAAAAAAAATTATTGAACCTACGCTTAAAGCAATGAAAAATTTAGGTTGCCCATATAAAGGCTTTTTATATGCTGGCTTAATGATAAATAAAGGAGAGCCTAGTTTAATAGAATACAATATTCGAATGGGCGATCCTGAGTGCCAAGTTCTTATGATGAGATTAAAAACAGACCTTTTGGAAATTATTAATAGTACAATAAAAAATGAGTTAAGTAGTTTAAAAATTTTTTGGTCAAAAAAAAATTCTATAACTATCGTATTGTGTGCTAAAGGTTATCCCTCTAATTATATAAAAGATAAAGAAATTAAAAACTTGTCTACAGTTTTAATAAATAAAAATAATCAAATATTTCATGGCGGAACATATAAAAAAAACAATAAAATTTACTCTAGTGGTGGAAGAGTATTAAATGTAACTTCGTTGTCACAAAATTTAATTAAAGCAAGAAAAATATCTTTAGAAAATATAAAAAAAATAAATTGGTCTGATGGATTTTTTAGAAAAGATATTGGCTGGAAGGTAATAGATAATTAATAATCATGAGAATAATATCGGGAAATTTAAGAGGGTCCAAGCTTTATTTGACAGAAAACAAAAACACCCGACCGCTTAAGGACCTTGTTAGAGAAAGCATTTTTAATTTATTAATTCATTCAAAAAAATTTTTTTTTAGATTAGAAGAATCTAATATTTTAGATTTGTATTCAGGAACAGGATCTTTTGGTTTGGAGTGTTTATCCAGAGAAGCTAAAAGTGTCTATTTTGTAGAAAATGATAAAAATGCATTCAATGCATTGAAAAAAAATATTGAGAAATTAAAATTAAAAACAAAAACTAAAATTTTTTTTAGTAGTGTTTTTAATTTAATAGAAAAACAAAATTTTTTACACACAAAATTTGATCTTATTTTTTGTGACCCGCCCTTTAAAGATGCTAATATTGAAAAATTAATTGAATTAATTTTTGACAAAAAGATATTGGATAAAAGTGGAATTATAATTCTGCATAGAAATAAGGATACTAAAGAAAAACTCCCAAATTTTTTTAAGGTGCTTGACGAAAAAATATACGGGGTTTCAAAAATAATTTTTGGAAAAATTCTATCTTAAGAGCTTTTTTGTTTCAATTTTTACTTGTTCTACTGCTGGCTGATCAAATGGATCGACTTTCATTAGACGAGATAAAAGAATAGTTTCCAGAACAAAAAAGGTAAAAACCTCTCCTAGATTGCTTTCATCCTTTTTATTAAAAATAATTTCTCTAAAAGGAATTTTTTTTAATTTAAAAATATTTTTTACCGCATTGCGCTGAGAGTTAATAATAAATTGTAAATTTTTATTTTTCAAAAATTTTAAGTCACTTATAATAATTTTTTTATTAAAATTTGATTTATTTTTTTCCCCATAAAAACTAAAAAAAGTAAAAAACTTATCTTTAGGCCCGTCTAGATAAAGCTGTAAAAGGCTGTGATGGTCTTTGGGTCCAAATGATAATATTGGGTTAATTCCTTTGCCTCTTTTCCCCAAGCTTTCAGCAACAAGTTGTTGGTACCAAAAACTCAAGTCGTTAAAACTGGAGTCATAATTTAATATTACGCAATTATTCATGCCTTTTCTATACAAAGTATAAATACTAGCTACATTTTTAATTAAGGAAGAAACAAAACTTTCTTTTTTAATTAAATTTTTTAAATTTTTAAATTTCATTAAATTAAGACCCATTAATGCTGATGGAAACATTCCTGATTCTGACAATACAGAATAACGGCCACTTATAAATTCTTTATGTTCTATAATTTCCGCATTGTACTTATTTGCTATATTTATTAAAACACTATCTTTTATTTCTGAAATAATAATTAGTTTATTTTTCAATAAATTTTTTGAAAAAGTTATATTTAAGTTTGTTAATGTTTCGAGTGTATTTCCTGATTTAGAAATAACAATAAAACATGAATTTTTTAAATTTTTTATTTTTTTATATTTTAAATTTAAATCTAAATTGTCAAAAAAAAATACATTTTTTTTAATTTTTTTTTTTAAAATACCATAAATACTTTTAGTTCCTAAAATGGACCCTCCCATTCCTATAATAATAATATTTTTATATTTTAAGAATTTTTTTATTGTTTTGGTTGAGAAATCAAATTGATAATCTTTTTTATAAGATTCTAAGACGGGAAATTTAAAATCTTCCAAATCTTTTAAAAAAGAATTATAGATTTTTTTTGTTTTTTTTAAATTGTCTTTATATTTTTTTGAACCTTTAAAATAATCTTTAAAAAAACTATCTTGATTTAACATTTATTTTGACTGAATTTTTTTCATTATAGAATTTTCTACTGAACTTGATCCAGATGTACCTTCTTCCTCTAAATTATCCAAACTGTTTTCAAAAATTGCTATTTCATCTTTTGCAGTATCTCTTTCATCTGGCGTTGGTAGATTTTCATAATCTGGAGGTAAAATAAGTGGATCTTTTTTCTTTACTAAAAATTCATCAGCTGTATCGGACTTAGCGCCTGTTAATCCACGCTTTATTGATCCAAAAGTATCGGCACATGATGTGACAAAAAATGCTAGTAGTATTATATATATAATTTTTTTAAGCATTTTTTGATACGTTTCCTCTTTTTAATAACTCAAATAACATAAGACCAATTATACCCACTGTAATAAAAATATCAGCAACATTAAACACGAACCAATGGTAATTACCTATATGCAGATCTATAAAATCAGGTACAGCATAATAGTACATTCTATCAAATAAATTGCCAGATGAACCGCCAATTACAATAGCAATGAGGTAAGCATATATTCCTTTTGATTTTGTAAGAAAAAATATTAAACATAAATTAACGATTAATATAATTAAAGTTAAAATATGATAGTAAATATTTGTTTCCATGGAAGCTAAACCAAATCCAATACCAGTATTCCATACTAAGTAAAAATTTAAAAAAGGATAAATATAAAAATCAATATCCGTTCCATCCGCTTGAAGATTTAATAAATAAATTTTTGTTAATCTATCGAAAAAAAATATACTTATTATTATAATAATTTTTTTCATATAAAATTAATTTTTTAAACCACAATTATTTCTTTCACAAGGTGTTTCTAAAATTTTCCAGCATCTTGCACATTTTTTTCCCTTTGCTTTTTTAACCAAAACTTTCACGTTATCTATATCTTCTAATTTAAAAAGTTTATCATTATCAGTCATAGGTTTTACTTTTATTTTAGAAATAATAAAATATTCAGGCAAATTGATGTCTTTAATAAGTTTTAAATAATCTTCACCTAAGTATATTTCAACATCTGCTTCCAAACTTGAACCGATATCTTTGTTTGTTCTTTTAATTTCTATTGCTGCATTTACAACTTTTCTAATAATTTTAAGTTTAGTCCACTTTTCAAATAATTTTTTATTTTCCCATTGAAGAGGAATTTTTGGAAAGGTTAATAGATGAACGCTAGTATTTTTTTCTTTATTTATTATTTGATAAATTTCTTCCGTAGTAAATGATAATATTGGGGCAAACCACTTTAATAGCATATCTAATACGGAGCTTAATAGATTTAAACATATTTGCCTTTTAGATGATTTAATTTCATCGCAGTACAATGTGTCTTTTCTTATATCAAAATAAAAAGCTGACAAATCTAACGAGCAAAAATTAAGCAGCTCTTTATAAAGTTTATGAAAATTATATTCTTTAAAATATTTTTCAAAGTTTTTATTTAATGTAAAAATTTGGTGGAGTATAAATTGTTCAATTTCAGGCCATTTTTCTACATTAATAGATGTAAAATCAAAATCTTTTTTTTCATCTCTTAAATTTCCTAAAAGAAATCTAAAAGTATTTCTAATCTTTCTATAAGATTCTGCATGTTGATTTAAAATAGAATTATCTAATTTTAAGTCTTCAGAATAATCTGAAGCAGCAACCCACACTCTTAAAATATCGGCACCGTATTTTTTTAAAACATCCTCGGGTGAAATGACATTACCAGTCGATTTTGACATTTTTAAACCTTTGCCATCAACTACAAATCCATGGGTTAGTATACTTTTATAAGGAGCTCTACCTCTAGTGCCGCATGATTCTAAAAGTGATGAATGAAACCAGCCTCTATGTTGGTCGGACCCTTCTAAATACATTGATGCTGGCCAGGCCAAATCTTTTCTTTTTTCTAAAACATAACTATGTGTAGCTCCACTATCAAACCATACCTCAACTATATCGCTTGTTTTAATATAATCTTCCTTTTTATATTTTTTTCCTAAAAACTTTTGCGCATCATCAGTAAACCAACAATCAGATCCTTCTTTTTCATAAATCCTGGCAATATTTTCAATGACCTCCGCATCTCTTAATGGCTCTTTTGTTTTTTTTGAAATAAATAATGGTAAAGGAACACCCCAAATTCTTTGTCTTGAAATACACCAGTCAGGTCTAGTTTCTATCATCGATCTAATTCTAGATCTGCCCCTTTCAGGATAAAAAATTGTATCATCAATCGCCTTAAGAGCTTTTTTTCTTAAATCTTTTTTTTCCATAGATATAAACCATTGCGAAGTTGCTCTATAAACTAATGGTGCTTTTGATCTCCATGAATGAGGAAAACTATGTTGGAGCTTGCCTTTACCTAATAAACTTTTATGTTCAGATAATTTTTCAATTACCTGATTATCAGCTTTAAAAATATGGGTTCCTGAAAAAAACGGTATTTCTTCATTGTATAAACCTCCATCGTTTATAGTATTTGAAGCTTTAATTCCATGCTTTAAACAGAGATTAAAGTCGTCTGGTCCATGGCTGGGAGCTGAGTGAACAATTCCAGTACCCTGTTCTAATGTAACAAAATTTCCTTCTAACATTGGCACGTCATAATCGTAACCCATGTTTTTAAATGGATGAATGCAAATCGTATTTTTAAAATCACTGCCAAGAAATTCTTTTAAGATTTTGAAATCTTTAAAACTACATTCCTCAGAAACTTTTTTTACAAGCTCGCTTGCTATTATTATATTTTTATTTTTAAAATTTTCAGTATCCTCACCTATTTTAATTAATGAGTACTTTATTTTATTGCTGTAAGCTAATGCTCGATTAACTGGAATCGTCCAGGGGGTTGTGGTCCAAATTATAATGTGGGCATTTTTTAAAAAATCTTTATTAGTTTTTTTAATTTCAAAAGAGGCATAAATAGTATTTGAAGTATGATCTTGATATTCTACTTCTGCATCAGCTAATGCTGTTTTTTCAACTGTTGACCAAAGTACAGGTTTATATCCCTGATATAAGGTACCATCTAATAGGAATTTTCCTAACTCTCTTACAATCTGCGCCTCCGCATCAAAACTCATTGTTGAATAATAATTTTGCCAATCACCCTCTACACCAAGTCTTTTAAATTCCTCAATATGAATTTTAATCCATTTTTCTGCAAACTCTCTACATTCTGCCCTGAAATTTTTTATTGGCACTTGGTCTTTATTTTTTTTATTTTTTTTATATTGCTCTTCAATTTTCCATTCTATTGGTAGTCCATGACAATCCCAACCAGGTACATAAACTGAATCTTTGCCATCCATTTGATGAAATCTAGTTATCATATCTTTTAAAATTTTATTAAGAGCTGTGCCCATATGAATGTGGCCGTTCGCATATGGAGGACCATCGTGTAGTACAAATTTTTCTTTTCCCTTGGCGGTCTCTCTTAATTTTTTATACAAACTTAATTTATCCCAAATTTTTAAAATTTCAGGTTCTTTATTAGGTAGATTTCCCTTCATTGAAAATGAAGTTTTGGGTAAGTTTATATCTTCTTTGCTCATAAAACTAATTTCGTTTTTAAACCTTTTTTTGCAAAAATTACATCTTTATTCATTTGTCTAATTAGACGCTCAGAACTATTAAATTTTTGATCTTTTCTTAAAAATTTCAAAAAATATACCCTTAATTTTTTTTTATATAAGTTTTTTTTAATGCCAAATATATTTGTTTCTAAAAAAACTTTTTTACCCCCAAAGGTAGGTCTTGATCCCAAATAAGAAACCCCTCCATACTTATGCATGCTATTACCTATTAAAATTCTTACAGCATAAATTCCTTTTTTTGGTAAAATGTAATTTTTAATATCAATATTGCATGTGCGGTATCCTAGCTTTCTTCCCATTTTTTTCCCTTTAGCAACTTCTCCTTCAATAGACCAAGTTCTTGAAAGTAATTTATTTGCTAAATTTATATTACCTTTTTCTAAACATCTTCTAATTTTAGTAGAAGAAATTATTTTACCCGAATGTTTATAAGGTTTGATATTCAGCAATCCATAATCATAATTTTTACTAAACTTTTTTAATAATCTTATATCTCCAGTTCTATTTTTTCCAAATTTAAAATTATTACTAACAACAAGTAGTTTAGGATTAATTTTTTTATAGATAATTTTTTTTATAAAATCTAAAGCGCTTATATCAGAAAATTTTTTATTAAATTTTATGTTTATAATGAAATCTACTTTATTTTTTTTTAAAAGATTTAATTTATGAATTTCAGATACCAGGCGGAAATTTTTTATTTTTTTATTAAAAAACATAACTGGTAAAGGGGTAAAAGTTAAGATACCAAATTTGATTTTATTTTTTTTAGCAATTTTTTTTGCCTCATAAAAAACTTTTTTATGTCCTTGGTGGACTCCATCAAAATTTCCAATAGCAAGAGCTGAATTTTTGTACCTTTTTAAAATATTTGCACTTCTAAAAATTTTCATATTTTACCAGATTAATTTCTTTTGATAGTAATTTGTTTTTGCTCCATGTTTTGCTAAAAGTCTATCATAATTTTCTACTTCTGAACCTGTAAACTCCTTTTTGTGAATTCCATCAGTTATAAATAAAGAATCAAATTTCATATTATTGGCTCCCTTAATATCTGTACGAATATTATCTCCTACAACAAGAACTTTTTCATTTTTTTTCATACAAAAATTATATATTTCTGGATACGGCTTGCCAAAATAAATAACCTCCCCTCCTAATTCCTTAAAAATTTCAGCTAGTGTGCCAGCGCAGTATTCTTGTTTAGATCCACGATAAACAACTAAATCTGGATTGGTGCAAACCA
>Ga0315316_10004641_pt1 | contig 10062 bp, 4 predicted proteins | sample M160m3416metaG_FD_203702 | JGI IMG/M metagenome (GOLD analysis project Ga0315316, IMG submission 203702) | Ammonia-oxidizing marine archaeal communities from Monterey Bay, California, United States - M1 60m 3416 | ecosystem: Environmental > Aquatic > Marine > Intertidal zone | place: USA... | reverse complement strand
CAAGGACGCTGAATTCATAGAAATGGCGCTGCTGGCGCAAAAGGTGGGGCGGCATGTCATTCCGGTGGTGGAAAAGTACACGGAACTCGAACTAATCCTGCGTTGTGCACAGAGAATCGGGATGCGACCAGTGCTGGGTGTACGAGTCAAGCTGGCCTCGCGGGGCGCCGGCCGATGGCAGTCCTCAGGAGGTTACCGGTCCAAGTTCGGACTGCGAGTCAACGAAATACTCAACGCGCTGGAGCACTTGAAGTCATGTGGCATGGAAGATTGTCTTCAGTTGCTGCACTTTCACCTGGGCAGTCAAATCACAAATATTCGTCAGTTGAAGGCGGCTCTGAATGAAGGCTCCCGTGTCTACACGGATCTTGTAAATCGCGGCGCGGGCCTGAAGTATCTGGATGTCGGTGGCGGACTGGGCGTGGACTACGATGGTTCGCAGACGGACAGCGAATCCAGCATGAACTACACACTCGCTGAGTACGCTCGTGACGTCGTTTACCACATTCAAACGGTGTGCGACGACGCAACGGTGCCTCATCCCCACATCATCTCTGAGAGTGGTCGAGCCGTTTCTGCATTTCACAGCGTTTTGGTGTTCAGTGTTCTAGGTGTGTCTCAACAGGGCCGCGAAGAACCCCAGGGAGATCTGGTTCCGCCCGCCGACGCACCACAACCTGTCCACGATCTGTATGAGAGTTACACCGAACTGACGCAGCGCAATGTTCTGGAAAGTTACCACGACGCTCAGAATGCTATTGAACTGGCAATGACGTTATTCGCGACAGGTCATCTGCCACTGGAACAGCGCTGCCTTGCGGAGAGCCTGTACTTTTCCATCTGTCATCGCATCTGGACGCTGACCGGTTCGATGGAATACGTGCCGGAAGAACTCGAGGCACTCGACCGATTGTTGTCCGACAACTACTTCTGCAACTTCTCGTTGTTTCGGTCGATACCGGACTCCTGGGCTATCAAGCAGCTGTTTCCCGTCATGCCCATTCACCGTTTGGGCGAACAGCCGAAACGCCACGCCGTGCTAAGTGATATGACGTGCGACTCTGATGGAAAGATCGACCAGTTTATCAGTCGACGTGATGCCAAACGTACGCTGCTTTTGCATGAATTCGATGGCACTCCGTACTACATTGGGACCTTTCTGGTGGGAGCCTACCAGGAGATTCTCGGTGATCTGCACAATCTTTTTGGCGACACCAACGCCGTGCACTTGGATATTTCAGGCACCGGTGAGGTCACGCTGGATACGATTCTGAAAGGCCAGACAATCAGCGAAGTACTCGAACATGTTCAGATTAACGGACGTGACCTGATTCACCGTCTGCAGCTCGTGGTCGACACAGCAGTCCGCACCGGCCGAATTGACGACGCACAGGCCGCGGAATTCGTCCGCTGTTATCAGCACGCTTTAAGCGGATACACATATCTGGACGAGCCGGGACTCGACCGATTGTCCGATGCCGAACCGATCGATGATACTCCTTGAAGTTGTCTGAAATGGTGTGTTGGCACGCAGCGTGACGCTCGGCTTTGCAGCTTTCTGATTCCATGTTCTCAGACGTGCGCAGATCTGATGAAAGAGTATATTCGCTGACAAGGATAAGTCAGCAAATGCGGGTGCGTGCTGCGGGTGTGGCCCGCTTCGTAGACGACAGTCTGGTGTCCGTGACCAGGCTGTTTGGGTTGATTTAAAAGATTTCATGGTAAAGGGTTGCGACATATTCGTGTTTTCGCGATTTGACTCTGCTGACACCGGCGCGTAGGCTTGATTACTCAGTCATAGCGTTCTGTTCTTCCTTTTTAGTGCAGCCTTGATGACTGAGTAAGACCGATTCAAAATGATCCTGGAGACATTAACAATTTCTTACGCGACCTGCTTTCTTCCGGTGTCCATACCCAGAAGGAAGGGTGTCTTTGCATTGACCTAGACTGCCTGGAAATCTGAAAGCCAGATCGCCTCATTGCGACACCACGACCCGTCGCTTCGCACTGCGAAGCCACAGTTCGTGCTCTGAAAGTGAGGTGTGTAATGGCAACAATTTCCGATGGGGCCTTGCCTCGTGATTCTGCGTCGAGTGCTGCCGGTTACCCGGTTGGCGTTCCGCGAAGCCTGGTTTATCCGGACATTCCGGCGTGGGGCCTGCTCGACAGAGCCGCCAGTCAGATGCCCGGGCGTCTGGCGTGCCACTACAACGGTGTTGAGTGGACATGGGAAGAATTGAACCTCGATGCCATTCGAACAGCTGCCGCTCTGCGCCGACTGGGTGTTCAGCCTGGAGACCGAGTCGGCATTTTGCTGCCCAACATTCCCGAGTACATCATCGCACTGAATGGTATCTGGCGCGCCGAAGCAATCGCTGTTGCGCTGAGCCCTATGGCGGTGCCCGAAGAAATCGATCGAATGCTGGCGGCAACGGACTGCAGGGTGGTTGTGTCCCTGGACATGTTGGCTCAGCTGATCTCCGGACCTCATCGTCCGGATAAAACCTTGTTCGTTTCGTTGCGGCCCCGCCTGCCCCTGTTTGAACAGTTGGGGTATCTGTTAATCCGCAAACGTCGCACGGGCCATTGGTGGATGTCCGCCAACGAACATGTTGGGTGGTTCTGGGACGAGCTGATGTCCGGTGAAGCATCGGATTCCGAGGACACTGATTTGTCGTCCGCGGAAGGTCTTCCGGACAAGACGATCCCCGATACGCTGGTGCGTCGCATGAGCTTCGCCCCAGCGTCAGCGTCTGACGAATTGAGGCAGTCAGAGCAGTCCGTACGAAGGTGGAGTTCCATGTCGCAAAACGATGGTGCGCAACCATCCGTCTGGGCCTCGACACCTGCCTACATTCTGCCCACCGGAGGAACGACTGGTGAGCCGAAGGCGGTCACGCTCAGTCACCGAAATATGGTGGTGAATGCATGGCAGCAGTATTCCTGGGCCGGTGCTGAGGTTGGGAAGGAAACACTGTTGTCTGTGTTGCCGTTCTTCCACAGCTATGGGCTGTCAACAAATGTGCTCAGTGGTGCGGCCATGATCGCCACGCTGGTCATGGACCATCGCTTCAGTCCTCGCAAAGTCATCCGTTTGATCGAACGCCACCGCCCCACGGTCTTCCATGCCGTACCTGCGATGCTGGTGGCGCTTAATGAACAGCTGCGACAACGTCGGGCAGATCTGAGTTCATTGAAGTGGGTGATCTGTGGTGGAGCACCATTGCCGGAGACCGTGGGACGCGAATTTGCTGAGCACACTGGCGCGTTGGTCGTCGAAGGGTATGGGCTTTCCGAGGCATCGCCGGTGACGCACGTCGGTCCATTGAACAGTGCTGCGCGGCTTGGATGCATCGGCCTGCCGCTGCCGGACACCGAATGCCGAATCGTAGATGCAGACACCGGAAAGACGGAAGTCGCGGACGGTGAAGTCGGCGAGCTGCTGGTGAAAGGTCCTCAGGTGATGCTGGGGTACTGGCGCCAGGCCACTTGCGAAGAAACTGATTCGGATATGAACCCTGAGATCAAGTCGGTCATTGACGATGGCTGGCTTCAGACAGGAGACCTGGCGCGGATTGCGTTCGACGGTCTGTATCAGATTGTCGAACGCAAGAAGGATCTGATCATCACGTCCGGGTTCAATGTTTACCCGCAGGAAGTGGAACAGGTGCTGAAAAACCATTCTTCGGTGCAGGACGCAGCGGTTGTCGGAATACCGGATGAAGGCCGCGGAGAAACGGTGAAGGCATTTGTCGTATTACGAAGCGGATGCACGTGGAACGAAACTGATCTCTCAGAATATTGCAGAAAACATCTGTCCAGTCACAAACGCCCCCGCGCCTTCGAACACTGCAGGAACGATTTGCCGCGAAGTTTTCTGGGCAAGGTGATTCGTCGGAAGCTGAGAGAGGCGTCAGGGCAGGCGGATTCGACCTGATATACGCGCCGCCGTGATCGGCACGTGCAAACGTAGCGTGTTTGGCGGGACGTGATGAAGGAAAGAAGGAAGCGAACAATGAACATGAAACCACTGGCAATTCTGAAGGGCATGCGAACTCCGTTCTGCAAAGCGCACGGGGAGATGGCAGATGTCCATGCTGTAGATCTGGGAACAGCCGCTGTCGAAGCAGTTTTGGAGCAGGCGAGCGTTGCTGCAGAGGATGTTGACGAAGTTGTTATGGGGAATGTTTCCGGGCCCCCGGATGCGGCCAACGTTGCTCGAGTCGTTGCGCTTAAGGCCGGTATTCCGCAGGACCGCATTGCTCATACGGTTAATCGCAACTGCGCATCAGGTATGGAGTCTATTCTTACGGCGTGGCAAATCCTGCGAGAGGGCCGGGCGAAGACAATCGTCGCCGGCGGAACGGAATCGATGTCCAATATTCCTCTGCTGTTACAGTCCGAAGCCGCTCGTCTGCTGATGGAACTTGGTCGAGCGAAGTCGCTGCGAGGCAGGCTGATGGCCGTTGCGAAATTCAGACCTTCGCACTTTAAACCTGTTCCCGGCGTGCTGCTGGGCCTGACCGATCCGTTCTGCGGGCTTAACATGGGGCAGACGGCTGAGGTGTTGGCTCAGGAATTCGGAATTTCACGTGAGGATCAGGATCGTTTCGCCCTGGACAGTCACCTGAAAGCAGCTGCAGCGCGCGAACGGTGTTTTCTGTCCGGTGAAATTGCTCCGTTTCGCGCGGACGACAGAACCGACAACGCCGCAGAAGGGCAGATCGAGAAAGACAACGGTCCTCGCGCGAATCAGTCTCTCAGGGCTCTGCAGAAACTACGCCCCATTTTCGCCGCGGACGGCAGCGTTACACCTGGTAACAGTTGTCCACTGACGGATGGTGCCGCTGCGGTTGTGCTGGCCAATGCGAACGAAGTCGATCTGAAATCAGAAAAACCAATGGGCTATGTGACCAGCTACGCGATTGCCGGCTGCGACCCGTCGCGCATGGGCCTGGGGCCTGTTTACGCGACGGCAAAACTGCTGCAGCAGACCGGGCTGCAACTTCACAATTTTGACCTGTTGGAAATCAATGAGGCCTTTGCCGTGCAGGTACTGGCCTGCCTGGCAGCATTCGAATCCGATGCTTTTGCCATGAAAGAACTGGGCCTGCCAAAAGCACTGGGTAGTTTTCCGGTCGATCGACTGAATGTCCATGGAGGCGCTATCGCTCTGGGACATCCGGTGGGGACCACGGGAACTCGCATGGTCATAACACTGCTGCGATCTCTTCGTGAAAAAGGACTGCATCGAGGACTGGTGACATTGTGTGTCGGTGGAGGGCAGGGAGTCGCCATGGTTCTGGAAACGGAGATTTAGACATGATTAGTACAGAACTTCATCATTTTCGAATCGAACGCGGCAAAAGCGGCATTGTGACAGTCTGGATCGACGTCGCATCACGGTCGATGAACGTCTTCCATGACTCAGTGATTGAGGAACTGGAAGTAGTGATTGGCGAACTGGAACGAGAATTCCAATCAGTCTCTCACACAGACACGACCGGGTTGTCACATTCGCACCATGAATCGGTTGCGAAGGCTATACTGTTTCGCAGCGCGAAGGCGTCCGGTTTTTTCGCGGGGGCAGACGTGCATCAGATCGCCGGACTTCAAAGCCGTGGGGAGGTGGATGCAGTACTTACGCGAGGTCAGAATGTTTTTTCACGGATCGAGCGGCTGCCCGTGCCAACCGTTGCTGCGATTCACGGGGCATGCCTTGGCGGCGGCCTTGAATTTGCGCTGGCGTGTCGTCATCGAATCGCGATGGAATCTCGTACCACGCGTCTTGGTCTCCCGGAAGTTCAGCTGGGTTTGATTCCCGGTTGGGGAGGAACTCAGAGATTACCGAAGCTGATCGGCCTGCCGGCAGCGCTGCCTCTGATCCTGCAGGGAAAAAAACTGACGGCAGCTGCATCGCTGAAGGCGGGCCTGGTGGATGCCGTATCCGATGAAGCAGTCTGGGACGAATCTATCGAGGCATATATCAGCGACGTTTGCTTCGGTAACGTTCCTCGGCAGACGGCGGCTTCCGTGGAATTTCCTTCATGCCTTAAAAGGTCGTGGCAGGTGCGTGGACCGATAAGTATGAAGCAGCAGCTGATGCGCGCCGCCGCAGATTCGCGTTTTGGTCGTTGGCTGGTGTGCCGCACAGCAGAGAGGAAAGTTCGCCGTTCTTCAGAACATTATCCGGCTCTGCCGGCAGCTCTTCGAGCTGTTCGTGCTGCGTTCATGAATCAGAGTGCTGGTTTTGCGGTCGAGCGTGAGGAGTTTGCGAAACTGATTGAATTGCCAACGTGTCGAAATCTCCTGAGTCTGTTCTTTTGGCGAGAACGAGCACGTTCAATAACTACAGCAGTGTCCGGCCAGGCAGAACCAACTGTCACTTCCGGCGATCGTGAGCGTCATCTCTCGTCCGACAGACATATGAGATGTCTTCGAGGTTCGGAGAGTTCCGAATCAACTACTGCCGGCGACAATACACATTTCGAAACCGATCAGACTCCGGTGGTACGCACGATTGGCGTGATCGGTGCCGGGGCAATGGGAGCGGGTATCGGGCAACTGGCGGCGTTGAAGGGGTTCCGGGTGGTCCTCAAGGAGCTGACGGTGGAACTGGCGTCGGCTGGTTTGGCTCGAGTCTCCGGTTTGTTGAATGACATGGTCGTGAAAAAACGACTTTCATCACAGGAACGCGAGGAAGTTCTTAGCCGAGTCTCTGTGACTGACAGCTTCTCTGCATTGGCAGACTGCGATGTCGTGATTGAAGCTGTCGTCGAAGAAATGGACGTGAAACAGACAGTCTTCAATTCGCTTGATGCCGTGCTTAAGTCGCACGCATTGATCCTTTCAAACACGTCCGCGTTGTCAGTGACGAAAATGGCCGCAGGCACGTCGCGCACGGATCGAGTGGCGGGGCTGCACTTCTTCAATCCGGTTCATCGCATGGACCTGGTGGAAGTCGTACGAGCGGCAGAAACCAGTGATGTCACGGTATCAACGTTGTTGAAACTGGTGAAGAATCTCGGCAAGACACCGATTGTGACCACGGACGCCCCCGGTTTTTTGGTGAATCGCGTGCTTTTTCCGTACATCGGTGAGGCGGTGCGAATGGTGCTCGAATGTCACGACTGCCGTGAACTGGACCGCGCAGTGAAACGTTTCGGAATGCCGATGGGGCCGATCGAACTGATCGATCATGTTGGGATCGATGTCGCGCAGCATGTTGCCGCAACGCTTGACGATGTTCTGCCCGAATCCGGGAACATCATTCGGGTGCTCGGACAAATGGTGTCGCAGGGCTGGACCGGTCGCAAGTCGGGTCGCGGTTTCTACGCATATGCGCACGGGAAGCGGACGGGGGTCAACGCTGAATTATTGACGCTTGTTCATGCAGACGCAGCACGCAACGGTAAAAGTGGCGATTCGAAAACTGCTGTCGGCACATATTTATCCGACGGATTGACAGATGTTCAGCGGCGGCTGATTTATCCCATGATCAACGAAGTTGGGTTCTGTATGCAGGAAGGCGTCGTTGCGGAATCATGGATGGCCGACCTGGCGATGATTCTCGGCACCGGATTCGCTCCGTTCCGAGGCGGGCCGATGACACTGGCGAAAAATATTGGTCACCCGGCGTTGCTGAACAATCTGCACGTTCTGGCAGCTCGATTCGGGGAACGCTTCAAGCCATCTGCGTGGCTGGTAAATTTGAAGGTGGAATCTCAGCCCGGAGATTCTGTGCCTTCCACACCGACTCTGGTCTGAATGACGCTGCCGCGGTGAACGCTGGCTGTTGAAAGTGATGAGGTGAGATGAGACGAAGGTTGTCTGATGCCGGAGCCGGCGAGGTGCAGGCCCCGGGGGTGAAGGAAGGACTGCCGGACGGTGCGGCACCGCTTTGGCCGAACTAAAAAGGGGAACTGATCATGAGTATCGAAACGAAGAATCGTACGCCCGCTGACCCAGCAGCAAATCCGCAACGCTCGGATGGTGTTTCATTTGCTGAAACGGCCTTGAGGCTGGGGGGCAAATCGGCGGACGAAGCCCGCCGCACGGGCCTGATTGATACGGCCGATGATCAGGTGGAAACGATGTTCGCGGAACGTCACCGCACAGCCTCCAGTCCGATTCATCGCGCAGTCTGGGAACGTCGCGTGCCCACGGGTCTGTTCCACATGCCGTTGCCGACTATGGCCGACGATGTTCGGAAGATGACGAATGACTGCCTGCACGTTGTCAGGAAGCACAAACGCGAGGGAACTCTCTACGACGAATTCGGAAAACTGACGGAAGTTGTTCTGACGGAGCTGGGCGACGCGGGGTATTGGGGAGCCCTTGTGGACAAACGCTATGGCGGGTGCGGGCTTTCGTTTCAGCATTTTGCTCCGTTCTTGACGCGAATGGCCACCGTTGAGCCGACCGTGGCGGGACTGGCCTCGGTGCATGGGTGCATCGGCGCGGTCGATCCGGTGCGAACCTTCGGAACTCCGGCTTTGAAGGAGCGGTACCTGCCGCTGCTTGCCAGTGGGCGGCGACTGTCCGCCTTCGCGCTGACCGAACCAGGGGCCGGCAGCGACCTGACAGCCCTCAAAACGACAGCGGTCCGAGACGGTGACAGCTACGTGGTGAATGGTGAAAAGCTGTTTATCACGAATGCCGTGCCCGGAAGAACCATCGGTCTGGTATGTCGTATCGACGACAGGCCTGCTGTCCTGATTGCGGATCTGCCGGAAGAAGAAAACGATTCGTTCACGATGAATCGCTATGGACTGTATGCGTTAAAGAGAGCTCACAACAACGGATTGGTCTTTCGTGATTTCCGAGTTCCCGCAGAGAATCTGCTGACGCCCAAAGTCGGCGACGGACTGACCATCGCATATCACGGTCTGAATCTCGGACGCATCGCACTCTGCGCCAACGCAGCGGGGACCATGCGTTCGATGATGGCCAGCATGCTGCCATGGGCTGGATTTCGCAGGACCTATGGCCAGGCGATCGCCCGCCGCGAACTCGTGCAAAGGCGTATCGGCCATCTGGCCGGACTGATTGTGGGAAGCGACGCTTTGGTGCAGTGGTGCGCCGGACTTATCGATCAGGGCTACCGGGGCGAAATGGAATGCATCATCGCCAAGATTTTTGGCAGTGAGGCCCAGAAAGAAGCAGCCATTGAGTTGTTCATGAAGACTCACGGCGGCAGATCCTTCATGCACGGTCACCTCTTTGGCGACAATGTTCACGAATTTCTGGCACCGTGCATCTATGAAGGTGAAGGCGAAATGCTGGGAATGGCCTTCTTTAAGAGTCTGGTCAAACAGCACGGACAAAACTTTTTCGAACCCATCGGAAGAGTGCTGGACGAAGCCGGAATCAAATATCCGAATATGCTGAATCCGGATCATCTGTGGAAACTGCGAACACCAATGATGGCGTACGCAAAGTGGATCACCGGACGCCGGCTGTTGGGTGTGACACGTGATTCGGTCGATGCTATGCCTGCCGAACTGCGACGGCATGCGGAGTTTGCTCGAGGTTTCCTGAGCGATTCCTGTTTTGGAATAAGTGCCATGATGAGAAAGTATCAACTGAAACTGGCCGATCGTCAGTGCAGTATGGCTCTGGCGTCGTCGCGAGTGCAGGATGCTGTGACCATGCTGGTTGTCAGTTTGTATGGAGCGAAACATGAGTGCGAATTGACGCGTGCAGCCGCTGAAGGGCTGTGTACTCATCTGCGTCATCGCATCAGGGGGACACTGCCGGCGGGGCAGGATTTTCGCCGCGCCACGAATCTGGGAGGGGCGATTGCCGAAGGAGGCTGGGCAGCTCTGCATGACGTTCAGCAGGAAGAGATTCTGATGACATATTGAATATGCGGGAAGCTGAAAAGGCCGGCGTCTCTGAGCGAAGCGGAGGCGGCATTGGCGCAGAGTCAGCGGCGTGCTTACTACGCATACTGAAGAAGGAGACGGTCATATGATCAGGGAATCGGAACGTTGCTCCGCTGTCCTCGCGCTCGGTGGCGGCGGGGCTCGGGGGCTTGCGCATCTGGGCGTCATTGAGATT
>Ga0315316_10004640_pt1 | contig 10063 bp, 11 predicted proteins | sample M160m3416metaG_FD_203702 | JGI IMG/M metagenome (GOLD analysis project Ga0315316, IMG submission 203702) | Ammonia-oxidizing marine archaeal communities from Monterey Bay, California, United States - M1 60m 3416 | ecosystem: Environmental > Aquatic > Marine > Intertidal zone | place: USA... | reverse complement strand
TCAATAAGTGATTTATTGTCAGCATCATTAAGGTTCTTGTTAATAAGCTTTTCTGCAACTGAAAGTGTAAGATTTACAACCTCCTGCTTAATATCAGAAATAGCTTTATCTTTTTCAACTTCAATCTGTTTCTTTGCGTCATCACGAATCTTTATTGCCTGTTCTTTTGCCTTAGCAATCGTGTCTTCTTTTACTTTATCAGCAGCAGATTTACTTTCGGCCAAGATTGACTGTGCTTCCGATCGTGCTTTAGCGGTTATCGCTTCAGATTCTTGAGTAAGACTCTCTAACTCTAACTTTGCTTTTTCAGCATCTTTAAGAGAACTCTTAATTAAATTCTCTCTATCCTCAAGCATTTTTAATAGCGGTTTCCAAGCAAACTTTGCGAGGACATAAAGCAATAATAAAAATGTGATAATTGTCCAAATATATAAACCTGGAGTTAGAGCAACTAAAGGATTTGGTTTAGCACCCGCAGAAACAGTCATAATTAAAAAATTCACTTATACTTTCCTATGAATTCTAGTTTTAAAATTAAAGAACAAGCATTAAAAAAGCGAAAACTTCTGCTAAGATTGCAACACCTTCAAGCAAAAATAATGGTAAGTTTACAGCACCTGTAATCTTATCTGCCGCTTCAGGTTGACGTGCAATACTTTCTGCTGCAGCTGCAGCAAACTTTCCAATGCCAAGACCAGCTCCAATAACTATTAAGCCAAGTCCAATTGGGAGAAATGTTGTAGGTTCCATTTTATTCTTTCCTTATTATTTATTTAATGATGAACATTAATTGCCATTCCAATAAATACTGCGGTAAGCAATGTAAAAACATACGCTTGTACCAAAACGACAATTATTTCAAGTCCAGAAATTGCTGTAGCCATGGGTACTGAAATCAAAGCAACTCCAATACCTGCGACTGTTGATTGAAAAATTTCGGCAAAAATAGCCATTAATGAGAGAAGTGCTAAAATTGCAATGTGCCCACCTGTCATATTGGCTGCTAATCTCATTGTTAAAGCGAATGGCTTAACAATCATCCCCATTAATTCAATTGGGATTAAAATTATATAAACTGGCCAAGCAAGCCCATGAGGTACAAGATTTTTCCAATGCTTGATAAAACCATGTGCTTTTGTTCCAGCAATCATAATTGCAAAAAAAGTAATCGATGCTAAAGCTGCGGTTACATGGAAATTTCCTGTGGCTGTAGCTCCACCATGTAATAGACTATCGATAAAAGCTGAATGTGTAAATTTATTAATTAAACCCAAAAAGTCAAAAATTGGAATCATACCAATAGCATTTGCAAAAAGAATAAAAAAGAAAAAAGTAAGAATCAAAGGAGTCCAAGTATTAACCCATTTTGGCCCTACATTTGGATAGACAATGGAGTCTCTAATAAATTGTACAATTGCCTCAATAGCACTTGCTCCTTTAGAAGGGTTATAATTTGATTGTCGTAAAAATTTCCGTGTAGGTATTATCACAAGTACAGATACTACAGTAGCTACAATCCATAACATTAATACATGTTTTGTTACAGACATATCTATGCCGAACATAGTTGGTAAGTAAAAAATAGGGTGTTCTTGATCCGAGTTGGAAACATGGCCAATTATATATGGACCTACTTGTTCCATAACTGTTGCACCCTGTTCTTTTTCAGCACCAATTAACATTTATAAATAATTATATTTTCTTATGATCAAAAAGTGATTTTAAAACTATCGCTTCTAGCGTATGAAACACGATAAAAGAGCCCGAAAAACTAATAACAAATGGTAATGGAGCAAAAGAATAAAAGTAAATAATTATGGATAGATAAATAGCAAATAAAATCATCTTACTTCCAAACCCAATTAAAAGAACTTTTGTCGTCAATTCAGAATTTTTTTCTTTTGCTTTATAAACAAAAAATAATTCAATTAAAACTACCAGCCATGGTAATAAAATACCCCAAAATAATTCATTAATATATAGAGGGTTTATTCCAGCTGATAATCCAAAAAGACCTATGCCTATTAAAACAAAATAAAAGATACTTCTCATTTTTTAAAAACAGATTTGGCTAATTCATAAAAACCAATAATTAGTCCTAGAGATAAACCAATTAGAATAAAAAGTGGTGATGAATTAAAATAATAATCACCATAGAAACCTAATCCTCCTAAAAATAAGACCGCAGCTAAAAGTGTATATGCAGCTGATGCATGGGGACCAGATTTACGTACAAATCGTTGAAATTGTTTTAAAGATTGAGATAAATAATTTTCTGAATCATCAATCATATTGATCAGGTTCAATATCATCATCAGATTTTTCAGGTTCATTAGCTATTTCTGAAGAGGGTTCATTTCCTGCCAAAACACAGTGCCCTTGGAACTGTGCACCTTCTTCAATAACTAAGGTTCGATAAATTAAATCGCCCTTTAAATTAGATTCTGATCCAAGTACTGCTCTTTTTTCTACTCTAACATTTCCTGCAACTGTACCTCCAATATTTGAATCACTTGCTTGAACATTGCCGTGAACTTCACCGCCTCTAGCAATTCGAACTGGTCCTTCAGAAGTTACATCTCCAAATACTTTACCATAAACTGCAATTCCATCATTGCAACTAATATTCCCTTGAATTACCGCATCTGCGCCAATCATAGTATGTACGTCTTTATTTTCATTTCTTGCCATATTATTCTACACTCATATTTGATTTATCATAATTAGGAAAATAAGATAAGGGATTAACAGCCTCACCATTTTTCCATATTTCAAAATGTAAATGGGGCCCAGAGCTTTCTCCTGTATTACCAGACCTAGCAATGGTATCTCCAATACTTACAAACTCATGAAGCTTAGCATCAATTGAAGCATTATGTCCATAGTAAGTAAAATATTCATTTCCATGATATAATACTACTAGATTTCCAAGATTTTCTGTCATTCCTGAAAAAATAACCTGCCCCGAGGCTGAAGCTAAAACCGGTGTTTGTTCAGGGACTGCAATATCAATGCCTAAATGTTTTTTATTAAAGCCATCAAATTTATCTATCATTTCTTGCGTCAATACTCCTTCGACAGGTAAGATTAATGGAACATTGTAAATCATATTTAGATCTATAGGTTTATTATCTTTAGGCTTAACCAGACCTTTATTAACATCTATGCTCTCAATCATATCCGTGCCCAATGCTTTCTGAACCATTCGATCTACTTCTTTTAAGCGTTCAAGTTCATTGTAAAGATTAACTACCTTGATTCGTTCATTTATAAGATTGCTATATTCTTTTTTTATTTCATTAAATTCTAAAACTTTCGGGATTGAATAAAATAGACTAAATCCAAAAATTATAATTGTAGCAGTTGAAAAAAATAAAATAAAAAATGTAATTTTTTTGGAGAGGTTAAATTGTTTTTTTCTTCCATCATTATCTGGAATAATTACAAATGTATATCTACTTGGCTTCATATAATTTTATTCAATAGTGCGAATAAGATCTAGCAATCTTTCTAGATCATCATTGGAAAAATAATCAACAACAATAGATCCACCTTTATTATCTTTGTGATTTAGTTGAACTTTTGTACCAAATATGCTAATTAATTCATCTTCAATCTTTCTGACTGAAGCTTTTTTTGATTTAATTGTTTTCTTATTCTTTTTTGAAAACTTTATTGTTTTTCCCTTAACCAGAGCTTCTGCTGCACGTACTGACAAGTTTTGCTCAAGAATCATTTTCCAAAGTTTTAACATTTTTGATTCAGTCTTCATTGCTAAAATAGCACGACCATGACCTGCTGAAATTCTGTTGTCACTAATACTTTTTTTAATTTCAATTGGTAACTGTAATAATCTTAGAGCGTTTGTTATTGTTGTTCTACTTTTACCAACCGCAACTGCAATTTTTGATTGAGAAAGATTGAATTTTCCTTGTAAAACTGCATAGGCCTCCGATTCTTCGATAGAATTTAAATTTTCGCGTTGAATATTTTCGATTAATGCTACTTCCATCATTTCTGAATCATTAGTCAATTCAATAATATATGCAGGAATTTGTTTCTTTTTAATCAGCTTAGAGGCTCTTAAGCGTCTTTCACCTGCAATAAGGACATAACCATTATTTTCAACTTTTACTGTAATAGGAGTAATAACACCTTTCTCTTTAATAGATGCAGCTAATTCTTCAAGAGCTCTTTTGTCAAATGTTTTTCTAGGTTGATGAGGGTTGGTCTTTATTTTTGAAATTTGAATACTTGTAACACCTGCAGGAACAATATCTTGATTTGATGGAGGCCTTATTAAAGCATCAATTCCTTTACCTAGCCTTTTAGTTGGCATCTTTTAATATCTCCTCTACTAATGACATATAATTTTGAGCCCCAGTTGAATTAGCATCATACAATAGGGCTGGTTTACCAAAACTTGGAGCTTCACTTAAACGAACATTCCTTTGAATTATTGTCTCAAAAATTTTATCCTTAAAAAAGCCACGGACTTCTTCTGCAACTTGCTTAGATAAGTTAAGCCTACTGTCGTACATTGTTAATAAAACACCTTCAATCTCAAGATTAGGATTTAAATTTTTCTGAACAAGTCTAACTGTGTTTAATAATTGGCCCAATCCTTCTAAAGCATAATATTCACACTGGATAGGTATTATTAAAGAGTTTGAGCAAGTAAGAGCATTTAAAGTCAATAAGCCCAATGAAGGTGGGCAGTCAATAAGTATATAATCATATTTTTTTATTATTGGTTTGAGTACTTTCTCAAGTTGAAATTCTCTAGCCATAATACCTACTAACTCAACTTCTGCGCCGACAAGATCACTATTTGAAGTAATAATATCAAGAAAATCTAATTTTGTTTTTGTAATGACATCTTTTGTGGATGATCCTCTAATTATTGCATCATAAATCGAACCTTTTGGTTCAACTATCAAATCTTCAATTCCTGTAGTTGCATTTGATTGCGGATCCAAATCAATCAAAAGTGTTTTAACTTCAGAAACTGCAAAGCTAACAGCTAAATTAACTGAAGAGGTTGTTTTGCCTACACCACCTTTTTGGTTTGTTAATGAAATAATTTTACTCATTGAATGAAATCTATAATAAACTTATTTGAATGTCTAATTTAGTAGAATACAGTTCGTTGAAACAATAAGGGGGTCAATTATATTTGAAATAAATAAGTTAGCTTAACAACTTGAGTATTTTGTACTAGGCTATTATTGTTACCACTCATATCGTAGAGTCTATTTATTACAATAAATAAATCACTTCCTGGAGTGTGAATCCAATTAATCCTACAATATAATTGAAGTTGATTTGAAAAATTATCATATTGTATCAATGCTTTCCCAAACCATTCTCGATTTAATGCTACTTCAGCAGTGAAGCCGTAAATATTTGCTGTAAATTCACCTTGATTTGGCATAAATATAATATTTTGGTTAGCAGATCCGTACAAGGTTAAATGATTAGAAAATTGTCTCCCAATTGAAGTATTCCAACTAGTTTTATTACCACCAAAATAATCTCCTTTTGAAAAATTAAAGTTACCCCAATAACCCCTACTTTGATTTGTTCTAGCGGAGAGAGAAATTTTTCTATCTCGATAGTTACCTTTCTGAATTTCAAGCCCATTTCCTAAAGTGAAACCATTTAATAATTTTTCTCTTTCTTGAATGATCTTCAATCCAACTCTATCTCTTGATTCAAAAATAGCATCAATTCCAACATTTACAATACCAGTTTCACTAATACCTTCAAGATTCTTAACATCTCTTAAGTAGAGTGTATATCTCATTTGGCGAATTAGTTCTTCACCATTACCAACTCTTGGCGTAAACCCCATAATTGCACCTGTCCCAACCATATCATTTCTTTGAACAAATCCTAAAGCAGGATCAAAATCTTTATCAACTCGGTGCTGGCCAGCAGTAAAAAAGTAGCGATCATTCTTTAAATCAACTTTAATCATTGAAGCTTGTGAAGGTTTTTCAAATTGATCATCATTAACTTGGCTGTACCATGCTGAAATGCTACTACTCCCCCAAAACCGCATTTGACCATCAAAACCAATAACTGAATTTTGAGCTTCCTTATTTGATACATCTGTGACAATTGCACCAATTGTAGTTCGATCACGAATATCTGATCTTAATCTTAAAGCACTATAAGCTGTTGAAGGTAATCCATTTTCAGCTTGGGTATGAATATTTAATGCTCCAACAGATGTTTTACCTATCTGCCCATACACTCGTGAGCCACCTAAAACATTCTGATTTAAACCAATACGTCGACTGAAAAAAATTTCGGTTTGCCTTGAATTACCAAAAGAAAACAATTTAGATCGCGTTAAGAAGAACTCTCTTTTTTCTGGATAAAAAAGATTGAATCTATTTAGATTAATTTGTGCATTATCAGCTTCTACCTGAGCAAAATCAGTATTATAAGTTAAATTGAGTGTCAAGTTAGATTTTAAACCATAGTAAAGATCAACTCCACCATTTCCTAAATTATCAGATAAAGTTTCATCTTCTGATATTTGTTTTTGAGAGCCAATAATCCCAAATGGTTTTATTTTAATATCATTTCCACGTTTAATATTTTTTAGTCCTGTTAAGTTTGCATATTGAGAAACCTGATAAACATCAGAACTATACTCCAAACCAATATGAGGCCACATTGCACTTTCATTTTTTCTATTAATATATCGTTTTACAGCTAACCCCATCGTTAAATCATCTTCGCTTGGAAACCTTAATGTATTCCATGGGATTGCTACTTCAATAATCCATCCAAAGTCTGTAACTCTTCCTTTACTCAAATAGATACCATCCCATGCCCACTCATCTAAACTTGGACGATTTTCATCAGTTATTAATGCATCATCTTGAGTACCCAATGGATTCATTTCAAATAGATAGGCATTTCGGCGATCTAGGTATGTATCTAAGGCAATCTCTAACTTATCATCTCTATGAATCCATCCACCTCTATTTAGAATAGTTGCACGAATTTTTTCTGGTTCACTATCGAAAAAAGTGAAACCAAAATACAGATAATTGCTATTGTAAATAATTCGCATTTCAGATTTTTCTGTTGGATTAGCGCCATCCTGAGGAAGCCTTTGAACAAATTCAGTGATGGGCTGAACTTCATTCCATATTTTTTCATCTAGTAATCCATCAATTTTTATTTCTTGTTCTGTTCTAATTGCTTTTACTTCTTTACGATCTTGTGCAAAAGATAATGATAGAATTAAAATATTCACGTAATAAAAAATCTTATTCAAAATAAATCCTTAAATTGGTTTATATACTTTATTTTTTAAAAAAAATAAAGTATACTGGAATTCCCGATAAAACGAAAAGAAGGTCTTGTATTGATTCCCATGGCTCATAAAATGCCCTTAGAACCACTAAAACCATTATACCTAGTAAATATAAAGAAGGTAAAAAAGGAAAGTACGGCAATTTATAACCATCATTATTCCCAATTTTTTCGCTTCTAAATTTGAAAAATGCTATAGTAGTAAATCCATAAAAAATTAATATTGCAAATACCATTCCTGCTACAAGTGTTTCAAAGTTTTGTCGTATTAATATTAAAATAATACTCCAAGAACAGTGAGCAATGATAGCATGTGTTGGTGTATGAAATTTTGGATGGATAAAATTAAACCATTTAAAAATTAAGCCATCTTTTGCCATGGCGTAATACACTCTTGTTGTTGCCATCATAGTACCATTTACACTACCTGTAGCTGAAATTATTACCATTATTGAAATAAGACTCGCACCAATATTACCAAATAAAGAAATAGCTGTATCTGAGGCAACGATTGAGCTTGAACGCATTCCTTCTAATCCAATAACCGAATGATACAAAATATTTGAACCTAAGTATAGGGTTGTAACTATGAGCATTCCATAAAACATTGATTGTGGAATAACTCTTTCTGGATTTTTCATTTCTCCAGCAACATAACCAACTCTATCCCAGCCTAGAAAAGAGAAAACGATCATCATTATCGCAGCAATTATATTTCCTATAGGACCTAAGGTTGCTGTTGCAGAAACTGATTCAGATAACTTTGAAAAATCTCCATTGGTTATAATCAACCCAATTAAACAAAATAACATTAAACCTGTTATTTTGACTGAAGAAGAAAACTTATTATATGCGCTACCTCTGCTAACACCTAAAGTATTTATAAAGCCAAAAATAATAATAATAATAATAGCGATAAAAACTTTTTGAGTTTGATTAATCTGAAAGAAATAACCTAGATAGTCTGCAGATAATAAACTTAGAGCTGCTGTTGGACTTGTACGAATAATAAAAAGCTGAGCCCAACCAAATAAAAAACCAAAAAAAGGTCCAAATGCTTTTTCCATATATACATATTCACCACCAGTTTGAGGAAATCGTGAACCTAATTCTGCATAAATTAACGCACCTATATATACAAAAACAGCTACACTAATCCACAGTATTATAATTATTGAAAAAGAATTTATATAATTTGCTATAACCTGAGGTGTTTTAAAAATACCTGCACCAATAGTTATTCCAACTAATAAAGCTATCCCATCAAATAAGCCTAAAGTCTTTTTTAGCTTCACCAATATATAATCAAGGTTTTACATATTTATACATTAGACGAATTAGAGCATATCCTTCTAACATGTTTTTTGCTTTATATTTAACTGTATACCCATCTGTCCATTCCATCCCTGGTATTGCTTGAAGTACTTCTGCATGTGAAGTTGAAGAAAATTTTAATTTTATTTCAATAGGGTTTTTAATTTTAATAGGTTTTTTCTTACTAATAGTTTTTAAAGCTCGAGTTGTTGCATTGAATAATTCTGATTCAACTACTTTACCATGTTTCAATCTTGCTACTTGAGCTGTTTCTGCATGTTTTGTTATCACTAATTCACAATTTACAAGATTACCAAATTGCTTTGTAAAAATATCATCCCCTGAAGCCAGAATAACCGGCACATTCATTTCTGCAGCGAAATAAGTATTCAGACCACCTTCTCCTACTTCCTGACCATTTAGCCATAACCCTTTTATTGCGCTAGAACCAGTATGTGCTAGAAATCCTTTAGCTGTACCTGCCCTAGCATGATAACCAATGAAAATTGCTCCATCATAACTATTATCTAAGCCCTGGACCATTCCATAGGGTTTTTTATTTCCTTGAATATATACCACTCTTGGATCAAGGTTTTGATGGTTCAAATTTTGCATATCTCCATGTGAATCATTAACTAATATTTCAGCATCCTTATTAAATTTAATAATTGCTGATACCACAGCATTGACTTCAGCCGTCATTAATTGTCTACCAAGTTGATAATCTTTACCATTTGAGCGTGTCATTTCAGCTGTACCTATGCCACCAATTCCTTCCATATCAACTGAAATAAAAATTTTTAATGGCGAAATTGCAAATATGATAGAATTTAAAAAAATATAAAATAGAATAATTAAACGCTTCATAATTTAATCCTTATTAAAGGGAATTCTTTTTAAACCTATCTCACCATTGCTCATTACAAAAACAACATCTTGAATTGTACGAATATTTTTTAGAGGATTATTGGTTACAACAATGAGGTCTGCTTCTTTTCCTACTTCAATAGTCCCAGTTTTATCATCAATTAATAATAATTCTGCTCCAATAATTGTTGCAGATCTAATCGCATCAATGGGTTTCATACCAAGATCTACAAAATTTGTTATTTCCATGCCCACTCGCGTTGTACTATTTGATCCATATCGAGTGTCTGCACCAGTTGCAATCTTAACTCCCATTTCATAAGCTGTTTTAACAGTTGTTTCTAAAGCTGGTAGCATATGCTGCCCTCTAATAAAAAGTATAGGGTTATCATAATCTCCACCCGGCTCAGTTAAGTCAACTACAGTAGTATATGTTGGGACTAAATAGGTGCCTTTCTTTTTCATTAGAGATAAAGTTTTTTTTGATAAATAAGTACCATGTTCAATACTTCTTACACCTGCCTTAACTGCAGCAAAGCCTCCTTCA
>Ga0315316_10004639_pt1 | contig 10063 bp, 6 predicted proteins | sample M160m3416metaG_FD_203702 | JGI IMG/M metagenome (GOLD analysis project Ga0315316, IMG submission 203702) | Ammonia-oxidizing marine archaeal communities from Monterey Bay, California, United States - M1 60m 3416 | ecosystem: Environmental > Aquatic > Marine > Intertidal zone | place: USA... | reverse complement strand
TGCTGACGAACTGATGAAACCAACGTGGTAGCCAGGGAACACACTGTGACTGAGGTCAGTATTTGCACGGCAGAATGCCGAAACACAGTAGTTCGCACGACGTAACGCTGATGTGATACTGTGTAACGCTGATGTGATACTGTGTAATGCTGATGTGATACTGTGTAATGCTGATGTGATACTGTGTAATGCGAGCGCAGCCGTCAGAGAGGACATCTGCACGAAGTATTCTGCGGTGCACATAGGCCACACATCGCTCTCCCGTGCTGAGTCTGTTCAGGTGTGTGCGGATCCCGGGTTCCGAATGCCGGGACGTTGTTCGCCGAAGATCAGAAACACGCCAGTCATTTCATAAACATAGTAATCATGCTGTTTCTGCCAACGCCGCTTTCTCAATTCCCAGCGACCCCACAGCGCGACTTTGCCGCCGAGACCTGCAAGCAACTGCGAGACGCCGGTTTTGAGGCTCTCTGGGCCGGCGGATGTGTTCGCGACATGGTGCTGGGCACCACGCCGAAGGACTATGACGTTGCCACCAGTGCCACGCCGCAGCAGGTAATACAGCTGTTTGGGAAATGCAGAACCGTCCCTGTGGGCGTGAGCTTCGGCGTCGTGATGGTGCTGGGTCCTCGACAGAACTGCGGACAAATTGAGGTGGCGACGTTTCGCGCGGACGGAGAATACAGAGACGGTCGTCGGCCTTCGTCTGTGGCGTACTGTTCTGCGGAAGTAGACGCCAAACGCCGCGATTTCACGATCAACGGTATGTTTTACGATCCGGTGGTGGAACAGGTCATCGATTACGTCGGTGGGTGTGCTGACCTGCAGGCACGTGTTGTCCGCGCGATTGGCGATCCCACAGCGCGTTTCAAGGAAGACAAATTGCGGATGCTGAGAGCCGTTCGGTTTGCTGCGACCTGCGATTTCACTATGGAAGAAGCCACTCACAACGCTATTCCTCCACTTCGGCACGAGCTTGCCCAGGTAAGCCCGGAACGAATTGCACAGGAACTTCGCCGAATGCTGTCGCACCCGACGCGAGCGGTGTCTGTGGCAAGCCTTTCAGGCGTTGGTCTGCTGGAAGTGATTTTCCCGAGAGGCTTCGTAGCTGAGTCGGACGGCAACATACCCACCACCAACGCTTCCGTAGATCTTATCTGCAGCAAACTTCATCACCTGACAGACTCAGCTTTTGAGCCAGCGCTGGCTCTTCTTCTGGAATCACAATTTGCGCCTCAGGCCGAACTCCCTAAGGCCCGCATCACCGAAGTTGTTCGGGAGTGTCGTGCGCTGCGACTGTCGAATGATGAAACCAACTGCGTGTCTTGGTTATTAACGGCCGCAACCGAGTGCACAGATGCCGCGAAACTCCCGCTGCACCGTCTGAAGCCCGTGCTTGCTGATCGTCGAAGTCCATTGCTGCTGGATCTGTTGACAGCGACTGCCCTTGGTGAAAACAGAGACCCAACCGACGCTGCGTTTCTTGAAGAATACCGCGGGCGTGTTCCGGTTGAAGTCCTGGATCCTCCAACGTTAGTTGACGGCGCGGACCTGAAATCCCTGGGGCTGGATGCCGGTCCGATCTTCAAGCAGCTCCTGACAACGGTTCGAAACGTACAACTGGACGAAAAGATAACCAGCAGATCGGACGCACTTGATCTTCTGCGCGAGTTGTCATCGGCACAGGACAATTGACTTTGGCAATGCCCGACGACCGCTCGTTGTTAAGATCGTGTTAGTCAAAGAATTCAATTATTGTCGGTCGGTCCACCAATACCGCACCGCCATCCGGCTTCCTGTACCGTCTCACGTATCATCGAAATGACTAAATTGCCGCAACCAGATGCCGATCTCACCACCACGCCCGGCGTTGGCTCTCAGTCAGGCTGCGCTGTGCTGCTGGGGGCCAGCAACCTGACACTGGCGTGGCCTCGCCTCATTCCCCTGGTGTGTCAGCGTTTCCCGAGTCCAGTGCACGTATACACAGCTCACGGTATGGGACGTTCTTATATGCTGGAACGTACGGGTTTCGCAGTCGGGCGGCTGCCCGGAATTCTGCGTTGCGGAATCTGGGATGCATTGCCATGTATCAGTAACATGGCTGCCCCTTACGCACTGATCACAGATCTGGGCAACGATCTTGGTTACGGCTGCGAACCGCAGGTTGTCGTTGCGGCAGCAGAAGAATCAGTGCAACGATTGAGAAACTGGGATCCGCGCTGCCGCATCGTTCTCACGCGGCCACCCGTCCAGGCGCTCCACCGCCTTGGCCGATTACGGTTTCTTATGTTCCGCTCGGTGCTGTTCCCGTTCAGTCGACTGACGCTGGAGGAAATTCTACAAAAATGCCAGGAGCTGGACGAACGGCTCACGCTGCTGGCAGAGCAACAGACGGTGCATATCCTCCGTCCAAATCCGGAATGGTATGGCCTTGATCCGATTCACGTTCGTCGCCGATGCCAGCGGCGGGCGTTCACTGAAATGCTGGATCCGTGTGATGTCCAGCCGCGTACCGAGTCACACATGCCCCGAGCATCACATTCACGTCCCACCGCCGAAGTGCGGTGGGTGCTGGGGACAGAACGCCGCACACAACAACCGAGCGTCAGAAGCGGTGAAATATCGGTGTTTGCCTATTAGCACAGCCTTTCACTTATTGTGCTGCCCGATGCGGGCAGCCAAGCGTGTCGGAACGACCATTAAAGCACATTCTTCGCAGCCACAAATCATCGTACAACGCTGTCATTTGAAAACCGGACATTCCCGAGTGCTGTGGCATCGCGAATCACGGACAGTTCGGTTTTGACTCGACCGGAAGCGGCAACAATGGAGACAGCCCGAGGCGCCGCCAACGCGACCAACTGGGCGATGTCAAAATGTTTCAGCAGGCCAAAGCACAGCAATTCGGGGATCTGATTCGCCCCCTGATTCTGCTCAATGAATTCTCGCAGACTGCCGGGACAATCTCGCAGCTGAACAGCGTCTATAGCACGGGCCGAAAGCCCCGCCGCGGTCAGCGCTATGACTGATGTACGACGACCCGAAGCGACGATCGTCACCTCATCGCATCCAAATTCGGCACGCGCCCATGTGGCCGCCGCCACGACCTGCCCCGCCTGAATCCCAAGCGGACGATCACCGACGCTGGCTACCAGAATTGCGTACAGAAAGTCCCGTTCAGCGATTTTTGATTCACCAAAGTAGAACGGATCCATCGCAAGAACTCTGTACCCTGAGTTCAACAGTTCTTCGACCTCCGCGTTAGCCGCAGACCTTCCGTCATCAGACAGAACGACTGCCAGCTTTTCAGGCGTTGTACCACGTTTTCGCAATTCCACGGCAGGCACTGTCCAGTCTCCGTTCATGCGAAGCCACCACCACGCAGCAGACAGGGATGTTGATTCCTTCTGCGACTGGCGAATGGCAAGCACGTCAAATTTCTCTGCACGGACAGTCTTTCGAAGTGTCTTCCTGTGATCACTCTGCCAGGTGTTCACTGATGCCGCAGAAACCGGCAGACTTCTTTTCAGGTGATCACTGAGTTGCAGGGCCAGCGTGTTGAAATTCAGATTATCTTCCGGAAGTTTCACCAACAGATCCTCCTTTGACTTCACCTCATCATCACTGGGGATTTCTGCCGCATCAAAACCCCTTTCATCAGAGAAGAAAAAGTCACCAAGCATTCCGTACAGCTGCTGTCGATTATCGAGTCCGAAGTTGTGATTACCGGGATCATGATTAATGTGATATCGCAAATTCGCAGGTTTGCCATACAGCTGATAGACAGGCTGAGCTGCGTGCAGCAGGGGCGGCAGAGCATGTTCTGCTTTGAAACAGCAGTTATCGTCTGCGTTCTTCGTCAGCAGCACCGGACGGGGCGCAAGCATCGCAGTGAGATGTGTATAGTCCGCGATCATGGCAAGATCACATGGCGTCTGCTCTGAGTCGCCCAGATCACTCTGGTACCGGCCGCGCGTCCGGAAGCTGGAGTAGCCTGCAACTGGATTGGCCAGCGTTACACGTTTGTCCAGTGAGCTGATGAAGATCGTCTGCCATCCTCCACCGGACAGTCCTGCCACCGCAACTCGGCCCGGATCCGCATTCTTGTGCTGCAGTAAGACATCCAGACCACGGCTCATCGCAAGATAAAACGGTGCCAGACCGCTGGTTCCACACAGGTTCAGCTGATTCATGCTGTAATGGCTGAAACCCGGCAATGCCAGCTGCCCCATGCCCAGCCACTCCACATTCAGCGCCAGCATCCCGCGTTTTGCCTGATTTATACAGCGCAACTGCTTGTAGTCGGCGGCCTTTCCGTCGACACGGTCATGTCCATTAACGTTCATGACAACCGGAACACGACCGGTCAGTTGAGCAGGCTCGTAGAGCAGCGCAGCGACCCACATTCCCGGCACAACTTCATATCGAAGCTTTCTGATTCGATATCCAGGGCCACCTTCAAGCACATCCTGCCATTGCACCTGCGTCGGCTCAGAACGCCACCGCTGAGCCTCACCGCGAAAGACCACCTTATCGAGAACCTCCTGGCGGACGTTCTCGATGTAAGTCTCCCATTCCGCAACCGTCTCAGGTTTCACCATTGGCAGCACACGGGACTCAGCGTACGTCTGAACTTCGCGCAGTGGTAACTGAGCATCGATGATCCGTTGAGCCAGCGCTGTCGCCACCGTCAATTCTTCATCAGCAACCGTAATACCAGTCAACAGCCCTAAACACATAATTACGACGGTCAGGTGCTTCAGCATGGGAATACATTCCAGAAGAACATGTGAGGTGAGCATGCGGTCGGGAGCCGCAGAGATGTTGCAGTTACCCGCGCGTAACCAGGATCGGTGGCAGCAGTTCGTCAACAGCGTCTTCCTGAGTCAGTCCGCCTCCAGGTCCATGTGTTCTGCCTGAGGAATCTGATTTCGAATGTTGCGTTCAATCTTGTCAACTTCGTCGGCCAGCAGGTCCACGATTTCGTCTGCGTAGCGGATCGCAAACGTTTCAAATTCATCGTACGACGTAATCCCTTCATACTCGCCACGCAGTTCATGCCGTTTCTGTTCGGCCAGAGCAGAACCATCAAAGTGAATGTCTGCCTTGATCCTGTACGTGCTGGTATCCAGAATTCTTGTGCGCAGGTCGACAACTTCCTCGACAGTCGGATTCTCATTCAGAATCTTCAGCAACTGCGCGCGAATGTGTGGTGGGACACTTTCGCCGACCAACAGACTGCGATTGCGCTGAATCAGCCAGCAGGCGATACAGCCCAACAATATACCGATCGTGATGGAACCAATAGCGTCCCAGTACTGATCGCCCGTCAGCCATGTCAGACCAATCGCGGCGAACGCAATTAGGATTCCCACGCAGGCCGCAGCATCCTCAAGGACGACGGCCACAACAGCCGGGTCCGCTTCCCTGCGAAGATATGCAAAGAACGGCTGGCCGGCCGCAGATTTTCGGACAGAGCGGACGGCCACAGTCAATACGTAGAATTCAATCAGGAACGAAACGACCAGAACTCCGACGGCCCATCCAAATTCACTGACAGGCTTATGTGCATGAACCAACGAAGAAATGCCGTGATAAACAGTGACACCGCAGCCCAGAAAGAATATCCCCACCGCAGAAATCAAGGCCCAGATATAACGTTCGGCTCCATAGCCATACGCGTAGTTCTCGTTGGCATCGTTCGCTGACCTTTTAATACCCACCAGCAGCAGAATCTGATTCAACAGGTCGGCAAAGGTGTGAATCGCCTCAGACAATATCGCCCCTGAGCCAGTTGCGAAGTACGCCACGAACTTCGCGCACATCACACACGCATTACCAACGATCGCCGTAACAACAGCACTTTTTGAGGTTTCCGGACCGGCCATACTTTAACTTTGCAACTGCCCAGTAACAAATAACAGTGGCTGCGAACGCAGTCCCATGAGACGCTGATCTGCAAAAACAGTATATTAGACCCAAACCGCACGAATTGGAACGACGGCGAAATGTCGGAACGAAAATGGTTTCATCGTGCTGACACCCTCTAAACTTCAACCTTACCGGGTCTTAACGTGGAACTGGATGACAAACTCTGCTACTGCTTTCATGTCACCAAACGTAAGGTCGTCAATCATATTCGCGTTCACAGACCACAAGTTGCCAGTCAGTTAAGCGAATGTGGAGGAGCCGGGACTGGCTGCGGCTGGTGCGTCCCGTTCCTGAAGCAGTGTTTTGAAGCGGACTCAAACACAGAAGCCGCTGAAATCACACTGACTGCCGAAGAATACGAAGTACAGCGTGCCGCCTACAGAGAGACGGGGAAACGATAACAGGAGGAAGTCGATGAGGATTATGACCGACCGCACCGGCGTAATGAAGTGGGCGTAATGAGCAGGATATCTGACGTACTAAGACTGGGAAGTCAAGTGACTGTCCTGCCGGTTGTTCACGGCAGCGGCGACTTTGCGGTGGAAGTGCGTCGCCTGATGCTGTCACACAGTTTCGACTGCGTGGCGGTTCCGCTGCCGCCCTCACTCAGAATCGAAGTGGAAACGGGGGTGCAGTGGCTTCCGAATGTCAGCGCGGTACTGCAGCGGGAACCCCATGCGGAGTTCAGTGGAACGAACGATTATTCACCAGCCCACGAAAATGATGACTTTGACGAAGGCGATGATGGCCGCGCCAGCTTTGTGCCGATTGATCCGTGTCAACCCGTTATAGCGGCGCTCCGCATTGCGCTGCAGGAACACATTGCTCGAGAGTTCATCGACATTGAAGACGAACATTATCGGCCGGTCAGTGCCGTGCTGCCTGATCCCTATGCGTTGAAACAAGTATCCTCCGATCGATTCGCAGCCGCCACATTGCCATCCGTTGCTCCGCCCGCAGATGCGGCTCATAGTCGCCGCATTGACTGGATGGCCAACGAACTGCACCGCCTGGCTAAGACCAGGAAGTCGATTCTGTTTGTGTGCAGTGTCGTGGACTGGCCGTGGATACGAGACGCCTATCAGTCTGTTGTCGATCGCCCCGCAGCTCCGCAGTCTCCGACAAATCCCGCCCGAATTTTTTCCGTCGAACCTCGAACCCTGACGTTCATGCTGGGGGAATTGCCGTTTATTACGGGGCTCTACGAACAGGCACGATCAACGCTGGATGATGACGAAAACCTGTCCATCGACGGAATCAAGGCACTTCTGCTGGCCGCTCGCGATCGTTACCGTCTTGAATTCAAAAGTCGGAGCAGGCCCATAACGCCACAACTGCTGATGGTACTTTTGAAATACATTCGCAATCTGTCGCTGATGGAACGACGTTTTACACCGGACCTGTACACCCTGATCACCGCAGCGCAGCAGATCGCCGGCGACCAGTTCGCCATACATCTGGCAGAAACCGCCCGCGACTATCCGTACTCCAACACCGACGAATATCCGGAGCTCCGTTTTGGTATCGAATGCGGCATATTGCCGGACTCCACCCTGCTGAAACTCGTCAACCGTTTACCGGGACATCCTGTCGTCTGGAGAAACTGCAGCCTGCAGGCTCGCCCGGAACGCAGACATCAGATTCAGTGGCAAAAGACGTGGAATCCGTTTGGCCAATGCAGCTGGCCACCCGAAGATGTCGCGATCGAACGTTTTCGCACTCACATCAAGGATGCAGCTCTGAACCTGCTGGGTAATGACCTGGCCAGAACAGAGAAGTTCAGTGCCAGCATGAAGGACGGACTGGATATTCGTGAAACACTACGAAACTGGCACACAGGTGATCTGTTTGTAAAAGAGTTTCCCCCCGCGCGCGGCGACCTGGACTGCGTGGTTATGCTGTTTGATTCGCCGGCCGATCCGCGTGACTATCCGTGGCGAATTACATGGCACGCGGAAAACCACGACGAATCAACACTGTCATTATTTGCCACGGACTTTACTCAGGAAGTGCTTGGTCCGGGCATTGCGGTGGCCCGCTATGGTGGATGTATGTTTCTGTTCCCCCCCCGACATATTCCAGACGTATTCCGGGATCCCCGGTTTGACTTCGCTGACACGCTTGAAGAGCGACTGCTGGCAGCTGCATTGTACCACAGCAGGGAAAAGCACATCGCCCTGCTGAGTCATGCGGCCCCCGGAGCTGGCTGGCGACGACTGGCAACCACGCATAAAAAGAAGATTGTCCACATTCCGATGTCACGTTTTGGAGCTTCAACTGTTGAGAAACTGCGCATGTTTCACGTATTGAACGGTCAACAGGTCAGAAGCTATGCGTCCGAGTTCATCAGGAAACCGTAGATGGTCATTTTCGGCTTAAACTAAGTTCAAAACATTCCTGTCGTGATTTGTGAGGTATCCGAGTGGTGATCGCCGAGTCAGTGATTCAGGTTCAGGACCTGCGCAAGATTTACCGCAGTGGCGTGCTCCGTCGCCGGACCGTCAATGCGCTGGAGGGCGTTTCGCTGGATGTCCCTTCGGGGCAGATCTACGGGCTCCTTGGGCCCAACGGCGCCGGCAAGACAACCCTTATCAAAGTCCTGCTGGGTATCGTGCGGAAGACCTCGGGGGATGCCCGAGTGCTGGGACATGCTGCCGGCGAGATCGCAGCACGACGAAGAGTCGGCTACCTGCCGGAGAACCATCGTATTCCTCGACACCTGACAGGCTCGACGGCGTTGGAATATTACGGATGCCTGAGCGGCCTGTCGGTAGGCGAAGTGCGACGACGTGCTCCCGGCCTGCTGGGGCGTGTGGGACTGAAGGGGCGTGAACATGACCGTGTGAGCGGCTATTCGAAGGGCATGCAGCAGCGACTGGGCCTGGCTCAGGCCATGCTGCATCAGCCTGACCTGATTATTCTCGATGAACCCACAGACGGCGTCGATCCCGTTGGGCGGAAGCAAATTCGGGAGGTGCTGCGGAGCCTGGCTGATGAGGGGGCCAGTATCTTTCTGAACAGTCATTTGCTGCAGGAAATCGAACTAATCTGTGACCGGGTAGCGATTCTGTCCAATGGCAGCGTCCGCCGGACCGGCAGCGTAAAGGAGCTGACCGCTGCGATTGCCGAGTCGCCGATGGTGTTCCGCATCAGGGCTGATCGGACAACCGCGGAAAGCTGTTTTGAGATCAGTACCGTTTCAAAGGTTGAAGACGTCGGTGATGGCGTGCTGGACGTTCACGCCGGTCTGCCCGAACAACACCAGGTTGACAGCATTATTGATGTGCTGCGAAGCCGCGACGTTAGTCTGTTGAGCATGAACCGCAGGGATTTGACTCTGGAAGAAGCTTTCCTGCAGATTGTTCGGGAGGAAACAGCATGAACGCTTACCTGGCAATTCTGAAGGATTCATTTCGCGAAGCTGTGGCGTCGCGAGTCCTGCTGATCGCTCTGGCGGGAATCGTAAGCATCCTGCTGTTGCTGGCACCATTCGGCCTGAGCACGGACAAGGCGACTGAATTGCGCCGCAGTGAAGTGCGGCAGCCGGAACGTTTGCTGACAAGACTGGTTAACGGAGCAGAAGAACAGAACACCCCGGCCGCCCATCTGTGGAGCCTGCTGAACGACGCACAACAGAAGCGCGCTAGAGATCTGCTGAATCCTGAATCCGAAAATCGCCCGCGGCGACGCGGAGGGCCTGGAGCGAATCCGTTGAAGCGGCAGATTGTGGATCAGCTTAACGAACTTCTGAAAGCCGATCATTTCTACGATGTCGACAGTTGGAAAGATGTCCGGCTGCCGGATGAGGCCAGTAATCTGCTGCAACAGCCCGGGCTGAGCGACAGTAGTCTGCAGCGTCGCAATCTGCTGCTGCTGGCGGCCGCTTTCCGGCGGGAAATTGACATCGCTGACAGCAATGCGATTTCCCTGAGCTATGCCAACGCAACCGTAATCGGCCCCATTCCACTGACCCCATCGCAGTTTGAACCGATCTTTGATCAGATTGTCGTGCGCGTTGTCGGCGTGTTTCTTGGATTTCTTGGTGTCTTCGGATCACTGCTGGTTACTGCCGGCCTGATCCCTCGAACCTTTGAACCGGGCGAAATAGCGTTACTGCTCAGCAAACCTGTTC
>Ga0315316_10004638_pt1 | contig 10064 bp, 8 predicted proteins | sample M160m3416metaG_FD_203702 | JGI IMG/M metagenome (GOLD analysis project Ga0315316, IMG submission 203702) | Ammonia-oxidizing marine archaeal communities from Monterey Bay, California, United States - M1 60m 3416 | ecosystem: Environmental > Aquatic > Marine > Intertidal zone | place: USA... | reverse complement strand
CTGGTACAAAAATCGGATCATTTTGGGGTACTGGTAGTGGTGGTTATGGTAAAATGAATTTAAGAAACAATGGAACTGAAGTTATATTATTAGATGGTAATACTGGTTCTGCAACTTTTGCAGGTGAACTTACTGGTAAAGGAGCTACATTTAGTCCTAATACAGCGGGGAAAGGCACATTCACCTTAACAACGAACGCATCCGATGATGGTCGTCTTTTAATAAAATCAGACACTACTACAAAAGTTGATATTCAAGCAAATGGTGTTAGTTATTTTAATGGCGGAAAAGTATCTATAGGTACTACAACCACAACAACAAATTATAATAATACTTTGCAAGTACACGCTACTGGGACTGGCTCATCGTTATTACTTACTGATGCTAATACAGGAACAGGAAATGGAGATGGTTTTGAAATGATAATGCACAATTCTTCTGCTTATTTAATTCAAAGAGAAAATGCACCTTTAACCATAAGAACAAATGCAGTAGATGCTATCACAATTTCTGCTACACAAAACTCAACTTTTGCAGGAGCGGTGGATGCTACAAATTATAAAATCAACGGCGCTCAAGGTTCAGATGGTCAAGTCTTAACATCAACAGGTTCAGGTGTCGCTTGGGAAACTCCATCTACAGGATCAACATTTACTGGTGGTACAGTAGCTAACGCAACAACATTTTCAAGTGATGTAACGGTTGAATCAGAACATTTAATTCTTAAAGACGGTTCACCAGAATTGTATTTCCATACAACTGGTAATCACGTTAACTGGTTAATAGCAGCTCAAGAGTGTTGTAACGCTACATTAGAATTTGGTGCTGTAGCGGCATCTACATCTTTATCAACAGATGCTTCTACTTATACCCCGGTTTTAAAATTAGCACAAAGTGGAACAGCAACTTTTGCAGGGGATGTTATATTACCTGCCACAAAAGCATTGTACTTAGATGGTGGTGGTGGTACTTATATATATGAAAGCTCTGATGGTGTTATAGATTTTTATGGTGATACTGTACAGCTATTAACAGCTAAACAAAATGGAACGCAGAGTGAAGTTGTAGTAAACGAAGGTAGTGGTGATGTTGATTTTAGAGTAGAAGCAAATAATAGTACACACGCTTTCTTTGTTGAAGCAGACGGACATGGAAAAGTTGGAATTGGAATCGACGACCCGGATGCTAAATTAGAAATAAAAGGTGATGGTGCAGTATCAGGATTAACTTTTAAGACAGGAGAATCTAATGGCAATAATACTTTTTGGGTTCAAGATGGTGGCGCAGTTGGTGTACATTATTATCCATTTTTAATCAGATATGACTATGATGATACAAGACCTTCCAATGTATTATTTCATGCTAAAGGTACTAGCACTGAAGGTTTATTTGTTAAAGATGACGGTAAAGTTGGAATCGGAACAACTTTGCCTTCAGAATTATTAACAGTAAATGGTACCATACAACTTGGAAACGGTGGTGGTGGTGGTTATTTAAAATACAATACAGGAAATTTATATATTCAAGGAACTAGTAATATTGTTGCTACATTTGAGTCTGCTGGCAATGTAGGTATCGGAACAACAAACCCTGAAAGAAAATTATGTTTATATCAAGGGGATAGTGGTCAAACTCAAATACAATTTCAAAATGTAACAACTGGTTCGGGCGCAAACGATGGTTTTGGGGTTGGTTTAGATTCAAGTGAAAAAGGATTTTTATATCATTATGAAGGAGGTGATATATATATGGAAACTGGTGGTGCGATAGTATATCTTAAAAACAGCGGAGGTTACGTGGGAGTCGGAATAACTTCGCCTGCTTCTGAATTACACGTAAAACAAGCAGATGATAGTGGGTTTAATGGAGGTTTAACTATCGAAAGAAGTGCTAACACACAAAAAGTTCATATAGGTATGGATGGTGGTGCTGTTAACTTTAATAGTCCAGATGGTTTAAGTTATAAATTTAGAAATAACGGAAGTGATAAAGTAACAATAGATTCTTCAGGAAATATTAGTGGTAGAGGATATTTAAATTTACAAAATGGATATGGTTCTGCTAATGGAATTTATTTATATGGTAATCCGGCTATGTATAGATCGGATGCTAATACCTTATATTTTCCATTAAGTGTAGCAGAGTTTGCAGGTAATATTAAGCATCAAGGATTAACACCAACAGCTGGTACAGATGTAGATCAGATATACACAACAACAAAAAGTTTAACAGTAACTACTTCTTGGCAAGATACAGGCATTGATGCTACAGACTTAGCAACAGGTACATATATAATACAAATGTACACAAATGACCATGGAACAAATTCAATTGGTCATTATGACGAATATTATTCAGGTATTATGAGTTGGTATTCATCAAATACAAACGCAACAGGAACAGATGAAATAATATTACATAGAGCAGGACACGCCGCAAATCATGGTGATGTTTTCTTAAGAGTAGAAAGAACACTGAGTGCGGACGCAAACGATATGCATTTACAAATAAAAACATCAAATAATGCAAGTGGAGCAGCAAACTATGTATTCAAATTTAGAAGAATGATTTAAATAAATAACTATGGCATTAAAATTAACAGACTTATCGGAATTAGGAGCAGCAACTTTCTCGGGAGCTATAACAGCTTCAGATGGTAATATAATTTTAGGTGGAACAGGTAGGATTCAAGGTATTGATACAGTGAGCGCTGGTACAGATGCTACTAGTAAAACTTATGTTGATACAGCAATTACAAATTTAATTGGTGGTGCTCCAGGAGCTTTAGATACATTAAATGAATTAGCCGCGGCTATAGGTGATGATGCTTCTTATGCGGCAGGAATAACAACGGCGTTAGGACTTAAAGCACCATTAGCATCCCCAACTTTCACAGGAACAGTAAATGCATCAGCTGCTGCATTTAGTGGCAGCGTTGATGTTAATGGAACCAATTACCTATATTTAGGTGGATGGGTGAGATTAAATAATCCTGGTAGTGGGGTTTTAAAACTTGGTCAATATAATGGCAGTACTTGGACGGATACACTAAGTATAACTAACGCTGGTGTCGCAAGTTTTGCAGGTGATGTAGTAATAAGTAGTGCTGGTACCGGTGGTAGTCCATCTTTAAGAATTAATAATTTAAATCACACGACATTTAATCACGGTATAGAAGTATACAATGCTAATTTAGTTCAAGGAGAAAGTGAAATAATTTTAGTAGGTAAAACGGGTGCTACAAAAAATGCAGGTTATTTAGGTTATTATTGGCATGCTGCAAACTCAGACGATAACTTTGTTACTATAGGTCACTATGCTAATAATCACTTACTTAGAGTATATGGTAGCGGTAGTGTGGTTGCTACAACTAATATGCAAGCTCCAATATTCTACGATTCAAATAGCACAAATTATTATTTACACGCAGATAGCAAATCAAATTTACACTCAATAAGTTTTGATGGAGCTTTAAGTGGAACTACTGCTGGAACAGCTGAAATAGGTAGAAACTCCGCGTACGATACTTTAGAACTTAAAGGTTACGGAGCAGAACTAATGATAGGCGCGCAAAACGCAGGTATACACATAAATTATAGACCCTGTAACAGTGGGACATCTAGTCACACACCTACAACTTGGTATTGGAGAGCTGGTTCTGCAACTAGTTGGTCAACTCATAATTTTGGTGCTGTAACATCAAATGGAATTTTATCAGCCACAACTGATGTAAGAGCTCCTATATTCTATGATTCAGGTGATACAGCTTACTATGTTAATCCAGCAGGTACTAGTAATTTAAATGATGTAGAAATAGTTCAAGCAGCAATTGATTCTTACATATATCACAAAGGTGATACTAACACTTATTTTGGTTTTCCTGCTGCAGATCAGTTTGCGATGGTTATAGGTGGTACAACTAGACTTTCTTCAGTAAATAATGGTGCATCGTTTAATTTTGCGTCACATATCAGTATGAATAATAAAGATATTGATTATGTTAACCAACTACATTTTAATGACAATGTACGATTTTACGATAACGGAAACGATCAAGATTTAAATCTAAAATTTGGGGATGCAAGCGTTGGACATTTAAGATTTTTAGATGGTAGTGGTAATTATGAAGGAGGTGTATACACTGAAAGTGGATATTTTGGAACATTAGCTTCCGATGGAAGTTGGGCAGTACAAAGTAGTCCTACACTTACAAATATACATCATTATTTAAATGTAAACGATAGTATTAGAACACCAATATTCTACGATAAAGATAACACTACTTATTTCTTAGATCCTGCGGCTACCGATAGATCTATGGTTACGTCAGGTTCTATATCTATAGGTACAACAGGTCAATTAGGCTTAGGTGATATTACACACCCAAAGATAGTATATCCAGGTAAAGAAGCATCATGGGATGGTAGTGGTAATACAACAGGTCAAGTTGTAATTGACTTACCAGGAACACTAGCTCATTATGATATGATGTATATGGAAATAGACATATACGAATACGGTAGTGATGCAGCTTCAAAAATTATAATCGGTGCCCACAACTGGAATAGTGGTGGTACCAGCAATACTAGTACTACACAATGGTATAATATTGGTGTTAAAATTATTGGCACAATTAGTAAACCTGTATATCTTGGTAGAAGAAATGATGGTACTAGCGAAAGAAGATGTATCGCAATTGGAGACGTTAGTTCAACTTGGTCTTATGGTACAGTGCACGTTGCTAAAGTACATGGTGCTTGTTATTATTCTGATAGTATAGACTGGATGAGCGATTGGAATGTCGCGCAAACCACAAGTAGTTCTTATTTCACAGCAAATCCAGCTACAAACTACAACACTGGTGCTACAACTACATTAGCAACTCCTGGTAGAGTTTGGGCAAATTATGTGACTGGTGCTGTTGATACAAGAAGTCCAATATATTATGACTCAAATGATACAAATTACTATGTTAATCCAGCATCTAATTCTGTTTTAAAAGGTACTGTAACAGTACACACAGATACTGATAGTGCTCTTTCTATAGTTGATGGAGGTACTAATGCTATCGGTATTTATGCACACGCGAGTGATGAATTATATTTAGGATCTAACAACGCATCAAAATTGAGAATACATGGTGGTGGTGCAATTGAATCATATGCTGATTTTAGAGCTCCAATATTCTATGATTCAAATGATACTAATTATTATATTAATCCAGCAAGCACTTCAACTGGTTTAAAAACAGCTGGTGAAGCTGAAGTTAAAAGTCTTAGACTAGGTAATGGCTTTACGTTAAATCAAGGTAGTAGTAATTATGCGCAGCTTGGTAGCTGGATAGATGTTAACCTCGTTGGTTTGTATAGTAGCAATGGAAGTGGTAATAGTGCACATCTTTACCCTAATACCACTAGTGATTATGGAGCTTGGAGAATGGATGGAAATAAAGGTGGTTACAATGGTATTACGTTTTCTGGTACAGGTTCTACCTTCAACACCCTAATGGCACAAGCTAACGGTGGATCAATGGGGTTATACAACGATACTGATAATGAATGGTATTTAGAAGCAGTTAGAAACGCTGGTTGTGATATGTATTATGATGGCGTTAAACAGCTTGAAACAGAAGATGGGTACGCTTTAGCAACCAATCAAATGAGATCACCTATATTCTACGATTCAGCTAATACAGCTTATTATCTAAATCCAGCTGACACTTCCACTTCTTTATCAACTGCTGGTAAGTGGTTTATGCAAGGTAGTCATAGTTCTGCTAGATGGCAACTAAACTATGCTCATGGTAGTGACGCAACAAATAGCGGTACACTAACCGCTTGGGTATCTGAACCAGGTATTACATATGAAGGCGCTGGTATTGGGGCTAACATTCACGTAAGTGGTCAATACTACGGTAGAGCTTATGACGATGGTTATGGGTGTTATGTTAGATTTGATAAAGGTAATGGCGCTATCGAAGGTTGGACAACCACTGGAACATCTGGAACATCAGGTGGTCAAGGTACAAAAAGATGGCATAGTGATAACGGCGGTAACTTCTATGGTGTAACATCAGTAAGAGCACCTCTATTCTATGACTCAGATAACACGAGCTATTATGTAAATCCAGCAGGTACTAGTGTTATTAATGATATAGAAATAGATGATTATATATATCATAAAGGAGATACTGATACATATATATATTTTACCGATAATGAACAGACTTTTAGAACTGGTGGGACTAATCGAGTAACTATTAATAATGCAGGAACCTATCTTAACTCTACTAATACTTTTTTCGCAAATGGCACGGTTACTAATCCATCAATAAGTTTTGATAGTGACCCAGATACTGGAATGTGGAGAAATGGAACTAATGTACTTGCTTTTTCTACAGCAGGTGAAAATAGATTAAATATAGACGCATCGGGTAATGCAGTTTTTTCAGCTCAATTAACAGGAACAAATTATGTGAGATCATTAGGTTCACATCAGGTGGTAATAGATTCAGCTAATGCTGCAGCTATACAATTCGGTTCAACAGGTGATTGGGATGCATATGGATACATAAGTACTAGTGGTGGAGCTATGACGATAGAAAATGTAGTAAGTGGTGCAAATATGCAATTAAAAACTCCTAACGCAATGTCATTTTTTGCTGGTGGTACCTCAAACTCTTATAAAGTATTACAACTTAATGCTAGTGGTGCTGCATCTTTTTCAGGTTCATTATCTAAAGGTAGTGGTTCATTTAAAATAGATCATCCATTAGAAGCAAAAAGAGAGACACATCATTTAGTACATTCATTTATTGAAGGTCCTCAAGCTGATTTAATATACAGAGGTAAAGTAGCATTAGTTGACGGTACAGCTGAAGTAAATATTGACACAGCAGCTGGAATGACTGAGGGAACATTTATTATACTAACCACAGATGTACAATGCTTTACAACAAATGAATCAAATTGGGATTTAGTGAAAGGTAGCGTATCAGGTAATAAACTTACTATAGAATCTCAGAATGCATCATCAACAGCAACAATATCTTGGATGGTAGTTGGTGAAAGACAAGATCCGCATATAATAGCGACTGATTGGACAGACAGTGATGGTAAAGTGATTGTAGAACCTGAGAAGTAAAATACACGATAAAGGTGTAATAAGATATTTAGCTGGCAACAGCTAATTTGTTTAACATTTTAAATTTAAAAACATGGCATTAAAAGGAAGTTATGATTACAAAGGTATCACTGTGGGTGATGCATATGTAAAAATATCAAGTGTAAATTGGAGTTGTAATAACAATTCTGAGAATTACGTGAAGACTGCAGCTGTGTACAATTCTGATGGTTCAGTTAAAACCGCTGAAGTTAGAGATAACAAGTGGGTACAAACTACTGTTGGAAATTGGCACGCAAATGTTTATAAAGATAAAGCAGCTAGAGATGCAAATCCACACAGCCAAATCTGTTCAGTCAGTGGGTCATTTGATATGGATCTTAAAGATAGCGCAAAAAATCCTGTAAAACAGGCTTACGTTGCAGCTAAAACTGTTGATACTTATAAAGATATGGCAGACGCTTAGTAAAGTATAATTTTAACAAAATAAATAAATAATTATGGCAATTACATATACATGGAAGATTACGGCTATGAAAAAAGCACCATCGTTAGACGGTTTGTCTGATGTAATCACTCACGTTAACTTTGAATATAAGGGCGTAGATAAAGATGGGAATGAAGGAGTATTTAACGGCGCGTGCCCTTTACCGGGTCCTGACGCTAAAGACTTCATAAAATTAGCAGATGCAAAAGAAGCAGATGTTATTAAGATGGCACAAGCTAACCATCCAGTAGAACATATGAATGATGTTATCGCAAAGCAAATAGCTGATAAGATAGCACCTAAAAACGAAGAGGTTGATATGCCTTGGGCTCCAAAAGACGAGGTTAAATAAGAGTATGACAATAGGTTATTAAGAATGCTATTATTTGTGTAATAGTAATAAAGAACAATTTTAACTAAAATTTAATTAATTATGAATAAAAAAGTAGAAAAAATCAATGATGAGCAATTACAAGAATTGCAAGGTCACGTGAATAAAATTAACAATGCTCAATTACAGTTGGGTCAATTAGAATCACAAAAGTATGTGCTTGTTGGCGCTATACCTCAACTTCAAAAGGAATTAAAAGAATTCCAAGATAAAATGGAAGAAGAGTATGGTAAAGTGAGTATTAATATACAAGACGGTACAATACAGGAAATACCTGAAGCTGATGAGCAAGCTAATACGTAAGATAAGTATTGGTAAAGATTATAAAAATGAAGCTATGCATTACGCCGTTGGCCAAGAGGTTTACGGCGGGCATACAATCTGTGATATAATAGAAGAAGATTCGAAATATAGCGTGTATATTAAAAAAGGTAAAGATGTATTACCTTGGAAAGATTTTAATAAAAACATGGCTGTATCAGTAGAATACAATCTTGAATATTAATGCGTAGCATTTATAATTTTATAATTGAACCAATAGGTAATAGGTATAATAATAAAAAACAAATTGGTGATAAAGAATTAATATTAAACACAGAAATTTTTAATCATCAATATGTTAGTAGACAAGCTATTGTAAAACACATACCATTAGTCACTAAAACTAAAATACAACCAAATGATGAGGTTATCATTCATCACAACGTATTTAGAAGATGGCATAATATGAAAGGTATTGAAAAAAATAGTGGTAGCTATATTAATGAAAACACTTATGCTGTTAAGGAAGATCAAATATTTGCATATCGAAGAAATACAGTCGATAGTAAGTGGAAAGCTACAAAAGGGTATTGTTTTATAAAACCAATTAAATCAAACAACAAATTTAGTGTAGATAAAGAAAGACCTTTAATTGGAATCATGAAATACACTGATAAAGATTTACCTAATATAAACAATGGTGATTTAGTGGGTTTTACACCTAGCGGTGAATATGAGTTTATAATTGATGGAGAAAAGCTGTATAGAGTATTAACGCAATTTATTACAATTAAATATGAATACCAAGGAGACGAAAAAGAGTATAATCCACGCTGGACACAAAGCAGTTGATGAATTAATTAAAGTTGCAAAAGAACCTATTGTTGATAGTGATGATGATATATCAGCTGATAGATTAAAGAATGCGGCTGCTACTAAAAAGCTAGCTATATTTGATGCTTTTGAGATATTAAACAGAATTGAAGAAGAAAAAAATATACTAGAAGATAAACCAACACAACAAAAAGATAATACATTTCAGGGTTTTGCTGAAAAAAGATCTAAATAATGGAATTTTTATGTTCACAATGTGGTGCTTGTTGTAAAAATATAGCTGGTTTAGGTTTACCTCATAGTGGTGATGGAATTTGTGCGTATTTAGATAGAGATAATAATACGTGTTCTATATATGAAGAAAGACCCGAGATTTGTAGAGTTGAAAAAATATATGAAAAATATTTTAAAAAAAAAAGTATAAAAAAAAGGGATTTTTATATTGCTACCACTAAAGCTTGTTATAATTTAATAGACAAAGAAAAGCTAGATAAAAAATATAAAATAGATATAGCAAAGTATAATTAAATAATGTACAAACAAACACTATACAAAATTATTGAACCAATAAGAATCAATACACTTAAAAGGTTAAATAAAGGTAAGAAATGGAAATATGGTTATAATAAAGAAAATGATATTATAGTCATAAGCAAAACAGGGCAAATAGGTGAGATATATGAGATACAAAATCTTAAAATAGCTTTACCACCTGCTACTAAAGTTTATAGTAGATCAACAAAGAAAAAAGAACAATATTGGGAACAGTTTGAATATCCAAAAGCATTAAAAAACGTAAAAACCATTTTTGACTGGAGAGATTACCCAAACGAACATAAAGATAAATGGTTTGATTATATCAATGAAGAGTTTAACCGTAGAGAGAGTGGGTTTTGGTTTAATAATAATGGTGTGCCTACTTACATTACCGGTACTCACTATATGTATCTTCAGTGGTCAAAAATTGAT
>Ga0315316_10004637_pt1 | contig 10065 bp, 7 predicted proteins | sample M160m3416metaG_FD_203702 | JGI IMG/M metagenome (GOLD analysis project Ga0315316, IMG submission 203702) | Ammonia-oxidizing marine archaeal communities from Monterey Bay, California, United States - M1 60m 3416 | ecosystem: Environmental > Aquatic > Marine > Intertidal zone | place: USA... | reverse complement strand
TGAAAGTTTTTCCTGGTAAAACATGAACATAATGAGCCATGATTGACATTTGATGTAGTGATGGTTGTCGGTTAAATAATACAATATCACCATCCATCAGATGTCTTTCAACTAAGAATCCAATTTCTAATGAATCTGCAATTAATGAACGATCTTCAACAAAATCTAGTCTAATTTTTACGCCATCAGGACGAGTAATATAGTTAACACCTGGAAATACTAATGGACCGTTAATTACTAATTTTTTTAATTTTTCAATATTCCAATCAGTAACAATTTCAGGTATTGTTAGTTTTTTTGCTACGGTTTCTGGAACACCTACTTCAGATAAATCTAAGTTTGGATCAGGAGAGATTACAGTTCTGCTTGAAAAGTCTACACGTTTTCCAGATAATGACCCTCTAAATCTACCTTCTTTTCCTTTCAATCTTTGTGTCAAGGTTTTGAGAGGACGACCAGAACGATGATGTGCTTGGGGAATTCCACTAACTTCATTATCAAAATATGTAGTTACATGATATTGTAATAGATCAACCAAGTCTTGTACAATGAGTGGAGGAGTTCCTGCTTCCTTACTTTCTTTGAGTCTTTGATTTACACGTATGATATCAACTAGTTTGTGTGTAAGATCATCTTCGGAACGAATTCCAGTCTCAAGAATAATTGAAGGTCTTACAGTTACAGGAGGCACAGGCAAGGCTTGCAGTACAAACCATTCAGGTCGTGCAGTTTTAGGATCATATCCTAATAACGATATATCTTCATCTGGAATTATTGACAGTCTTTCTCTAATTGTAATTGGAAGTAGTCTGTTTTCACCAATCTCTGTTTTTTCAACAAATGTTGTAGGTTTTGTAAAAATTAATTCATATTGTGATTTACCGCAATGAGGGCAATCTTTTTGTTTTTTTGCTTTTTCTTGAATTTGCTCTGGAATTCGTTTTTGTGATAAAACAGTGTATGATGATTGACGTTCTTTAATTTTTGAGAATTCTTTAATATCATCAGGTGAAATCTTAATTCTCCCACAAGTACGACATGTACATTGTAATAATTTGTAAATATTATCAACAAAGGCAATATGCAAAACAGGCTCTGCCAATTCAATATGACCAAAGTGTCCAGGACTTCTAGCGGCAGTATTACCATCAGTAAGACATTTCTGACCAGGTTCCAGGACACCCAATCTACCATCCATCAAACCACCTTGTACAGCCATTCCATCTTCATCGTATGTTTCAGGTTGAGTGATTTCAACAACAGAATATTTTCTAATTTCTTGAGGAGACCAAACCGCAAATGTAATTGCGTCAATTGATTTTGTAGATGTTGTAGACATTATACTCTCTCCTTTAATTTCAATCTTGGTGCAATGTTTAGACTTAGAATTTCTTGTAAAAGTAATTTGAAAGCATATGCAACAGAAACAGATGATATTGGTGCATTTTCACCACACTGAGCACAAACAAACTTTCTTTTTCTTGCATCATGATAACCAGTTAAACCACATTTTTCACAAAGTAGGATATCAGTTTTATCAGATTCATCTAATAATCTATCTTTGAGTAACATGGATGCACCATATGCAATTAAACAATCACGTTCCATCTCACCAAATCTTAGACCACCACCACGTGCACGACCTTCAGTTGGTTGTTTTGTAAGCATTTGTACTTGACCTCTTGCTCTAGCATGTATTTTATCTGCAACCATATGATGAAGTTTTTGATAATATACAACGCCAATAAATGTCTCAACTTCAAATGATTTGCCAGTTCGACCATCATACATTTTTTCTTTTCCTGAATACTTGAAACCTTCTTTATCAAGAATTTCTTTTACAATATCCATTTTCTCTCCAACAAATGCAGAGCCATCAAACTGTTTTCCTCTCAGTGCAGCTGCTTTTCCACAAACGGATTCCATCATCATTCCAACAGTCATTCTAGATGGGAATGCATGAGGGTTAATCAAAACATCAGGTTGAATTCCTTTGTCAGTATATGGAAGATCTTCTTGTTTTGCTAAAATTCCAAGTACACCTTTTTGTCCATGTCGTGATGCGAACTTGTCACCAATTTCTGGAATTCTCATGTCACGTACACGAATTTTGTACATTTTTCCACCTTCATTGGATTGAGTCATTACTACGGTATCAACAACTCCGTGTTCAGAAGGTCTTACACCAATTGATGTATCACGTCTGTATGGACCACTTGTTTCAAATTCTTTATACTCCTCCATGAATCTTGGAGGACTTGTTTTTCCAATCAAAATATCTCCTCCTTCAACACCAGATTCTGTTGCTACGATTCCATCATCCTCTAGCATTCGGTAAGCTTTTTCACCTTTGAATCCTCTAATGTTGTCATCTGCATTTGGGATTTCAAAGTTGTCTCTCATTCCACCAGGATATTGTTTGGCTTCAGTATCATAAATTCTATAGAAAAATGTTCTAAATAATCCTCTATCAACAGATGAACGATTCAATACAATTGCATCTTCAATGTTGTAACCATCAAAAGGCAATACTGCAACGGTACAATTAACTCCAGCTGGTCTTTCTTCCATTCCAAGTAAGTTCATTGCACGTGTTGAGACAATTGGAGTTTGTGGATATAACATAAAGTGTTGACGAACGTATGTACTAGTATTCATCATAGGGGTTGAAAATCCAAGGCTTTGCTTTGCCATTGCAGATTCGTAGGTATTTCTCGGGGATTGATTATGTTCAGGATAAGGAATTATAGATGCACCAGCACCAAGAATTGCAGATGGAAAAATTTCCATATGTGTGAATTTTTTTGTATTTTTATCATCAAATGTGAGGTAACAATTTTCTTCTTCGTTTGCATCAAGTAATTCTATTACACCCATTCTTACAAGGTCATTCCAAGAGATTAACTTCTTAGAGATTTTTTCAAGAATATCTTCTGATAAAAGATTTTTACCATCTTTTATAATAACAAGTGGTCTTAATACACGACCTGCATTACAGTTTATGTAGAGTCTACTTGTAGCACCATCTTCTTCTGGTTGATGTATAGATATTCCAACATGTGGATGAATTTTTGAGCTTCTTCTTAATTCACGCATTCGTTCAACTAGATTTGGACCATCTTTATGAAATCCAATTAATTTTCCATCAACAAATATTCTAGTACCGTCTTTCTTGACATCATTTGAAGTAGAAACTAAATCAGATACGCCAATATCAAATAGTTTTTCAATTATTTCTTCCGATGGAACATTTTGAGAGATGATTGCAGATAATGCTAGATTTTTGACCAGACCACAGTTTGAGCCTTCAGGAGTTTCACTTGGACAAATTCTACCAAAGTGCGTGGAATGTAGATCTCGTGCTTCAAAATTTGGTTGAGTTCTACTTAGAGGAGATTGTACTCTTCTCAGATGACTTATAGTTGAAAGATAATTGGTTCTATCAAGTAATTGTGTGACACCCACACGACCACGTCCCCAGTTTCCTGTGGCGATTGCATTATTCAATTTATCAGAAACAATTCCAGGACGAATGGCTGCTGCGACTGCATTTATTCCTCGTTTTTGACCTGAACGTTCTAATTGATATTTCATATCACGAACTAGATTACGAAATGCAGTCCTAAACAAATCAGCAAGCATTTGACCTGCAAACTTGATAACTTTATTTCCATAATGATCCTTGTCGTCAGGTTCAATCCAACCTAACTTTAATTCTAATAATTTGCAAGCGGCTTCACCCATGAAGTGTGCTTTCTCTTTTCTATTTTCAGGGTGTTTTCCGAGGTGAGGCAATAGACCCCAATCAAGAAGTGTTTCTGCACGTTTTATTTGGAATTCTTCTAACATTCCAGGTGCAATTCGTTTACTAATGTAAACAATTGCATCTTTTGAAGCTGGAACATCACCTGCTTTTTCAAATGAAGCTTCTAAATGATCTTGTATCTCATCAACAAACGAAACTGCACCAGCAATATCTTTATCTGATTCCAATCCTAATGCACGCATTAAAGTTACAACAGGAATATCAACAGGAGAGCCAGGAATTTTTGCAACAATCATTCCATCATCTTTCATGATAAGTTCTAATTTTGCACGGTAACCAATTATAGAAGAATATACTTTAGCTTTGTGTACAATTTTTCCACCAATTTTTTCTGCATCAACAATGATCTTGTTATAGGAAAGATCTTCCAATCCAACAACAACTCTTTCAGAACCGTTTATGATAAAGTATCCACCAGGATCACGTGGATCCTCTTGATGATCAATTAGTTTTTGATCAGTGAATGTATTTAGAATGCAAGCGTGTGATTTTACCATTACTGGCATATCACCAATATGAACAAAACGAGTTTCAAGAGTTTTACCATCTTCAACAACGCTTGCCTCCATCATAATTGGTGCAACATAAGAAATATTTCGTAATCGGCCTTCTGCAGGCGTTACATGAGTGATAGAACCATCTAGTTCCATCATTCGTGGTTGTTGTAATTTAATTTTTCCAAGTTGTATTTTGTAAGGATATTCTGCATTCTCGATTTCAATTTGACATACTTCTTGAATAATACTTTGTAACCCATGATCTAAAAATTCATCAAACGAGGTAAGATGCTGTCGTGCAATTCCTTCTCTTGCAAGTATATCTTGAATAACAGGCCATCGTTGAGTATAATTATGTGCCATTATATTTCCACCACATATCGATAATAGATACTTTCACCAGCAGTTCCGCTTTTTCTAGTAATTTTTATCATATCACCAGGTTTAACGCCAAGCCCTAGAATTGCAGGATCAGTTACAAAGATCAATGGTAATTCTGTTGGTTTGCAATTAAATTCGTCTAAGACTTTTTGAGCTTCTTTTTTAATCATGATTTCATGTTTTGGGACATAGATGTGATCTGGTACTAAAATTGGATTTTTCTTAGTAGCCATTAGTATATCCTCCATGCATAACATTAGTTACAAAAAAGAAGTATTGATACAAACTGAACAAAGTCTTCATGAGCGCAATATATATTTAATTAGAAATTTTCAGAGAATTTCAAATTTTTTTCTTTTCTAATGGGTTTTTTTTACACAAACTGGTTAAATATGATCTAATTACTTGCAAGTTATTGAGATCAAGACAGATTTCTATATTCATTTTAACAAGTTTGATGTTATTCCCATTTTTAGGATATGAAGCATTTGCACAAGAGAATCAAGCAATGACCATTACCACTCTAAAGGAAAGTTATGCTGCAGGAGAACCTATAGAGGTTACAGGTTTAGTTGAAAGTAAAGTTACAGATTTCAAAGTTACTTTAAGAGTTTTTAATCCAGTAAACAATCTAATTACAATTGATGAATTAGAGGTAGATAATGATGGAACTTTTAGTGGACAAATTCCTACATCTATAGGTGGCTTATGGGGCAAAGATGGGACTTATACAATTATTGCAAATTATTATGCAAGTCAACCTGCAACAACACAATTTCAATATGGGGGAATAATTTCAGCAGGAGTTAAAGATACAATATCAGAAGTGCCAATAATAAAAGAAGATGATGATTACTCTCAATCACTAATGTTAGAAGATTACGAATTAGATTACGAGTTAACAGGTGCTAAGATAATTAGAATAACTCCTGATTTTGAAATGAAATCATTGATTATTGAAATTGAAACATATAGTGACGGAGATTTAAGAATTACATTACCAAAAGATGTTATAGATACTGATGAAGAAAGATTCTTTGTGTTGGTGGATGGGGTTGAGACAAATCATGATGCTGAATCTAACTCAGAAAATTGGAGTTTTGTAATTCCATTTTCTTATGGATCTGAAGAAATTGAAATTATTGGCACGTATGTTATACCAGAATTTGGGACAGTTGCAATATTGGTTCTCATAGCAGCCATTGGAACAATCATTGTTATTTCATCAAAGAATAAGCAAATTTTCTATCCAAAGATATAGTTCAGAGATAAAAGTTCGAATATACATAAATAATCATCATAAAAGATAATTTCTAAGATGAACGTTCAATCTATCGTACTTTTGATGGCCGTTATGGCAGTAGGAAGTATGGGAGCCGCTTCACAGGCTTTTGCAGTAGCACCTCTAGATATAGAGGTCAATGGCGATACATTTGATCATACATCTACAATTGTTGTAGATGGTCAAATTGGAGATATGAGAGTTGGAACACCTGTTACATTAATTGTCTCAGGTCAAACAGGAGTAGTAACAATAGAACAAATTACTCCTTCTTCTGACGGAAGTTTCTCATTCAGTATTAACACTGCAAGTCCTTTGATGAAATATGACGGCGAATACAAAATTAAAGCAACATATGGTCCAATCAACCAATCAGTAACAGTCACCTTGGAAGGTGGAGAAGTTAGAGAAGCAACTGTTGCAACTCATACAGATGATCATTCTGGACATGAAGCAGCTGACTTGACAAACGAACTCAACTATAATATCAGTGGAGGAAATGTGGAAAGTATTACATCAACAAATGATGATTCTCTACTAATCACAATTCATGATGCTGAAGATGGCAGTGAATTAACTATAACACTTCCAGATGATATCATCACACCATTTAACGATGGTTCATTCTTCGTTCTAGTAAACGGTGAAGAAAGTGATGATGCAGAACAAAATGGAAATACAATAACTATTCCATTTGATGCAGACGCTACTGATATTGAGATTGTAGGCACACATGTTGTACCAGAATTTGGCACTATAGCCATGATTGTTCTTGCAGTAGCAATTGTTTCAATAATTGCAGTATCAGCAAAATCAAGATTAAGCATTATGCCAAGAATCTAATTCTCATCTTTTTTCCTTTTTTATTTTTTAGTAAGAGAAATATACAATAGTATTTACTTGTGAGTTATGTTGAAAGTTATATTTTTTGTTTTAGTTTCATTTGCACTAATGACACCCGGAGCATTTGCACAAGATATAAACAGATTTTCACTAACAACGGATAAGACAGCATATGTAGAAGGAGATATCATAACTATCTCAGGTAAAATTAATCAGGTCATTATCGGACTAGAAGTTTCATTACAAATATTTTCGGAAAAAAATCAAATTGGAATATCACAAGTTAAAGTTTCACAAGAGGGAGAATTTACTGATACAGTAAGAGCAGGTGGACCATTATGGAAAAATGAAGGAAAAATAATAATCAAAGCAACATATGGTGAAACCTCAGTAGAAAAAATAATAGATTTTTTCAAAATAACCTCTGGAGAATATACATCACTTTACGAAGTTAAAATTCCAAATGCAGGTACGTTTGATGTATTGTATACAATGAAAGGAGGGGAAATTACATCCATAGAACTTAATCAGAAAAATTTATCATTAGTTGTTAATCTAAATACTAATTCTGATGGAGTTTTAGATCTTAAATTATTCAGGGATTATATAGATTCCATATCAAATAAAGGACAAGATATTGATTTCATAGTGTTAATTTACGAAAAAGATAATTCAATAATTCCAATACAGACAGAATATAAAAAAGTAGGCAAAGATGAAACTTATCGTGAGATAAGTATACCAATCAAGAATGATGATGTTAAAGTGGAGATCATAGGGACTCACATCATACCAGAATTTGGCACTATAGCCATGATTGTTCTTGCAGTAGCAATTGTTTCAATAATTGCAGTATCAGCAAAATCAAGATTAAGCATTATGCCAAGAATCTAATTCTCATAAATAACATTTAACTTTCCAGAGGAATATCCATTAGGGTCTATTTTGACATTTGAAAACCCAATCATTTTTAGTTTTGAGAATATTTCATTTTTAATAATCTCATCATTCAATAAATGAATTTTATCAGATTCAACTTCTATTCTTGCAGATCCATCAATATCTCTTACACGAATTTGTTGAATCCCTATTTTTTGTTTAATAATTTTTTCACCTAATTCAATTCTAGCTAGTCTTTCTGCAGTAACTCTCTGACCCCAAGGAATTCTTGATGCAAGACATGAATTAGATGGTTTGTCATGTAAAGACAAACCAACAAGATTTGCAGACTTTCTTACAAGTTTTTTTGTAAAATGAGTTTCCAACAAAGGACTTCGAATTCCATTTCCATGTAATGCATCGATTCCAGGTCGATAGTCACCCATATCATCATTCTGTGTTCCATCAACTATTGTTTTAATATCAAGAAAAGAAGCCAAATCTAGTAATTTTTTAGATAGTTCATCACGACAGTAAAAGCATCTTTTGTTATTATTCTTAACAAAATTTTCATTATTCAATTCATTGTACTCAATAATTTTATGGGTAATACCAATCTCTTGCGCTATTAGTTTTGCCGAATCCAATTCTTCATGCGATAAAGTTTTGTAATCAGCAGTGACAGCAATTGCGTTTTTGCCTAATGCCTTTTCTGCAGCATATGCAACAAGAGCACTATCCACACCGCCAGATAAAGAAACTAACACTTTTTCTTTATCATCAAACCATTTTAGTAAATTCTTCAAATTAGTCATTTTTTTTCTTAATCTGTTCTTTTAGTAATTCTTCTGTTTTATTAAAAGAGAGGTTCAATTCATTCGATATTGATTTAACATCTTCATATTCTAATTTGAAATGTTCAGAGTTAGTAATTTTGTAATGTATTAAAAAGTCTTGATTTCCAAGTGTCACCACAGATTCAAGAATTTTTCTAGGAACCAAATATCTTTGTGATGTTCTAATTCTTACACCTAATGTTCTTGTTTCAGATATAAGCAGATTAAGTAACAAATTAGTATTTTTTGAATCACATATTACAGACACTAATTGAGATGGTCTGCCTTTTTTTGTAATTGCATGAGTAACTGTTACATCTTTTGCTCCATTCTCTATTAATTTTTCAATAGTATTTGCAATAACTTCACCAGAAACATCATCAAGATTTGTTTCTAAAATTTGTACAGTATCTTTTACAAGAGTCTCATTTGATTTACCCTGAATTAATTTTAGAACATTTGCAAATCCATCAAAATCTTTTGTTCCAGAACCATAACCAATTGAATCTATACTCATATCAACAAAAAATTCGTTACATGAAGAAGCTAAATTAACTAAGATGCTAGCACCAGTGGGTGTTGTTAATTCGTCATTTACAGGACCACCCGTAACAATTATTTTAGAATTTCTAAAAATTTCAGTTATCGCATATGCAGGATTTGATGTAGTGCCATGAGAAAATGATACAGTTCCACCACCTACTGCAACATGTGAACATATTATTTCTTCATCAAATAGATTCAGATCATCTAAAGCAATTGCAGTTCCAATAATATCAACTACAGTATCTATACTTGATGCCTCATGAAAATGAACAGAGGATTCTGATTGATCATGAACATTTGATTCTGCAGATATCAATGTGTTAATACAATTTTCTGCAAACTGTTTTACATTATTAGATAGCCCAAGTTTTTCAGATGTCAGTTGGATACATTTTTTGATATCACTGCCTTTTCGTTCACATGTATTTTCATCAATTTCTAAAATTAATTGAGTAGCAGATTTACCATTTTTTTGTACTTTAGCAAAATCTATTTTTTTAATTGTTGTCCCATCTAAGAAATTTAAAGATTCTTTAACTCCATCAATGATTTTTGCTTTATCTGCACCAAGATCTACCAATGATGACAAGATCATATCACCTGAGATTCCGGCAACTTGGCAATCTATGAAAAGTACCATGTCGTTAAGATAAGAAAAATACATAAAAATCTGTTTACAGAAATATATTCAACATAGATTTAATTATTCAATATTTTCAAATTTAGTCATGATTACAATAATTGGTGCAGGTAAAGTTGGTGGTGATGCAGCACTATTTTCAGCATTAAGAAAACTAGATGATGAGATTTTACTCTTAGATATTGCAGAAGGACTACCACAAGGTGAGGCAATGGATCTAAATCATATGTTGTCTGAACAAGGAATTGATGTTAATGTAAATGGTTCAAATAATTATGAAGACATGAGAGGTTCAAAAATTGTCGTAGTAGTTGCAGGTGCTGGAAGAAAACCTG
>Ga0315316_10004636_pt1 | contig 10065 bp, 4 predicted proteins | sample M160m3416metaG_FD_203702 | JGI IMG/M metagenome (GOLD analysis project Ga0315316, IMG submission 203702) | Ammonia-oxidizing marine archaeal communities from Monterey Bay, California, United States - M1 60m 3416 | ecosystem: Environmental > Aquatic > Marine > Intertidal zone | place: USA... | reverse complement strand
AACAGCAACAAGCTATACATTAAATGGTGCAACAGGTGTTGAAACATTTACTGCAGGTTACAATACGTATGCAATAGTTGTAGGAAATCAGGATAATGGTGTGGAGATAATTGATGTTAGTGATCCTACAATGTTAATGTCAATAGGTACTTTGTTTGATACATATTCTTTGAGTCTTGATGCACCATCAGATGTTGACACATTTACTATTGGTGCAAGTACGTATGCAATAGTTGTATCAGGAGAAGGAGGTTATGATTATGATAGTGGTGTGCAGATACTGGACATTAGTGATCCTATAACTATGATACCTAAAGGTACTCTACGGGATACCGGTTCACTAGAACTTCATGGTGCATATACTGTTGAAACATTTACTATTGGTTACAATACGTATGCGATAGTTGCATCATGGCTTGATAGTGGTGTGCAGATACTTGATGTTAGTGATCCTGCAAACATAGTAGCAACTGATGCAGAGACTGATGGCGTTAATGGATTTAATTTACTTGCTGCTCCAGGTGATGTTGATGTATTTACTATTGGTTCTAGCACATATGCAATAGTTACGTCATCTGTAGATGATGGCGTCCAGATAATTGATGTTAGTGATCCATACAATATTGTTGCAAAAGATGAAGTACAACGTAATGCAGAATTTCCTGTATTCAATGTAGCACATGGTGTGGATACATTTACAGTTGGTTCAAGTACGTATGCAATAGTTACATCAAAAACGGATAATGGAGTTCAGATGATTGACGTCAGTGACCCTACAGACATGGTTGGAATCGGTACAGCAGTTGATGGCGTTAATGGATTTACTGAACTTCGTGGTGCAATTGATGTGGACACATTTACTATTGGTTACAATACGTATGCAATAGTTACATCTGTTAATGATAGTGGCATACAGATGATTCAGTTATCAACAGATGATGACTTTGTAAAAATAACAAAGAATATTGAACTTGACGAGTCTATTTCACTAACAGATAGTATAGATGTAGGTAAAGCGTACAATAAATCACTATCAGAATCTATAACTCTAGCAGATAGTATTGTCAATAGAGCCAATATTTCATTATCAGAATCGATATCATTTACAGATGCTACAAGTGTAGGAAAGACTGTTACTCAGTTAATTTCTGAATCCATATCTCTATCAGATATTGCAAATAAAGAACTAGAGAAATCACTAATAGAGTCAATTAGTCTAGCAGACTCTACAACTTCTCTACAAAATGTCTTACTGTCAGAATCAATAACATTTGCAGATACAATATCTAAGGAAACAGATATTTCATTATCTGAATCCATATCTCTTACAGACAATGTAATTAAGATTCTAGATGTATCACTAATAGAGTCAATTAGTCTAGCAGACTCTACAACTTCTGTACTAACCATCTCACTGTCAGAATCAATAACATTTGCAGATACAATCTCCAAACAATTAGATAAACAGTTGTTAGAAACAGTAGCATTATCAGATACTGTAAATAAGGATTCAGGTATCTCACTATCTGAAACAATTGGACTAACAGATAGTGCATTTGAAAATAAAATAACTGTCGTCACATTATTTGAAATATTATATTTTTCAGAAGGTAACACAGCAGCAGATGATTGGACAGTTCTCTTGTATGAAGATGTACAGTTTACAGAGAAGTTACTAAGTCCATTACAACTAACAGAAGGTGTATCATTTAGCGACTCAGTTAAGATTCACAGATCACCGCTTGCTGTAGATCTTTATGCACTTCCTGCAGAAGATAAAGTTACTTTAGCATGGACTAAACAAAGTGACTCCAGAGCAAATCCAATGACAGACTATGTCATTGAACATAGCAACGACAACGGTATGACATGGGAAACAATTTACGATGTGTATGATTCAACAAGAGCATATACAGTTGAACCAGGTAAAGATGGCGCATACATTGCAAACGGACAGACCACACTATTCCGTGTACAAGCAATTAATGCTATTGGCACATCAGAATTTTCTAATGTAGAAGATGCAAAACCAGAATCGGATGACAATGAATTTGTAAGAGAAATAATAGTTACTCCACAACCAGAAAAGTTTACGGTAGAATGGGAGGTTAATCCAGAGTATGTAATGGATATTTTGGACTATCAGATATATTATGCCAACACACCAACCGGCCCATGGACACTACACGATGATGGTTATGGTGCAGGTTTCAGTAAATATCCATATGGAACTAAAGTCACCATTGACGGAGTATCTACATTTGAACCCACATTTGTAAAGATACAATCAGTTCTAGACAGTAATAACGGATGTTCATCTGATGATGATGATGGCGGTCCTGGCGCATCTCAAATAGCATGGACCATGCCACTAAAACAACCACCAAAACAAATTCCATCAAGTGGCATTTCCTCATTTGCAGATAGTGATTCTGTGACGTTAGAATGGGAAGAGCCAAGTTCTATTGGTTCAGAGGTTTACAGTTATGATATACAATACGGAATGAAAATGGGTGCAGCACCAGTTACATTTGACTCCAGTATTTGGGTCTCATCTTATGAGGTAAAAGATGCAAATGGCGATTATAGTTATAAAATCGATTATTTAGCGGGTAGCACCAATTACCATTTCCAAATTCGTGGAGTTAGCATGATAGGAAATGGAGTATGGTCAGAGTCAGTCTCTGTTCAAACCAAAGCGTATGAAGTTAAAGATTTGTCAGATAATTTGGTATGGTGGGGAGATGACATGATGGATAATGATTATGATGGTCAGATAGATGAATACGATGAACAAAAAATGGGTGCAGCACCATTAGGGGATAGCTTTGACTATTCTGCAGAAGGGGCAAGATATGGAGACAACCAAGCATTTGATGGAACAAAATCATTTGGAGCAGGACAAGCATTTGGTGACGGTACATCATTCAGTGCTGGTCAAACATTTGACGAGGACATGAACTTTTCAGGGGATAACATCAAGTTTGATGGTGCATCTTTCGAAAATGCAGCAGCATTTGGTGATGGAGCTTCTTTCACAGGAACACAATCATTTGCAGGTTCAAACACATTTGGAGATTCAACTGTATTTGGAGCAGGACAAGACTTTGGTTCTGCAATACAAACATTTGGTGATGGTGTAAAATTCCAAGGAATTACCACTTTTGCTGATGGTCAGACATTTGGTGAAAACACAGAATTTGCTGATGGTCAGACATTTGATGCATCAGTAGATTATGACTTTGATGTAGATGGAATGGAATTTGGAGCAGGTACAACATTTGGTAGAGCAGAAGAGTTTGGCATGGGTGCAGAGTTTGATGATGGCGCAATTGACTTTTACGGTACTAACACATTTGGTGCAGGTACAAAGTTTGCAAGTGGACAGGACTTTGATCATGTACAAGTATTTGGTCAAGGTGTTGATTTCAGTGCAGGAACAGAATTTGCGGAAAATCAGATATTTGCATTAGACTTTGACTTTAACGAAACTGACATGGAGTTTGGTGCTAGTACAGTTTTCTGTGGTGAAGAAGAATTTGGAGAAGGTGCAGACTTTAGTGCAGGGGCACAGACATTTGAAGGTTCTAACACATTTGCTACAGGTACAAAGTTTGGAGCAGGACAAAACTTTGAAACTGCAGGTGTACAGACATTTGGTGCAAGTACAGTGTTTGCAGGAACCGCAGATTTTGCTGATGGTCAGGCATTTGCTACAGGAACAAAGTTTGCAAGTGGACAAGAATTTGAGGCAGATGAAGATTATGATTTCAGCGGCGAAGCAATCGCATTTGGAGGAGGAGTAGACTTTGGAACTGCACGGGAATTTGGTGCTAGTGCAGACTTTAGTGCAGGGGCACAGACATTTGCTGGATCCAACACATTTGGTACAGGAGTAAAGTTTGGAGCAGGACAAAACTTTGAAACTGCAGGTGTACAGACATTTGGTGCAAGTACAGTGTTTGCAGGAACCGCAGATTTTGCTGATGGTCAGGCATTTGCTAGAGATACAGCATTTGCAGATGGACAAATGTTTGAGGCAGATGAAGATTATGACTTTGATGCATATGGATTAGAATTTGGAGCAGGTACAACATTTGGTAGAGCAGAAGAGTTTGGCATGGGTGCAGAGTTTGATGATGGCGCAATTGACTTTTACGGTACTAACACATTTGGTGCAGGTACAAAGTTTGCAAGTGGACAGGACTTTAGTGACCCACAAGTGTTTGGAGCAAACCTAGACTTTGCTGATGACATGAGATTTGCAGATGGACAAGAGTTTCACAATCACATCTATGAATTTGATGACGATCTTGATTTTGGTGCAGATACGGAATTTGCAGTAGGACAGGACTTTGAGGGGGACATAGAGTTCACAGGACTATTTAATTACGATGACATGCATGGTAAAGCACTACAGTTTCTGGGAGATGATGTAGATTTCTACATGCCGCCAACTATTGTGATAGATGGGGAAGTCTCTACCCCACCTCTTGCAATTCCGCCAGGAACCGTATTTGGAGATGGATTTGACTATGATGACATGTTCTCAGATGACAATGGCGATGGGGTAAACGATGAATACTATTTGTTTGAGCCAGGGGTTGAATTCCATGCAGATACCAGATTCCCACCAATGGTAGAATTTGCTGATGGTTTCTCCAAAAATGATATGCTAGGAAAGGAATTTACATTTGACGAGGGCGTCTTCTTTGCCGGTGATCCAGTTTTTCCAGCAGGACAGAAAATTAAGCCAGGAGTAATGTGGGATGAACCTCCAACATTTGAAGCTGGTGTGGACATAGACCCAGGACTTGCATTACCTACAGGTACAACATTTAGTCCAGACCTACAATTACCAGCATTTGTAGCAGCACCATACGGATTGGTACTAGCACCAGTAACCTGTGCGGATACTGAGTGCATACCAGATCCAGATGCATATTTGGAGCCAGGTGAGTTGTTGCCACCGGGGGTAGACCCACCACCGGTTGTAAACTTCATCACTGCAACTAACAGTACATTTGCAAACCCAGGTCTAGGATTTGAAATGGCATTTGATACGGTAGCAAAGGATGGAAAGGTTAGCGTTGACTTACAAGATCCTGTAACAGTTCCTGGAACTACTCCAGGAACTACTGAAGGACAACGTTCCATGGCTGCAGCTGACGGTAATGCATACCAAAACGTTGGTTCAATAATTGATGTATCAGTGTCAACAGCAGAAGCAACAGGTGCAATGACTGTCACATTGCCATATGACGATTCAATATTGGGAGACGTAGCAGAGGAAAATGTAGTATTACTGCATTATACAGACGGTAAATGGGTTACAGTTGAAAACATAACAATTGATAAGATAAATAATAAAGTATCAGGAACAGTCACATCACTTTCACCATTTACAGTTGGAACACAAACTGCTACAACTTCAACTGGGGGAGGAGGAACTGGATATTCAGGTGCAGGTACAAGTGGAACAGGTAATACTGGAGGCGGTGGTGGGATATCATTCATTCCATCAGAAGAACCTAGAAGTGGATATCCTCCATTCAAAATTTGGAATGTTAATTATGATACATGTGATTCAAACATGGTTACGATAGAAGTCGGTCCAAACTATGATCAAATGAAAGTAATAGTTCAGACACCTGATGGAATTAGTGTTGCACAAAAAGCAGACATACAACCCTATGCAGACAAGACCATTTTTGTGGTTCCATTAATTGCAGATAGTGGTTTACTTAATGTGTCTGCAGTAGCATATAGTGGACATTTAGAAATTATTGCCTCATCAATAAACACAAGTATCTCTGGATGTAGTGGAATTATTTCTGAAGAATCGGGATCACAAATTATCATACCTAGTATCACTACATCTGAGAAACAATTCCAAAAACCTGACAACTTTATTACAAAACAACAGTGTCCAATTGGAACTGTTTTCTCTGATGGCACATGTAGTGTTGAAACAATTCAAGACCAACCAATTGTAACCCAATTTGCAATAATACTACTTTTGGTTTTATTCTCATTATTTTTGAGTTTGTTTGCAGTGGGATGGAGACAACGTAAACGTAAAGAGATAATCCAATCCCAATTATTATTTGAAACTGAAGAAGAACTAGAAAAAGAAACTCAAACTACAAAGATAGAATTACCCAAATTTGTTTTTCCAGAACTCAAAGAAAAAGAATCTAACTTTGAAAAACTACAAAGGGCGCACAGAGAAGAACAAATCCAAAATAAATTACGTTTACTTGAATCGCAACTAGATGACTATACATCTGAAGAGATTCAGATTAGAAAGAATTTATTGGCATTACTCAAATCTCAACTAGATGACTTTACATCTGAAGAGATTCAGATTAGAAAGAATTTATCGGTGTTGCTTGTACTCAGCAGACTCAGTTTAGTATCAGTACACCTTCCATTTTTACCTAAACCTCTCAAAGCATTACCAGCACCAATCAAGATTAAACGAGTAATGTCTACAGAACACAAGGCAAAGATTGCATCTGCTAGATTAGGTAGAAAACAGTCTGAAGAAACAAAACAAAAGATTGCAAAATCACGCATAGGACGAGTAATGTCTACAGAACACAAGGCAAAGATTGCATCTGCTAGATTAGGTAGAAAACAGTCTGAAGAAACAAAACAAAAGATTGCATCTGCTAGATTAGGTAGAAAACAGTCTGAAGAAACAAAACAAAAGATTGCAAAATCACGCATAGGCATAAAGAAAAAATCCAATGTTGTAAAATCTTCTGAGAAAAGAAAATTCACCACAAAGGAGTTAGAAGATAAGCAAAAGGAGTTAGATGAATTAATCAGACGGTATGATATTCTTGGAGATGATGATGAAACAACATAATTTTAATTCACAAAATTACGTGTCTAATTTTTCTACAAGGATAAATCATTTTACAACATATAAAAATACAGTGAATTTTTTCATAATGTTATTTGTAATACTCGCACTAGTTCCAATTTCGGTATTTGCTCAAAATGATACTATTGATGTCATTCAAGTAGAACACCAACAATATACGATTGAAAAGTATGGTGGAAAAGTATTGGTGAAATCTTTTGGAGAAATTGATATTAGTTCTCGTACTGAAGTACTAAAAATTACACATACGACCCCAGATGGAACATCTAATATTCATAGCATAAGAACTACGACAGACGGGTATTATGAAATATATTTTCAGCATGATTGGGATTCGTTAAGGGGAACATATCTAATTTCAACAATAATGAATTCTGTAGAGATTGGAACTACGTCATATGATTTGATTGAAGACCCATTGTATCAATCAACTGAAGAAATCATGGCAGAATATAACAAAGAGGATTCCGAAGAATCAAACATAACTGGATCACTTTTAAATAATCAGGTGGTTAATTCAAAAATTCCAAACTGGGTTAAGACTGTTTTTGGATGGTATTATTTTGATAAAATTTCTGAAGACCAAGTAATCACTGCAATAGAGTATTTGATAACTAAAAATATAATCAAACTGGACTAGAGTCCAATCTTATTAATTCTGTGAAATAAACTCTGATCTAGTTTCTCTTTTTTGACTTTCTTCTTCCAACAATCTCATCTGATTTTTTATTTCAGATTCACATAGTTGTTTGTCTTTGGTAATTTGTTGTAATATTGTGCGATATTTTTGAATCTGTTGCTCCATCTCGTGATTTTGCTTGTTTTTACTGATAAAGTTAAACCTTTCTGTACGTAAATCTGTTAATTCTTTTTCCTGAATTTCTTTTTGTTTTTGTTCATGAGTTATTTCTTTCTCTAAATGCAGAGTTAGTTCTTTGAGATCTGAGAACGATTGGTCTAATTTTACATTTTTTTCTTCATGTATCTTTGTATTATTAGATATTTCTTTAGATGTATTTGCAATATCTATTTCAATATTTTTTATTTCAAATTCTAATTTGTCTACATGTATTTTTTTTAATTTAATTTTGGAATTGATCTGTTCATTTTGTTCTTTCATAGTTTGGATGCTTTGTTTTAATTTGATTTGATCAAGTTCATTTTGTTTTTGATGTAATTGATTATCTAAATAATTTTGATTTGCATTCAACCATGATAACGTTTCTTGCTGCTGTTCTAATTGTTTTTTTAACACAAGTAATTCTTTTGGCGATACAATCTCTGAATCGGTTACTTTTATTTGGTTTTGAATTTTAAAAAGTGGTAATTCATACTTGTAAGTATCCAATTTTGTATTATCTAATTTTGATGTTCTATAATTTTTATCAAGTTCTAATTCTTCAAATTTTCTAATGAAATTTTTATCTTTATTAATTTCTTGTAAACGATTTTCTTCTGATTTAGTGATATAATTATCTTCATAGGGAATATAATCTATATTATTTTCTGGATGAGTATTTTCATGGAATAGTATATCATTAATCATTGTTATTGACCCGTCTACTTCCCAATTACAATATGGACAACTATACAACATAATTCTATATTATATTGCTAGTTTCACTTAAGATTTCCTTCATTTTTTGAGTAAAAACCATTTTTTTAGTAAATTAAGTTGAAAATAGATACACAAATCAAATAAATTGAAAAACTATGATCAAAGTGTATTCAATTTTGACAAAAAGTATCTCTAATAATTAAAACTACGGAATATCGCCAACATCAAGATTCTCAGATAAACCAACCTCAAATGATTTAGATTCACTAGAAATCACCGTAATTTCATCGGAAAGATCTACCTGAGTAGAATCATTAGTGGTTTCAACATCAGAGGGCATAATAGAAAAAACAGATACAAGCGCAATTAGCCCAATACAAATACAGATACCAAAAATAACAGGTTTTTTCATTAAGTTTAATTAATTTAAAAATTATTAAACCATCGGTAGGCGATTTTTTTACAGAAAAAGATAAAAAAATTACACGTTAAATTAATTCTCAGTTTAGTAGCGATAAGTATAATTTTTTCAGCAGAGGAAGTGTATGGGGAAAGTCCAATAAAAATAACAATTTCAAATACAATGGATGATATCAAATGGGATGGGAAATGGTCATTTAAGTCAGAATGGAAGGCATCATCATTAAATGAAATTAGATTTGATGATGGAGATGTAATATTAAGAAGTGCACATCAAGATGGGTTTTTGTATTTTTTGGTAGATAATTTAACAGATTTTACTAATAATAGAATTGCAGATAGAGCAATGATCTGTATTGATTCACAAGAAAGATCACAAAAAAACCCAGAAAAAACAGATTGGTGTTATGTTGCAGCTAGGGGATCACTAAACGGCCATACACTAAATGGTGGAGAATCAACAAAATTGATGGGTCATTTAGGAATGGTAAAGAATCATCCAGAATTTATTGGTATAGGCGGAACATCTGGAATTAATGACAGATACATCAAAACACCACATGCAGCATATGAGTTTAGAATTCCAATTGAGCAAATAGGATTTCAAGACAATTATGGATTTTACATGCAAGTAATTGATGGAGATGTAGTCAAAACATATCCACAAGAATTTTCAGGAAAATATTCATGGGAAATCCCCAATCTTACTGAATGGGTAAGCATAATTTCAATAGATAATTCAATTACGACATCACAAAAACAATCTAATAGAAAATAGGTAAAATCTACATGTCACTTCTGGGAATTTGCCACAAGGTAGAGCGATAATCCCAAAAGATGCGTTAGTTTGAATTATCGCAGCCCAGCATCACCCATGGCAATACTATGCTTTACTGAATTTTCATAAAATAAAAAAACAATGAAAAAATTGATCTTAACAGTAATTTTGGTTCATACAAAAGTTATGCCTAGATTAACATGAATTCCAGTTCGGTTCAAATCCCCTTTCTTTTCATGTTCCTTTGTAATCTTGGCGTGATTTCTATTTCTAAATTTTGATAAAATAAAAAAACAATGAAAAAATTGATTGTATGATCAAATTATATCATAAAATATCATGTTATTAGGATTCCATTTCTGTACCTAATGCATCTGCAATAATATTTGCCCAATTAAAAGCAGCAACAACAGATGT
>Ga0315316_10004633_pt1 | contig 10068 bp, 7 predicted proteins | sample M160m3416metaG_FD_203702 | JGI IMG/M metagenome (GOLD analysis project Ga0315316, IMG submission 203702) | Ammonia-oxidizing marine archaeal communities from Monterey Bay, California, United States - M1 60m 3416 | ecosystem: Environmental > Aquatic > Marine > Intertidal zone | place: USA... | reverse complement strand
AATCGGGATCGGCGGTGTGAGGGCAGTAATCAGCCGCCTGCAACAGGAAAAACAAAGACCGGTCGTTATACAGGCTGACAAGGAAACTGACACCGAGAAAACCATAGAGGTTCTGGATGAAGCCAAGCTGGCCGGAGCCGAAAAGGTCTTTGTCTCCACATTACGAACAGAATAGATGAAAGGAGGCATACAGGATTCTTCGCGCAGGTTGTCCCGCACCGGGTTGGCCATCCGCTTTGGCGGTGCAGTCGGGTTGACTGCCTTACTCCTTGTTTTTCTCACGGCGATGAAATTACTCAATGCCAATCGTATTACAGATCAAACACTGCGCCCTGTGGAGACCCTTGAAGAAATTGCCTCCCCTCCACCTCCTCCCCTGCCTGTCTTCGAACAGCAAAAACCGCCACCTCCGCCATTGCCACTCCTGCCAAAGCTTAAGCTGCAACTTGAGAACATCTCACCTCCGCTGCAGGCGGACCTCAGCCCGGAAATTGACCTGGCAATGCTGACACCAAAGTTTGAGACCGAGGCTACTGCGCAACCCCGCCCCGTCACGCTTAGCCAGCCCGGTTCAATAAATCCTCCACTTCCCGAAACCTCACCCGTAAGGTCATCCTATTCTGCCGGTGAGCTGGATTCCAGACCCCGGCTCCTTAATAACCCATCCCCGGGATATCCAAGAAGCCTTTTGCGGCGCGGCATCAGGGAGGGAAAAGTGGTTCTTGAGGTTGCCATTTCCACCACGGGCAGGGTGAGCATCAAGCGCGTCATCTCCAGCTCCGATCCGGAATTCACCAGAATGGCCCGCTCATTTGCCACGCGATCCAGGTTCACTGTTCCAAAGAAAAACGGACGGCCAGTCACTGCCATTTACCGCTGGCCACTTATACTCAGACCATGACTTTTACCCGCGCAATCATTTGCATCTTCAGCATTGGTGCCATGGCATCCGCGGCACCAATGCCGATTGATTCCCTATGGAAAAGCGTTCAATTTCGCAAGGCTTTCACTGCCAGTTACGGGGTTGACTCGCGTATTGAGCCGCGCGTGAACATTGAGGAGAAAACCGCACTTGAGACAATAGCGCAAAAGATGGCAGAAGGGAAGCGCACCGAGGCCATTGAATTACTGCAAAGCAACGCCCTGCTCAAAAAAAGTGCCGTGATGCTTTTTAACCTCGGCAACCTGCTCTTTGAGGAAGGAGAGCAGGAGCCGGCAGCAGCAAATTTCAGGAGTGCCATTGGGTTACACCCGAATTTCCGTGACGCTCACCGCAACCTTGCAGTGGCCCTCATCCAGAAGGACAAGATCGGCGAATCAGAGCCTCATCTTCGCCGGGCTCTTGAACTCGGCGCGCAGGACGGCCTGACCCTGGGCTTACTCGGTTACTGTCATGAAAGTGCCGGGCACCCGCAAGCTGCGCTGCAGGCTTACCGCAGCGCCAGACTTACCATGCCGGATGCATTCCAGTGGCGACTGGGGGAGGGCCGGGTATTGATCGAGCTTGGCGAACTGGCCGCTGCTGCCTCCCTGTTTGAAGAACTGCTTGATAAATCCCCTCAACAACCCTCCCTCTGGACTCACCTTGCCGATATCCGCCTGCAACAGGGCAACCCTGTACTGGCTATCGCTGACCTGGAAGTTGCCAGACGCCTGGGCGGCCTTGATCCGGTTGCCGTGCTTTCGCTGGGTCACCTCTTTCTCAACCAGTCCCTCCACCACCGTGCCATGGAATGCTATCAGGAAAGCCTCGCTGCCGATCCACCGCCGCCCATTGCCAGGGCCACTGATGCCATCGAGTATCTCTTGCGTGCTCGCCGCTGGGATGACGCCGGCAACCTGACGCAAACCCTTGAGAGCATTGCTTCCTACAAAAAGCAACTTTCAGCCAGCACCAAGGATTCCGCACGCCTTGAACGGGCAAAGGCATTCATTGAATTTCATGAGGATAAAAGCGACTCAGGAGCCCGGCGTATTGCACTGGTTGTGGAAAAGAACCCACTCGATGCCCAGGCACTGCTTCTGCTTGCGGACTATCACCTGGTTAACAAACGCCAGGAACACGCACTGATGCTTCTTGAGCAAGCCGCCGCGGTGAATGGATACAGGATAGAGGCACTACGCAAACAAGGGGAAATCCTTGTCCAGAGAGGAGACTATTCAAAGGCCCTGCCACTCCTGAGTGAGGCTCAAGAACTTGCCCCTGATGAAACCCTGGTGCAATACATCACGACCTTAAAGAAACTGGCAGGGATGCTTGACCGGGAATAAATCCTTCCTGGTAAAAGGCCTGAGGGCAACCTGAAGGTCACCGCTATTTGCGCTAACCCCGGTCAAACTTGCGCCTTCAGCTGATTCCCATCATAGTTCCTACTCATGAAATACATCTTCATTACCTTGTTGTTGCTACCGACAACAATTGGTGTTGCCGCTGAAGAAGAGCTAAGCGAAAAAAGTCAGCAGAAACCAAAGTCACTACTCAACGGTAATGACCTGAGCCAATGGCAGGCTATTGGATCCGCCAAATGGCAGGCAAAAGAGGGCGTCCTCCTTGGCGGCCAGGATGGAGACCCTAAACGCAGTGGCATTATCATTACCAAAGACACCTTCGGGGACTTTGACCTTAGCCTTGAATTTAAGATCGACGAACACGGTAAATACAACAGCGGTATCTATTTCAGGCGGGCAAAGAGTAAACCGCTTGGTCATCCCTACCAGTTGAACATTGGCCGTGGCGTTGCCGATGAACCCGTCGGACTGCACATGTACAAGTGGCTGGACAAGGGGGATGAAAAGGATCTGATACGCAAACCCCTGCAATGGAACACCATCCGCCTGCTTGTCATCGGGCCACACATCCGGGCATGGCTTAATGAAAAGCCAATCGTCAACTACACTGACCCGAAGCCAAGAGCTGACCTCAAGCAGCCCGGCACCATCGGCCTGCAGACCTACGGTGCGCAAGGCCATGCCGGGTGGGTAAAGTTCCGAAATATCCGGATTCTTAGACTGGATAATGGTAAAGTGGAAAAAGATTCCTGATCCTGTGAATATAAGGCTAAGCTCAGCGGTATTTTTTTTGGCCATCACTCTGCTGGGAGGTTCAGCCTGGAGCCAGTCTCCCCACGAGCTGCCCCCGGACTTTAAGGTTCAGAAAGGACAGAACCCGCAGATGCCGCAATTACAGGTAGCGCTTCCTGTCTATGTGCAGGTCTTCGGATTGTTCATCCACTCGACAGCCTCAGGAGTATCACCTGAAAAACTGCTGCACGCAGCCAGGATCGCCGCAGACTACCTTGACAACAACAGGGACGGCCGGGTGGACAACCCGGAAGTCAACGATCGCTTATGGCAGGTCCGGGCAGGCATTGTCATGGCAAGGGATGACCGGGCCATGGAGCAACTCTTTGACCGGCACGGGGAAATCTTTGATGCCTACCGGTTGCAGGACCTCTACGCATCGGAAACCCACCCACGTGGAGCGCCGCATGCCTTCGGCTCCGATCAGTTCGATGCTTCCCTGGAGGAAATTCTTCACATTATCACCTCAGCAGGTTACTCCCGGGTCTACCCTGATGTGTTCGGCGAGTTACGTGGCAGCCAACTGGCCAATGCCATGGACACCGCCCGCGGCGGTTATTTTCGCAATGTCCCGCGAAGTTATCCTCCGGGAGCATGGTATACCTATGATGACAGGACATGCACCTATGCCTGCCAGGTGACAGAATATATCTACTGGGCACTGACCAGTCTCCTTGGCGGGCAGAACTTCCCCGGACGCAGGGAGGAGATAGGTCGTGAATGGAAACTCAACACGGCGCAATCTCTGATTGCTGGTGATCGCGCAGTCGTCCGGTTGCTGACAAACCCTGCCTATCATTTACCGCTGCGCCTTCCAGATGGTAACTACATGATAGAAAGCCACAACCTTCCCAAGGACCCGGCAATTGAGACTGATAACGGGCAACTCAGCTTCCAGTTCACTATTACGCTCCCCGCCCCCACCGGCACCCGATATGAAGTTGTTGCCTCGGATGCTCCCGGCGGAGAGAGCCAAACACTGATACGCATTATCGCCGGGGACACATTGAGTTTCTCAGGCCCGGCTGCCACCCGGCAGGACGTCCTGCCCGGTCGCAGCATTCGTGTTTCCGTCAAGGACATCCAGTCCATCGCCGATACCCCGCGACGATTTTTCTGGCTTAGAACCCCCGGGCAGTGATATCCGATGCAGGCAATAGAAAGCGACCTTTTTACCCGTCACGTGAAGCTTCTTATCATCCTGGCACTGCTCGTGCCAATAGCCATATCAGAAGCCATGGCCCAGCAATACAGCGGGGATGGCGTGCCCTCACAAATCGAGGAGGAAATCAGGTGGTTTGTCAATCGCGGACGCTTTGACAGTGCCGCTGAAAATGCCGCCCAGAAAACCTCGTATTCAGATGTACCCTCCACTGCAAGCGCACTCGCCCCGAACCGGCAACTCACCCTCGCAGGCAGGCACCACAGCGAGGACATGGCAAAAAACAATGCCTTCCAGCACGAAACTGTCCGCGGTAGCACCTATTATAATAGTGTTACCCAACCCTCCCCGTGGGACCGCATGGAGGCGGAGGGTTACAACTGGAACAGTGCCGGGGAAAATATAGCCGCCGGCTACAACACGGCCCAGGCAGTCTACGTGGGATGGTGGAAAAGCACCGGTCACCGGGTCAATATGTACAAAGCCAATCACCGTGAGATCGGCAACGGTCACTTTGAGTGGCCATCATCAACCTATCGGCACTACTACACGATGGACCTAGCAAGCTCAGCTAACCGCAGTTTCCTTACCGGCACCCTTTTCAATGACAGCAATGGCAACAAACGCTATGAGGCCTCAGAGGCAATTGGCGGTATCAGGGTCAGCCTCATCGTCGGGGACATCGCCCATCCGCAATACGACGTATCCACTTCCGTAGGCAGCTTTGCGATTCCCCTCCAGTCGATTCCGGCGGGCTCAAGGGTAAAGGTAATGCTTTCAAGCACTGTGAACACGTCCGTCAACCTGAGCATGCCCACCGCTTACAGCACCTTTTACACTGTCAACCTTACTCCCGGAGGGAGCATCATCTATGGAGAGTTCATCCGTGGTGGCAGTGCAAGCAACGTGGGTCTGCGTGAGATCATACCCATCCCAGCCAGTGTCCCCCTTCCCTCCCTGATTGTCAGTGCCACCCGCCTGCCCTCCGGTGCCATTGAGCGCTTCACGCTTAGCTTCCCGACTGCCAGTGAAAGCTCCTACACCATCGAGGCATCAACCAACACAAGAACATGGCAGGCCATCGAGTCGGGAATCACCGGTAGTGGCAACATCGCCATGCGCAGCTACCCGGCAACAAATGCAAGGAAGTTCTACCGGTTGCGGCGGGAGTAATCCTCACAAAGCACCTCAAAAAGCATGGAATGCAGGGAAGTGAGCGGGTAGTGAGAATCGAACTCACATGACTAGCTTGGAAGGCTAGGGCATTACCATTATGCTATACCCGCATTACCACGGGTAAACTCATCCCCGAACGTATTATTAGCACCGATCGCCATTTGTGCAATGGCTACAAGGAATACTCCCCCTGCAGGGGAACTCATCCTTAAAAACCGCCATTTGCCAATCCTTGCCACTTGCACAAGTGGCCATTCTAGCCCAACGATATGCCTGACTTTACTAAGGACAGGTGTCTGAGTGGTTTAAGGAGCACGCTTGGAAAGCGTGTGTACTGGAAACGGTACCGTGGGTTCGAATCCCACCCTGTCCGCCACCTCTAAGGACTTAAAGCGATAAGCAACAGGCGCATTTCTCGATTGGTGATGGATGCTTCCTCCGCCTTGAACAACCCGGACCGATCCTCCGGATTACTGGTAACAGTATATTTTCCCGCCGCTGGTACTCGCAAACAGTTTCCCGTTGGCGATGGCCAGTGAGTGAACTTCGCCAATAACCACGGCAGTCCATAATTCCCTACCGTTGCTCGAATCCAGGGCAATAACCCGGTTTTTTCCTCCGACAAACAGGGTGGTGCCGGCAAGAGCCAGGGTGTTAGCCCCCGCAAGCGTACCGAGCCACTTGGTAGCACCACCACTGCGGTTGACGGTGCTGATCTTCTCCTTGATAAGAAAATGAAAGGTTGTAGCCGTGGCAAGAACGGCGTGGGCATCGGCATGGCGAACAATTGCGCTCAGGTTGTTCGCATTGGTCTCCTGAATGAAGGTCTTGCGACTCTTGGCGAAACTGCTGTTACCAAACCCGGGGCCGGTCAGCAGCTTCCCGTCATTGGTCACGATCGCAAAGGCGCCACCACCGCCCTCAAGGCGCGCCTGGCGAACACCGGTGCTGAGATTGAAAGAGACCGGCGAGATACGTCCCTGGGGAGCAAAGATCCGGTCACTGGTGGAGAGCAGTGCTCCCTCCAGAGTGTGCCCAAGCCGATTGTCGACGTTGAGCGTCGTCCTATAAATCTGGGTGCCGGAATTGGCGTCGACACAACTCAGGTAACTGGCCTCCCACGGCACAAGCCCGAAACCGGCATAGGCTTTACCATCCTGTACCATGACTCCGGTACGGCAGGGATATAGCGAAATAAATCGACCATCGTTTGGGATGAGCTTTTTACTTGGATTGGCACGGTAGCTCCATATTTTTTCGCCATCACCCGCTGATACACAGCGTATGGCACCGTCATCGCTGCCGAAATAGACCTTTCCAGAGGCAAAGGTCGGCGCAATTCGAATCGGTGCAGAAGCAAAGGCGCGCCAGTTCTCTGTGCCATCGGCAGTATCAAGAGCGATAACCGCGGACTCCGCACTGGAGGCGATAAACAGCTGGTTACCGGCAGCGCTGATGTTAAATGCCCGGTCATAGGCGCGCATCGACTTGTTGTTCCGGATGTAGTTATAGGCATCCCAACGCGCTGTGCCCTTCCATGCCGGGGATGGTGGCGTTGGCGATTTCCAGGTCCAGGAAAGGCCCAGGCTAGAGATATCAAGCTGTTCGGCAGTAGTGGCTGAGCGTCGATTATCACGGCCCTGGGTCGGCCAGTCGGCGCCGTTCACCGCGGAGGATAGAAGGCAGAAAAATATGGCGGTCTCCAGGAATTTCATGGCACTACTTTTTTGGGGCAAAGCCGATCGATGTCTCCAGCCAGCTGCCGCAGGAGCAACCGGAACTGCCGTCCTGGACGATGACCATGCCGTCGGCGGCAATGGCGGAAATCCAACAACTCGGGCGGGTACGATCCCAGAAGCTCGGGCTGCCTCCCCCAATCGGCCACATCGAGACGTTGCCCCCGTATTGAATAGTCGCAACACCGCGGTAGACAAGCGCCTCACCCGTTCCAATGAAAGTCGAGCAACCGCTGCGCCCGGGCATGTTGGAGGCAAGGATGGCACCGGAATGGAGGTCGTAAACGTTCGGTTCAAAGTATATTTTTCCGCCCATCACTACCGGGTGCTGGTGATTGCCGCCATGGTGTGAGCTTTGCCAGGAGTGGTTCCTGGTCCAAATCCGGGAGCCGTCTGTGGCGTCAAGCACACAGGTATAGTAACTATCGTTGGATTCGCGGGAAGTTGCGAGGACGAGTTTGCCGGAGTCATAGCTGAGGTAGACTACCGGCGTCCCGCCCTCAAAGCTTATCGCCCGTTCAAATTCTTTCTTTCCGGACTCAATATCAAGACAGATGAGGAACATCGAGTCCTTAAGGCCGGCCATTGTCAAGCGACGCGAGTCCTTGGCGATCTCACTCGCGTTGCGCGATTCCAGAAACCATATCTTACCCTCACCGGTGGTAATAGTCACATCAAGGACCAGGCTGCCGCCATAACTCCAGAGTGTTGAACCGGTCGTGGGATCCAGTGCGAAGAGCTTATCGCTGCAAACCTGGTCCGTCCCGAATCCGCTCTGGCCATCGAACCAATACTTCGCGCCCCAAAAACTCTTGTAGGCGGTGTTGGGACGGACCGCCGAACCAATAAGCGCATCCCCGGCGCGGCCAACGTAACCCCAAGTATGGCCCGAATTGCCAAGGACCGGGTAAGATTTTCGCTCCCCGGAGTCGCCGTCAAGACGCCAGCATTCTGCACCAACTGCAAGAAAGACAGCGTCCGCATCGGCGCACATGTTGCCAGCGTCCCGCAACACATTAAGGCGGCTAAGGCCTGGAATCTTCATCGACCAGAGCACAGCACCATTGTGGCTCTCGAGCGCCACAAGCCTGTCATGCCCCTGACAGAACAGGCGACCATTGGATGCAAGTGGTGCCGGAGCACGAACTTGTCGATCAATCGTGAATACGCCCCCCGGCCGCCCTATCCACTGTATGGCAAGGTCATCGGCACGATCGTTTCCGGCGCCCAGTTTCACACCGGAGTAGGACGTATTGGCACCACTCCCATACTGGTGCGTCCACGCCCCGGCATCGGCAAGATTTGCTCGGCTGCCAATAATGAGGCCGGCATTGGTAGTGAACGCGCTCTTGCCCCTGCCGGGAGCGAGGTAGTCCTCCAGGTAATTCAATGAGACAGTGTCCGGGATCGGGTTCCTGCCGTCAAATGTGGCCGCGCTGACGATAAGGTTAAAGGTGCGGGGATTGAAGGGCAGCTCGGTTAGCGAATCGGGTTCCACCACCGTTACCCGAGAGCCGTGAACACCTCGTTGACTGAGAAACATCCGGGCGTCGCCGGCAAGACCCGTTTCTGTCTCTGCGGCAATGATAATCAACTCGCTCTGCCTGGCAAGCTCGTAGGCAAGCCGGCCGTCGCCGCAACGCAAATCGAGGCAGTAACCCTTGGTGATACCGGTCCTAGCAAGAATCTCAGCAGCCAGAGCAGCATAGCCACCAGCGGTGACAAAACCGCCCTGGTCAGGCAACGCCGCCGGGCCAAAATCGTAGAAGGTTTCGTCGCTGATGTTTGCGCTACGATACTCGATGCCCTCGGTGAGGTAAATGACCGTGAAAGAAAAGTCGTCAGCAGCTTCCGCTCCAGCAACACTGATGCTGTGGCTTTGCGTGAGAGAGAAGTCCTCCACCCGGACCCTCTCGCCGTCGCCAAGGGTGTATTCAACGATTGTTGCCGCCGGCGTTGGCGTCTCCCAATGGATCGTCGCGATGCCGGCACGATAGCTCAGTGAGGGAGAAAGCTCGGGACTAAACCCGCCCTGAAAGGTGTTGATCGTGCGCAGGCGGAAGAACCCCTCCGCGGTGGACTTTATCGGCTGCCGGTGACGGGTTGTCCATTCCTCGATACCGCCACCGACATCGACCGGGTTGCCCACCAGCTCAAAACGGGAATCACCCCCGACCCACGTCTCCAGTTGGTGGCTGAACTCCGGCAAGTAGGCAGTATCCACCGCATCACGCGGGCGCCGGTAGGTCATTGTGGCGTAGAGTTCACCCGCAATTTCGCGGGTTCCCAGGCGAAGGTGGGATCCATGCTGCGCGCGGACCGGCGAGCTGCCATGGCTGTATTCAGAAAAATTATCACTCCCATCGTTATCCCCGTCGTCATCTCCCGCCTGATCAAGGTTGCCAAAGAAGGATATCTCCCACCCGTCCGGAAGCCCGTCGCGGTCGCCGTCCAGCGAATTACTGCCGGTGATGGTGCCTCCCGTATAGCCCCGCAAATAGACCTCGGAAGCCTCCTCGGGAGTAAGAACGCGCCCCCAGAGGGCGAGCTCATCGAGATCACCGGAAAACCAGAAGTCACCTGATCCATCACTGCCGATACCAAGCGGAAGCCCGGACCCGACGTCCCCGATGCCACTGATAGCGGTCGAGCCAACCGCCTTGCCGTCAAAATAGAACGTCGCCTTGCCATCACGGTCATGAGTGACAAGGACGTGGTGCCAGGATCCGTCACCACTATCATCACCGCTGCTGATATTGAAGTCGGCACGATTTGTCCCGTCGCCGATATTCCACTTCCAGCTTCCATCAGGCTGACCTCCAATGAACCAGCCACGATTACTCCCCGAAGACCAATCCTTGTTGGAGATCATCGCAGGATCGGAAGTGGATCCACCGATTGATCGATTGTTAT
>Ga0315316_10004630_pt1 | contig 10070 bp, 4 predicted proteins | sample M160m3416metaG_FD_203702 | JGI IMG/M metagenome (GOLD analysis project Ga0315316, IMG submission 203702) | Ammonia-oxidizing marine archaeal communities from Monterey Bay, California, United States - M1 60m 3416 | ecosystem: Environmental > Aquatic > Marine > Intertidal zone | place: USA... | reverse complement strand
TGCGCAATTTCATACTCATGCACCGACTTACGTGCCCCTGGGTACCAACCCTCCGTCGGTAATTCTCGTTGTTTGACCTCCGGTAACAAATGTTCCAAAAATTTTGGAACACCGGGCTCAATAGTTTTATGATTAGCTACGCGATTACGTTCATCACCACCGCTATAAAAATGCGTAACGGCATCGTGATTTTTATCAAACACGCGAGCCATTCCCAGCAGCGATGGTTTACGCGACCCCGAATACAGATACTCTACAAACTCGTCTGGCCGAGGTTCGCCCGCCACCTGATCCATGCGAATACTCATCGGTTCGAAAAAAGCCCGAAGACGAAAATAATCATCATGTTCAATCGGATCATATTTGTGGTCATGGCAATGTGCACAATTAAACGTCAATCCGAGAAATGCTTTGCCGGTGTATTCGACATTGTGCCGCATCCATTCATTGGGATTTAAGGAATAGTAATTGCGCACTAAATATCCCGTCGCAGGCCACTGCGAGTCATCCAAAGACGAAATTTCATCAGCCGCGAGCATCTGTTGCACCATCACGTCGTAACCAGAGTTACTATTAAGTGAATCTACAATCCAATCACGCCACATCCATATTTGTGCTGAACTATTGCGCACATCGTTTTGATTGCGGCGACCGTACCAATCGGAATATCGCCAAATGTCCATCCAATGTCGTGCCCAACGTTGGCCATATCGAGAATCGGCCAACAATCGATCGATAACGCCACCATATTGAATTCCGGAAGCGTCATCCGCAAACGATGTCAGTTCCTTGGGTGTCGGTGGCACCCCTATTAGGTCAAGATAAACACGCCGCAATCTCTGCGGAGCCGTTGCCACATCTACCGCATCTATTTTTTCCGCGCGCAACTGCCTCTCAATCAAAAAGTCGATCGCCCGCGACTCGTGTCTGCGAGGTATCGATGGTGTCGTCGGTGGTACAAACGCCCAGTGTTTAGCAGGGTCAGCTTCCGGCGCTTCATTTTGTGGCGTGGCAGCACCGGCGGCAATCCATTGTTCAAACAGAACGATTTCTTCTACCGTCAACGGTTCTCCGATAGGCGGCATACGTAAACCTTCATCTTTTGCGGAAATACGTTCCAACACCAATGCGCCACTGTTAGTTGCTTGTCGAAGTGCCGCACCTGTATCCAGTCGTAATCCAGCCTCTTGTTTCAGGGCGCCATGACAAGCGTAACACCTAGCCTTTAAAACTGGCTTGATTTCTGTCAGATAGTCTTGGGACTGTACCGTACAATTTACAGCCATTGCAACCGCCAGAACCGCGAACGACAGCATTTGATTTTTTTGGATTCCAAGCGACATGCTACTTAACCTGCAATGAAAACACCTCGGCATCCGTTATTGATATATGCAACTTCACGATCTTGCCAACTAATGGCTCAAGTGTTCGTCCTCCACTCCACTTAATTTCACCCTTAATTAAGTCGTCTGTAAAAGGAACAGTTTCTTGGGCTGTATACCCAGGCAACGGATTGCCGGTAGGATCTAATAGCGAAACGACTATGGAACCGCCTTGATGAACCCGAGCGTTAAGAAATATCTTTTTGCCTGAAATTACCACCGAGTGTGAAACAATCGAACCTTTCTTCGCCCGCATCGCAACAAACCCGTCGGTGCGATATTCGAAACGGCGAACACGGGAATCGACTCCTGTATAATAGGCCTCCGTACCATAAATGGACATATGCGCTGGCTTACCGGGTAAATATAATACACCATTAGCTGCATAGTTACTTCGATTTCCGGCGCGATCCGAGGGTGCACTTTCCGGAATGATCGCGGTGGACCATCGCTGGAACGTAAGCCCGTCACGACTGAACATAAATAACGGTTCTACCCGACTGTTGGTTGGTAAATATCGAGTTGGCAAACCAATGTAGATCTTCGGATTGCGAGCATAGGGAGCGATTGCATTGGTATAGAGATGCTCGTTGGGACTATCGACATATTTCAATTTGACTGGTGCTGACCAATTCACAAAATCACTCGATTCGCAAAACTGAATTGAGCGAACTCCGTCAATAAACAATCGTGAATAACAAACATATTTTTTACGATTCGCATCCCAGAATCCTAGATTTTGCGAGTCAAACGCGCCTTTCGTGATAACTGGCTTGCTAGAAGTTTGCCTCCAATTCAAACCGTCCGCGGAAGCAAACGTGTACAACCCCACAACGCCCTTTTGTCGCTCTGGCGTCACATACGGTCCCTTTACATAACGACCCCGTGACAATGCCTTGTACTTTTCTGTGGGTTTGCGTTTAGGGTTCAAATCAACAAAGGGAGTAAAGCAGTGTGTACCGATTCCATCCCAAACAATGTTATTCGCTGACGAACCTTCAAACTCTGCGATTCCCAACTTTGGCTTTTCCCAATGAATGCCATCCTGACTAATTGCCACGCATGTCACTTCACGATGCGTTATTGCCTTGTTCTCCGTGTCGTAGTGTGCACCGCGGTAGTAGGCTCGGTATTCATCGCCGTCTTGCAAAAAAGTAAAATAGGCACTGACATTTCCTTCCCAAGGCGCACCTGTCGCAAGAATCATTTCCTTCGGCTCCGGACGCTGTAGCACAAAGGCCAGGTCGCCCGTTTGGCGCTCAATCAACGCGTCATCCCAAAACAGCTGTATATCATCACCGATTTCAATCGGCTCAACAGCTGTAACACTCCCAAAAGCCAACAAGGCAAAAATGACAAGCCAAATATATTTCACGCCTGATACTCCTACTCAGATGGTTCGATAAATTGTGACGATGCTCTACAGCAACTCAGCAATCGGGTTCCCATGATAAATGTGGTGGGGTCTGTCTGACTCATCCAGCCAAGCCGCTGTTTTGGGTATTCCAAGTGCGTGATAAATTGTCGCTGCCATTTCCTCTGGCGTGTGTGGATCAGCGGCTGGATACCCGCCGATACGATCCGATGCGCCAATAACCCGCCCGCCTTGGATGCCGCCTCCAGCAAAAAAGACCGACTGAATAGCTCCCCAATGGTCACGCCCGGGTCCCTCAAAGGATTCAGATAAAGTAGATATTTTCGGCGTACGACCAAATTCTCCCGCCATAACAATTAACGTTTCATCCAATAACCCATTGGCATCCAAGTCATCGATCAATGCACAGAGTGCACGATCAGTGGGTGGAAACAGTTTGTCCTTAAGACGCGGCCAAGCATCGCCGTGAGTATCCCATGTTTCATTATTGCCTAGATTGACCTGAATAAGGTTAACTCCCTGTTCGACTAATCGATAAGCCATTAACAGCGACCAACCGAAACTATTAGCGCCGTACCGTTCTTGAATTTTTGTGTCCGCGTTGGTGACATCCACAGCATAACGAATTTTTGGATCCGTCAACATCGAGACCACGCGCTGACGTTGACTGTCATAACCCTGAACCGTTGCCGCGTTTTCTAGAGCCTGCCTCTGACGGTCGATTACATTCAGTAACCCCAAGCGGTCACCGAGACGACTATTAGTAAGACCGTGCGGCAATTTCAAATTTGGCGCCTGATATACCCGCGCATCCGCCTCGGCTGGTGGTTTTTTACCTTGATTCGGATACGTGTACTCTGGATAAGCCCCCCGCCACATCGGATCACCATAGGGTGAAGCCTCGATAAAAAACGGGTCGCGCGCTGATCCCATCAACCCACCGTAAGCTCCAGGTATGACACCGCCGGACCAGTGTACTAATCGCTCGGGCAATACAATAGCCGGCGGTAGATTATTGTTCCGCCGTGGCAGCGCGTCGCCCACTATTGAAGATATTGATGGCCAGTCGCTTGGACGTGGCGTACGATCACCACGAAAACCAGGTGATTTTTGGCTCCTTCCGGTGAGCATATAAAAATGCCCCTCTGTATGCCCGTTGGTAGGATGGGTCATCGAACGCACCACCGACCACTTATCGGCACGTTTGCCTAACCCAGGTAAATGTTCGCAAATTTGCATGCCGGGCACAACGGTAGACGCGGGTTTGAAGCTACCGCGTATTTCCTCCGGAGCATCTGGCTTCAAATCAAAACTCTCGTGCTGAGCAAGTCCACCTGAAAGAAATATATAGATAACAGATTTTGCTGTCCTCTTAGACGTACCCTCCAATGATTCAGCGCCCAAAAGTCCCTCTAAGTGGTTACTCCCCAATCCCAGCATCCCTACCGCACCGGCTTGCAACGCTGTGCGACGGGCAATGTCTGGGTGGCGCATCATCGACGAGAATGAACGACGTCTATTTGTTTTTGAATTCATCACAACATTTTCTCGCTTACGCGAGAATCTCCTTAACGATATGAGGTTCAAAAAGATCCGTCAATCTTTCTTTTAAACCGTTGCGTTCGAAGTAAAGCTTCTCGTAGTCTAAACCTAGTAAATGTAGTATTGTCGCGTGCCAATCAGCTATACTCACCGGTTTGTCTGCGGCTGCATATCCAATTTCATCGGTCGCCCCATAACTGATGCCGGGCTTGATCCCGCCTCCAGCCATCCATAACGTGAATCCGCGTGGTCCATGATCGCGACCAGCCCCAGCCACTTGCTTCTTGTCGCGTAGTTGGGCGATCGGGAGCCTGCCAAATTCGCCACCCCAAATCACCAGTACGTCATCTAGCAATCCCCGTTGTTTCAGGTCAGCCAGCAGCGCTGCGACCGGTTTATCCGTCTTACCGGCGACACTGCTAATAGATTGCTCGAGATTATTATGGCTGTCCCAAGGTTGAGCGCTCATAAAGATTTGCACATAACGAACACCTCGCTCCACCATCCGACGCGCCATCAAGCAACGTTTGGCGTATGAGTCCGTCGTTTTCTCGCCCACGCCATAGGCCCTCAGCGTGGCCTGAGTTTCCTGACTAATATCAAGCAGATCTTCGGCCTCGAGCTGCATCCGCGCGGCAAGTTCATAGCTGCTGATGCGGGCGTCAAGCGCCTGCTGATTGGACCGTTTTTCGCGATGTTGTTCATCAATCCGACGTAACAGATCTCGCTGTAATTCTGCAATGCCAGTCGGATACGGTTTTTCCGCGTTCAAATTTAAAATCGGCGCGCCCTCACTGCGCACGCGAGTACCTTGGTAAACAGGAGGTAAAAATCCGTTCTGCCAACTCTGTACCGTGTTTACTGGTAAACCGGCCGGATCGTCAAGCACAACATATGCTGGCAAATTTTGATTAACACTCCCTAAACCGTAGGTTACCCACGCGCCCAACCCCGGACGACCTGGCAATAATCGCCCAGAATGAATTTTAAACAAGGCGGGTTCATGATTGGGGTGGTTATTGTACATCGACTTGATAAACGAAACATTATCAACAACTTTGGATAACTCAGGCAATGCATTGCTAACCCAGGCACCACTCTCACCATGTTGCTTGAATTTAAACGGGCTTTTCAACAACCCACCCGCGCTTTGGGGCGAACTGATGTCTTCAGCTATTTCATTGAAATATGGCTCGCCATGATGTTTATCAAGCATCGGCTTCGGTTCAAATAAGTCCATGTGCGCCGGACCACCATTCATAAACAATTGGATAACGGCCTTAGCCTTAGCGGGATGGTGAGTATCGCGTGGTTGATTATCAAAAGACCGTCGGCCACCACCGCTAGCTGGCAACAAATTCGTACCGCCGGGAATTGTGCTTTCGGCTCGCAAATCCATATCCTGCATTGCTAAGAAAGCCAAAGCGGCACCACTGATTCCACCAGCAGCAGAGTCAAGGAAGCTGCGTCTTGAAAGTGCTGACCAATCTGGCTGTTGTTTTTTAGTCCACATATAAAAACCCCGCTGAATTCCATAACGCATGTCCAAATGTAGAGAGCGCCTTTTGCGCTGCGGTTAACTGCAACTCCTGCTGTTCTTTTGCGGTCAACGATTCAATCTGTTGCTGCCATTGCCGTTCCAGCAATTCTAACACCTCAATCGATTGCTCCATTTGAGTTTCATCCGGAGCCTGTCCCGTGACAGCGAGATATACATTGCTGATCGCAGCAGATCTATCACCGTCACTTTCCGACATGTTCTCAATCTTCAAAGCAAACTGATCCGCTAGATCTCGTACCATTGTGCTATTGAGTAAATATAGCGCTTGTTGGGCAACATTCGATGTCGGACGCTGCTGGCAAGCAGGATTCATCTGTGGCAAATCAAAGGTTTCTAAAAATGATGGCATTTCCTTACGACGCTGACGCAAATAAACACTACGACGATACACGCCATTATCACCAACGGCAGTCACCAGACCGTCACCGCGGACCGTCACTGTGTCAGGTTTACCATATTGTTTTTCGTCTAGGTTACCTGCTATTTCGATGATCGAATCGCGTACTTCCTCAGCCGTTAGTCGCCTTAGGTTCATATGACTTAAGTATAAGTTTTCTGGATCCTCCTCGAGTACTTCATCGGAGACTTCCGAAACTTGCCTATATGTTCGAGAGGTAACCATTAAGCGGTGAAGATCCTTTATACTCCAACCCGTTTCTACAAATCGACCAGAAAGCCAGTCCAGCAATTCGGGGTGACTAGGCCTAACCCCCACACTCCCAAAATTATCAATACTGGCAACGATCCCTCGACCAAAGTGATGTGACCAAATTCGATTTACCATCACCCGCGCTGTCAAAGGATGTTCTGGAGCTATGAGCCACTCTGCTAATGCGAGACGCCGTCCAGTTCCCTCTGCTGCATCCGAGAGTGCTGCGGGCGTAAACGGAGTCTTACCATCCGTGAGGACAGACGGAACGCCCGGACCAATCAATCGCCCTGGTTGCTGAAAATCTCCACGAACGAACAAATAGGTAGGTGACGGTTCGCCGCGATCCCATAAAGCTCGTATTGGTTCGATGGCGTCTTTTTTAGCATTGAGTTCATTAACTTCCGCAGTACTAGCCTTTTTTGACGCCGCAAATTCCTTGTCGGCCGCGAGCTGCTTTTCTGTGATTTGCAACTCTTTACTAAATTTGTCGACCAAATAACGCTGCACCTCATCTCGTGCATCCCCAATTTTTGCAAATGCCGCTTCTACATCACTACGAATCACCTCCGGTAACGACGTTAGTTGTTTGGTAAAGTACGCAGCCTTAATCTCAGAAATGACGGCATTATGTTTACTGTTAACTAAATCTATTTGTTGTTGTAGTTCAGCGTTGTGTGCAGCGACCTCAGCAACGCGATCAGGAGTTGCCACGGAAAGCGCTCGTGTTCGCATCACTCCGTCAGACTGACCCGGCACCGCAGTGGGTTTGAGCCAATCATGAACGTCGAATGCACCCTGAAATGTGGCGACTAAGCGATAGTAATCGCGCTGTGGAATAGGGTCATATTTATGGCTGTGACAACGCGCGCATTTCATCGTCAAACCAAGCACGGTGGACGAAAATATATCTATTTCATCCGCTAACACTTCCATCCGCTCCGGAACGGAATTAACGACGTCTGATCCAGTACCATCGGGCGCCATACGCAAGAATCCTGTCGCAATTAGATTGTCGACATGCTGTGGCGTAATCTTTTCGGGATCTGAAAAATCAAGCAACTCATCACCAGCTATTTGCTCTAGCAAGAACTGCGAATATGGCTTGTCCGAATTCATACTGCGGATCACATAGTCGCGATAACGCCAGGCGGAATTACGGATTGGATCCGCACTGCGCTTTCCTTCTGAATCCGCGTAGCCCGCCGCATCGAGCCAAAACCGTGCCCAGCGTTCACCGTAACGAGGCGAAGCTAACAACTTCTGAACTAAACGCTCATAGGCGAGTGGCTCCTCGTCGGCCACAAAAGTTGCTACCTCGATTGGAGTCGGGGGTAAGCCGATTAAATCAAAATACAGACGCCTAACTAACACAACCCTAGATGCTTCGGTGGAAAAATTCAGTCCATTTGCTTTTAGCCTTTTAGCGACAAAAAGGTCGATTGCATTATTGCCTTCGTAACCGGAGATCGCGTCGGGCGGGGAAATTGGTTGCAGTGATTGGAATGCCCAAAAATTACGATCCTCGTCAGTTACGATTGTATCAGGTACTGCAGTCGCACCGTCCGGAGCAATATCAACTTCAGGAGCGCCAACGGTTATCCAACGCGTGAGTTTGGCAAGTTCTCCGCTTGGCATAATTTTTACGCCCGAGGGAAGTAGTTTATCCCGAGGGGGCATTTCTTCAGCATGAATCCGCTTAAGCAATAGGCTTTCAGTTGGTTTCCCAAGCACTATGGCCGGACCAGACTTCCCCCCCTTTAACATTGACTCGCGTGTGCGAAGATCAAGACCACCTTCTTGCCGACGCCCCCCATGACAGACCGTACATCGCAACATCATAATTGGCCGAATGTCGTGTTGATTGACTTCCACGATTTCTGTAAATGATTTCGGATCCGTTCCGTCAGAAAAAGGTGTACCATTGTCGATCCATGATTTAATCGTGGCAACATCTTGTTTGCTAAGATGCTTTCCCGCACCTTCAGGAGGCATCATATGTTCATGCACGAGTTCATAGAGATAACTCGCCTCCGAGTCTCCCGAAACAATGGTCGTTTCGGATTCACCGCCTCTGAACAGTCCGTGTGGTGATGATAAATCTAACTCGCCTTTACGTGCACTTGCACTGTGGCAACGGATACAGGCGCGCCTGAAAATGGGAGCAATGTCGTCCTCATAAGTTGGCCCCACCTCCTCTGCCGCTATGACGTCGAAAGTAACCGTGACGAACAGGGTTAGGCTAAGAAGGGCTAAAGTCCTCATCCGACGAATTTCCTCTATTTACTCAATCATTAGTACTAATGTTTAACAACTTTATTTTACGATTTATTATAATCAAACGCACTATCAAAGACTCATTTACCGATCATTCGAGACTCGCCAAACGGGGGGGAAATATAGATTAATGTCAAAAATAGCTATTTTTCAGTTGATGCAGGAAATTTCGTCGTTCAATCCAAGCACTAGTACTATCGCTGATTTCGCAATTCAATGCGGAACTGCGTGGATGGACCATGACACTGACGCGAATCACGAGATTGGTGGAGCGCTCGCTCTGTTCGCAGAGCATGAAGATGTTATCGTTGTACCAACAATCAGTGCTAAAAGTAATTCTTCGGGTGCTGTATTAGCTGCAGCTTCCTGGAATGAATTATCGGCGCAATTGACGGGCGCTCTAGACGACTTAGCGACGCAACATGGTGATACGATCGCCGCCGTCTATTTCTGCATGCACGGTGCCATGGCAGCCGAGAATGAAATGGACCCCGAAGGTTATATCCTCGAGTACGCACGCGAGAAATTGGGTGATGAAATCCCATTTGTTACTTCGATGGACCTACATGGGATTTTGACTCAGCGGATGTTTCAGCACAGCGACGTCATTGTGCCCTATCACACCTACCCTCATGTAGACCAGTATAAGACAGGCAATCGCGCTGCGAAGGTGGTGATGCGACTGTTGACAGAAGGAATTTCTCCAGTGAGCGTTCGTGTGCAAGTTCCGGCCCTAGTGCGAGGAGACGAACTCATAACGGAAACGGGAGTCTTCGGCGAATGCCTGCGATTGGCGAAACAAATAGAAGACAGCGAACTTGGTATCGCCGCTGGGATGCTCATCGGAAATCCGTTTACCGATGTTCCTGAATTGCAGACAAATGTTGTGGTCACGCTTGTGGGCGAAGAAGAGGAAGCAACCCAATATGCAACAGAGATGGCGGAGTTATTGTGGGTACACCGCGATCGAATGCGCGTAGCGCTTTCTTCTATCGAGGAGGCTGTGAATGCCACTATCAGTCATCACGCGGATCCAGAATCCGACGGGACCGTGGTGTTGGTAGATGCGGCGGACGCCACGAGTTCTGGCGCGTCTGGTGACAGCAATGCCATCTTAGCAGCCATTCTGGCAAGTGATTTTTCAGGACGGTTACTTGCACCGCTTGTGGACGCACCTGCGGTACAAGTTGCCTTAGAGGCCGGAGTTGGCAACAGCGTCGCAGTCAATCTCGGGGGTACGGTGGATTCCGCTCGATTCACTCCACTTCAGTGCCAAGCGAAGGT
>Ga0315316_10004628_pt1 | contig 10075 bp, 22 predicted proteins | sample M160m3416metaG_FD_203702 | JGI IMG/M metagenome (GOLD analysis project Ga0315316, IMG submission 203702) | Ammonia-oxidizing marine archaeal communities from Monterey Bay, California, United States - M1 60m 3416 | ecosystem: Environmental > Aquatic > Marine > Intertidal zone | place: USA... | reverse complement strand
ATTGCATTACTGTATCATAAAGAAGATCAACATCACATTGATAATCTTCTGCAAGGTCATAGGCAAGATCAATTGCTCTATCCTTGTCTTGTGTTGTATTCTCCCAAGGTGCGGAAGGACAGCGAACATGTAGTCTCATTGGTTTTTAGATGTCAGGATGTTATTCATACTATAGGGACAGTTTAGAGGTAACTAACATTAATAAGATATTAATTATGCTATTTTGGTGAAAGAAATGACCATTAAAAAGGTCAGCATTATAACAACATCCCATGATTTAGTTCTTATAAAATAAGGGACACTGATTGAGTCTGCAACTAGATGCATCATTGCCCCATAAAATGTACTCACATGTAATACAATAAAATAGGCAGTGATAACAAGGAATGACCCTATTATCCTGCCCAGTGAATCAATCTTTATCATAATTTCCATTCTATCTTAAGATAATTCTCATCATGTAACCTCTCTACATCTTCTGGATTCTCACATTCAAAGATGAATTCTTCACAGAAATACTCTGCAGATATGCCTCCTAACTTCTCACAACATCTCAACATTTCACCTATTTGATGATCATCAAGATCTAATTCATCAATGCAAAATGCAATGTCCTTTTCGATGTGTGTTGCATTAGTCATCAGTTAAGTACCTCCATTTGGTTTTCAATTTGTGCATTTCTTTGATCTAATTGTTCCCACATTTTGTTATCTCTGATGATAGCAAATGTATTGAGTCCAATGATAACAACTAGACCAGACAAAATAACAGGAATGTAGCGAATGCTAATAGACATTTAACCTCCTAAAGGTTGTGGTTGGTGTGATATGCTAAGGTATCAATCTTTTCATATAATTTCTCCACAATTGTATCCCACTGATTACTTTCCTTATCAGTATAATAATCATTATGGTGTTGATTATCCAAATTATATACTTTGATAAGTTCTATAATTTGAAGATAATCTTCTGGTGTTAGTTTACTCATTGGTTTGCAAGAATAAGGAGTTTACCTAATAGTTTAGAGTAAAATCTACATGTCTCATCATCACTATATTCCTTACACTTTGCATTCACCATTGTTATTAACTCTTCATATTCATCAGTGGTTAGTTTAATATCACTGAAGGGAACATCTGCTGTTTCAGTTTCTCCCCATGCGTATTGTGTGTTGTTCATGATGTAGAATAGGTAGAAAAAAAGAAGTTAATTACCCCTTTTATGTGTAAACTGAAACAAAACCTTTTCATTTGGTTCTACTATCTCTGCTGCATCTCTTAAAGCATCAGCAGTGAATTGTCTTGCTTGAGGTGAGTTGTAAAGCAAAACACCAATTATAGCAAGTAGAAGCAGTTTAGTCATGGTTGAGTAATAGTTTTGTGAGAGGGTGAGGTGTCAGTGGGTCCGTCCCTCTCACTCTAGGTACATTTTAAAGGTAACTAATATTAATTCCTAGTAGATTTGATGTTAGATGGTCCTATCCAGACCCTACCATCTTTCTTCCATTGTGTTACTAACTCTCTCCTAATTGTAAGCAATTCTTTATACTGTGTCTGTTGTTCTGTGGTATAGGTAAAGTTTTGCCTTCTATATGCTTCCTTCAAAGCCAGAAGATCTTTGAGAACTTGTGATGATTTCATGATGCAATCCTCTCCTTAATTTGAATGGGTTGTTTAGTATCAAGGTCATAACATATCCATTCGCCATTCTCAAATAGGTAAGCATATTCTTCATCTGCACTATACTCATTCTCTAGATAATCTTCCACATTTAAATCTAATCTAGGTTCTGTCTTTTCGCCTCTTAAATTATAATATTGAACATAAGGTTGACATGGATCATTATTCCAAGTTTGCTCAGATTCTATGCAAGATATATCTCCACCATCGATTAACTCTGCTATCTGTTCCTTAGTAGTGTAATTCTTTTGCAAGAATACACCTAACCAAGAAGGATAACCATCCCAATGATGATAAACAGAGAGGACATGTTCAGTGTCCAAAAGTAATCCAATCCTTGATCTAGTTGCCATGTTAGTTGTGTGGTTAGTATAGGGACAGTTTAAAGGTAACTAACATTATCATTTTACAAATCTTCCTTGATTCATGTTAGCATAAGCAAAAGTTGGTCTGTCAACTAACTTAAACATGCCAAACTCGTTGGACAATACAAACCCTTCACCTGCAACTTTATCCCCATTTGGTAGATAACATTTGGGAGTACCATAAATGATAAAACTCTCCATAACTTCCTTCTTAATTTCTATCACTAACTGATAGAGATTAGCAAGGTAGGGACAACCTAGAATATCAGTTAAATCAAGGTCAGTTATATCTTCACCCTCACGAATGAGTTTGTTGATGCTCTGCTTTGCCACAGATGCCTCTGAGGGTGTTAGAAACTGCATCTTGCTAATGTTGATACTCATAGGAGCATTTTTAACAAGAATTCTATCAACTGTAGGTTGTACCCATTTGACATCAGGAGTGTCCACAAAATGCACATCTAAAGGATATGCTTCAGCATCACACATCTCACCTTCAATAATATATTGTGTGTGAGGTGCAATGATAATAGTATTGCGAACTTTAGTCCCAAAGTCATACTTTAGGGTGTTGGGTTTGTAAGTAGAAGAACCACCAAACCCAATGAAATCACCCTGAAAAATACCATCTTCTCTAGGAATGTACTCAAGACAAGCACACAAGATTTCAATCACATTTGCATGAGTTGTTTCATCATACAATGCGAATACATCATCTTGTGTATAACAAATCTTGATCTTTTTCTTGTTAAAGACTGATTTAGTGCCAACAAAAAACCTTCCATTGTGAGGATGAAAACCCCACACAATAGAAGGAGCACCATCAATCTTCAAAGAGACATCTGCCACTGAATATAAAGATTCAATGACATCTAGATTCCCTGTGAGAATCAGATCTTCAGGATGTTCAAGGTGAGTGTTCTTCATGCTATAGGGACACTTTAGAGGTAACTAACATTAATAACATTCACATTTGCTGGATTGGTTATCGTAATAGGGCGAAAAAGTCTCCTCTTGTCTCGGAGTGGGGGGTGGATCTTCTACTTGCAATATAGCAAGAACTCCAATAAAAAATAATGCTACAAGTAAAGGTTTCGACATACTTATTTCCTCACTACACTAACAGCAGGTTGACCTTTCTCAAAGATAGTATCAACAACTGCCTGCAATTTCTTGGAAGTGGTGATGCCCACCCTATCATAGACAGGTACACACACTAGACCAAACTTCTTATCATTATCAGATGTCCTAATTACACGCCCAATAGTTTGACTTAAAGAGATAAGATCCATATTTCTCATAAACAATGCTGCCTCTAATCCTGGGACATTGATACCCTCACTCAAAATACTATGATGCATAACTACAAACTTAGTTTCGTCTTGTTTGCCCCATTTTGTTAATGTATCAAAGAATTTATCCCTACTTACTTCTGCTCCATTGATAATTGCACCGGTCTTAGATGTAATATACATCCAATTATAACCACGCATTTGTAACTGATTGGAGAAATTAGTCTCACTGACCATGTTAACAATCTGTGCTGTTCTTCTGGCACAAACTAATATTTTATTAACACCAGATTCATCAATAGTTGCTAACAAATTCTCTGCATCTTGCTCCACTGATGGACGCCCTGCCTTGATCATTTCTAGTTGCTTCACTAATACTTTAGGAGGGAGAATATATCCCTTACGCACTAACTCAGGAGCAGAAACTTGCTCCAACACTTTACCATAAATCTCCTCATCATTCATTCCAGGATGCGAAACAGTAGCACTATGCTTAGGAGTAGCAGTAAAGAAATAGCAGCGAATTCCATCTCTAGTTGCAAAAAACTCAGTAGCAGGAAAGAAATGTCTTTGTACACTATTATGTGCCTCATCAAAGTATATTGTATCTACAAGAATCTTTGACTCTTGTATTCTATGTAATGAATGATATGTGGTAAAGATTAACCTATTATACTTACTATTCTCCTCATTCCATTCACTAATCTTCTTAGAATCTGTAGTGGAATAATGTGATGTTTTTCCACTATGTACATGCAGGATCCGACGCTGAAGCAAAGGATGTACACCTAACAAATCATCAAAATCATTAGAATGTTGCTGTGCTAATAATATCCTAGGTGCAACAACTACAATGGTCTTTCTCTTAGGTTGCTTCAGAATAAATCCCCACTTATTACCACTATTAAACTCTCTTTGTGCATCCTTAATCATACACAAAGTCTTCCCACCTCCAGTGGGCACAATGACCTGACCCCTGCAATTGCTCTGCATGGAATCAAGCACTCTTAATTGATGGGGTCTTAGGTTAATCACAAAACATGCCAATAATGAATTTTAACATAAAAAAGGGGGGTTTTAAACCCCCCTGGACACTCTATCAAGTGGTTTGTTTTGTTTCTTCCTGATTAAATGCTCTATCATAAGAGTCTTTGATATAATCAATACTCTTAACAACAAAAGGTTGAGCAAATGCATAACCTTTCTTCATATCTGACCAAAGTTCTTGAGTTTCAAATTGATGAATTTCCCAACGAACTTTAAAATCATCCATGTAATCCTTCATTGAAAGATTAGGTTGTTTTGGAGCACTTTTCACAGGTGTTTCTTCAGTCACTTTTTTAATCTCAACAGGTTGTGTATATTTAGTAACAACTGGTTGAGGTGTGGGTGACTCCTTAACAGGTGTCTTTTTAACAGGTGTAGCAATGGTTTTTGCAGATTTGGTTGCTGTTGAACGTCTGCGGGTTGCCATAAATTAAAAAACAAGTGTGGAAGGTGTGAGAGTGTCCCTCTCACACTATAGGTACACTTTAGAGGTAACTAACAATAATACAATGCTATTTTTGTCTTACACTGTTAATCATACACCATTTTCCAACAGGATAACGAGATCTAATGAAATCCTCAATATATCTTCTATCTGCTAAATCTACCTCTTCAGTTATATAATGTGACCTATCTTGATGATCAGTGTATCTCGCTTTCACAATGTATTGGGTCATGTATCCATTCTCTTTGCAACTCTTGCTCCTATTGTAGTTCTTCCCTTCTTATCTGGTTTCTGACCTGTTTCTTTCTCATACTTATCGCTTTCTTGTTTCTTAAAAGTTCTTCTCAATTCAGTTTCACCTTTTCTATGAACTTTCATCCTTTCTTGACGAGTAAGACCGGATGCTTTTGCTGGTTTGTAGTTAGGATCTGTTTTCTTAGTGGTCTTCTTAGTTAATAACTGTGATGCTGTTTGAGTCTTAGCACCTGATTCTCTTGCCTTACGTTCTCTATATGCTTTCTTTTGTGCTTCTTTAGCAGATAGTGCAGCAGACCCTCTTTCCTTCTCTGGTTGTTGCTCTCTTGTGGATTTAGGTCTTTGAGTACCAATATCTTTACGTGGTTTATAATCTTTAGCAGGTGCAGTTTTACCACCACCTGCTGCTTTAACTCTCTTCTTTTCTGGTTCTGTCTTCTTACGCTCTGTTCCAATCTTTTCACCTGATCTATGAGATAGACCAGTTCCATGACCCAATCCCTCTCTATCATAAGGATCTGCTTCAGCAATAAATTGTTGAAATGTTTTCATAGGAAAAACTAGGAACCATAAAGTATTTATTTCCTCCCGCAGGTGCGGGAGGATAATTTAGTTACCAGAAATCAGGAGTGGACAAATCCTCCACATAAGCAGATACTTTCTCACTGCCTTGCATGTCAAGAACTTTTTCCCACTTTATGTTCTGAGGCATAAAATCCTCTTGAACATCTAGTTCTAGGGTGATGCGATACTTAGTCTTACTGAGTGGATAAGTAACTGGCATGAGAAGGCACTCCTGAATATTACTTAGAAATTGTAAAATGGATTCACCAAAAAGTCAAGCAGATGTGGGCAGTAGTTCAACTGTCCTAGGGCATCACACTATATATGCTTATTCTAACGCTTTTTAATATATTCTAACTGTCCCCAGTGCTCTTTATGACATACCAGCAAGGTGTGAATATTATTATGCAACCTTTTCTTTCCATTAGTAGACTCACATGTGGGTCTAGGTCTGACTCCAGTTTCTATTGTAATGTATTGATTGCACTTAAAATATACCCATCCCTCATCAATATTCATACTCCTCGGTTTATCCCATCTCACATAATCATCCACCTCTGGTTCATATTCTTTCCATAAACACAACTGCTCAAACTCCTCCATAAAGCACACTCTCCAATGGATTTAAGTTACGAACCATAGCAGAGTATGGTGTTGTTCTATCTATATCTACTGAATTACCTTGCTTGGTGGAGCTAATAGGCGATAGATAGCGCTCTGTCTTTGTGTTATAGAATCCCCAGATCGCCCGAGGAGTACTATCAGTATAAATGAAATTGGAATGATTGAGTATCCAAATAGAAATAAGATTACGTTTAAAGGAGGATACCTCATAAGAACAATTTTCAGGTGGTTGATGAATGAATGTTGGAGGAAGTTCTAAAAAATTCACTTGCGGTGTCTTCAATTTCTTTTTTATTAAATCCTATATCAAGTAAAAATTTATAATAATGCTCAAAATATTCTTCTAAGTCTACATCACACCCAAACTTAACTTCTTTATGAATTTGATTGGTAGTTTGAGGAAACATGATATCATATTGCCCAAATTCTACACTTTCTTCATGATAAGAATAGGTAGTTAAATTATTCTTCTCATTCATCTATTTTTGCCTCCAATTCAACTATTAGTTTTTGAAGTTTTTTAATCTCTTCTTCTTGTTCTATTATTTTCTTCTGCATCTCTCCCTGATGCTGATGAAGCGATTGAATAAGTTGCCTGTATTGTATTCCCGAATCCATACCCTTAAGTAATAAAAGAACTGACTACTTGAGAGGGAAGATCTTCTTCCACTAATGCTAGTTTAGTAGAATACTGTATATTCTCCCTCAATTTACTATAACAACCAATATTTAAGTCGTCATCCTCAGAGACTACCACATCAAAACATTCTTCATCATCTTTGGCAACAACATGCCAAACCCCACCATATTCAGAATGTGGATAAGGAACAAAATGATCAATGATATAAAGAAACTTTTGTGCCATTAGAGTTGTAAGTTACCTCCTTATTTTAATAGATGAATGGATTAAAGTCAAGCATCAGGATCATAAAGTCTCATATACCAAACAAAAAAAACAATAGTACAAATGACTCCCAGAGTCAAATAGGATAAAAACAACATCATAATAAGAAAATGTTAAATGGGATAATTTAAGCGACCTTTTGTGTAACTTGTGCCAGTGCCTCCATCTTAATAAACTGCTCGTTAGTATTATAATATAAAGTATAGTTATCAGTTACCAAATAATATCCATCGATGTCTTTTCCATCATCAGTATAACCATATGATCTAACCCTTTCCTCCACACCATCAATACGCAGTTTCTTAGTTCCATTTCTAACATAAGACTCGTACTTTTGATCTAGATTAAACATGGTTTTACCTGTGAATGTGAGGATACTATAACATTAGTTATGTCTAATATCTATAAACTTTATACTCTCTTAAGGGTGTAGTAATGATTCTTCATCAAAGTGGATTTAAATGCCCTACAGGGTTCTCAAAATCATCATACTCATCCATTGGTGATCTCTCTTTAGGTTTATCTAACTTAAGAACAGTATTGTTCCAAGCACGTTTAGATGCTTCATCATACTCTTCTATAAACTTAGGCAAATAATCTGCAATAGCAGCAGTAGTTTCTTTAACCACTTGAATGTCCCCAGCATCAACAGCACCTTGAAGATACTGAACCATTCCCTCAAGTGCCTGTATCTTATTAAAAGTATATTCCAGATTATTCATGGTTTCCCATGTTTTGTCATAATCTAAACAACTCATTTAATTACCTCCCAATTCTGATCATTGATTTTCTTCATCTCAAAAGAGTATCTATTAGTGATAGAAGCAAGGATATAATTATCCTCACTTTCTTGCACTATTCTACAAGAATGTAGTTGATCCATGTATCCTGTAAACCTTTCTTTTGCTCTCTTTGACTTAGGTTGCACAGTCACAAATTTAGTCTTAGTAATCATAATGAATAACGAAAGTTTTTGATCAAACCCGACAAGCCATTTAGGCTAGTGACAGGATAATTGAGACACTTCTATTAAGAAATCGTTGTAAAGAACTTCCTCCATAGTTCTTGCTTCTTTTTCCCAAGGTTGATCTTCATAGTCTGTTTTAGTGTGGTTAATTCCTTTCCAGGATCTCACACCTCTTTTATCACGCAATTGTCCCTTTACATGTTGATACATGTGCCAGAGTTCATGTAATAAAGTTTGAATGTAAAGATCTCCATGCATGGTAGTTTCCAATTCAATAAGAAATTCTCTAGGTCGAAAATCAGAGTCTTGAACTGAACAATAACCATACGCCTTTTCTCTTTTTAACCCCCTATGTTGAACAGTAACCCCCAAATGATGTCTAGGGAGGTATTGGGATTTAAACCACCTTACAACCTTTCCACAGGTTCTCTTAGGTCCTCTCCCTTCTATCTCAAGATAAAGCATAAGACACCACCTGTTGTGCAAGACGAACACCCCAGTGCATTACCCAAATGAATGAACCCATGAAGACTAATTTCTCCATCCCAGTCATGTCTTTACTCATAAATCAAACTTGACTGCATATACTATAAACCCCACTGCTAGGCAATGGGGAAATAGTGTGACAGTTTGTTTGGCGGCACTTTACCTGGCATTAGACTGAGCACCATACAAGTTATTCATAGGTTGATATGCCCATGCTGCATAGATGTAAGTTTGAGCAGCATTCCATTGAGCTTCATTACCTCTAAATTTAAAACCATTAGAAAGGAAGTCGGCAAAATCATTATTAGAGTAACTTTCTAATTTACTATTGGGACGTAAAGTGTTCTTCGCCACATTGTAATGATCTCTTTGATCGTCAACTATAACCCAATTTTGTGATGCATCTATATTTTTGACTATGATTATAGCCGGGCGGAATCCTAGTTCTACATAGGTCCCATCAGCACTATTATTTCCTTCATAGGTGCCAAATTTCTGAAGTCCGGGGACACTGTGCCAACTGTATAAAATAAATGATGATGAAGTATACATCCAACTTGCCGCATTGGTGTATATAACTGAAGATGTAGGTTCTGTCTCATCCCAATAATTTGCATTTGCTGCCGCTGCACCTTGCTGATCCAACTCAACTTTATTTGCTGCACCTAGACTGACATGATAAACACCCCAATATGTACCCCCAGTATCAATATCTTTACCAATTATAAAATCAGGTTTTTGTGTGAGCCCATGCGGTATTTGCATTGTAGCACCAGATGATGATGTTGCCTCTTGCACTGTAATTGAGAATCCTTGTTTTGTACCAACAGAAGCTCCTTCCTGTGTGCAATTAACAGCTCCAGTTAATCCTGCAGCAGCAGCACTTGCATAACCTACATCATCTACATTAAAGGTGTTTTTGTTTCCACCAGCTTTCCAGCACCATGTTACAAAATTTTGACCGTTTTGATTATATCTGGAAAAGGGTCCATCAGCAGCATATCCATCACGATTTGGAGTGATATACCCATAACTACCAAATGCTGCTCCAGTCTCAGATGAAGAGAGGAACGAAGTCGATCCCCTTACACTATCTACCCAATTCTGGTCATATGCAGAATCTATATTCTTAGTCCATATCAGATCTGGTTGAAATCCTATCCCAGAAATTACTTGTGCGCTATCACTACCAGTATAAGTCGTAACTCCAACATACTGATCAGATCTTACGACTCCAGGACTTGGGAGGTTTGCAAGGTTTATTGGTTGATGTCCTTCTGGCGGTATATACTTGAAGGGTTTTTGGCCAAAGTTTATATCCCATACACCATCACCAAAACTCTGAAATACAGGAGTCCAATAACCTGAAGTAAGAGTCGCCGCTGACACAGGACTTGCATTCATAAGTATATTATTCTTATAGAAATAACAATATCCATCATCATAAC
>Ga0315316_10004624_pt1 | contig 10076 bp, 6 predicted proteins | sample M160m3416metaG_FD_203702 | JGI IMG/M metagenome (GOLD analysis project Ga0315316, IMG submission 203702) | Ammonia-oxidizing marine archaeal communities from Monterey Bay, California, United States - M1 60m 3416 | ecosystem: Environmental > Aquatic > Marine > Intertidal zone | place: USA... | reverse complement strand
GTTTCAAAATCAACAAATATATGATCCTCAGGCAAAACTTCGATACCGCGTTCGGGCCACTCAATTACTAGAACACCTTCACTAGATTGAGCCACTAAATCGAGATCTTCAACATCAGAAACACTAGTAAGCCGATACAAATCTGCATGATAAAGAGGAATAACACCTTCATGAACCGTCATCAACACAAAAGTTGGACTATTGACTTGCGAGTCAACCCTGAGCGCCTCACCAACTCCCTGAGTAAACGCAGTCTTACCGGCACCTAGATCGCCATTTAGAAGGACCACGTAACCTTTCTGAAACCATTTCCCCAGCTTCTTACCAAGTGAGCGTGTCTGTTTTACACCTTTTGTTTTGAATACAATTTCCCGTTTCAATGCCATCTACTACCTACCGTGATCCCAACCGCGAATTGCCGGATTGTATATCTCGCCCGAAGAATCAAGTGCTCTAACCATAGCTTCGTCGGCCAGTTGCTCCACAACTCGACCGACAACCGTTATCTCTATATCGCTCGCACGTTCGATCTCCTTGAGAAGTTCTTCTTTAAAAATAAGAGCCAATTCAAAGTCTTCGCCTCCGCCTAAGCCCAAATCTAAAGCCTTGGACCTACCAAGCAGAGCTACGGCTGCCGGTTCGAGTGGAACTTCATCACACATAATTTCAATATCTACTTCCGATGCACTGGCTATGTGACCCAAGTCTTGTAATAAGCCATCCGATATATCAATAGCGCACCGGGCACCAGCAAGTAACGCTTTTCTTCCTAAACCAACACGTGCGTCTGGTCGACGATGCCTCCTCACAAGTACTTCCCATGACTGATCAATTTCGTCAGCACTTTTGAGTAACGAAAGACCCGCAGCCGAAGCACCAAGTCGCCCAGTCACAACGACAATGTCGCCCACGTTGGCAGAATTCCTCCGTAATATCTGGTTGTCTGAATGGTGGTCAGTTTCACCTATTACGGTGATCGAAATCCCGTTAGTACTGCCTTTAACTATATCTCCGCCAGCAACTTTTACTTCGTGAAACAAACAGGCATCGGTAATACCCTGAACGAGGTCATCAACAAAAACAGATGTGGTGTGTTCAGCGATGGTCAGTGAAATTAACAACATTTTCGGCGTAGCTCCCATAGCAGCAATATCTGAAACCGAGGCTGCTACAGCTCGCCAACCGACATCTGACGACGTCATCGTCGATTCACTACCCTCCAGCCAATGCACCCCTGACATCATGGCATCTACACTCGCAACAATTAGATTTCCCGGGCTTGACGCGGCCCAAACAGCGGCATCATCTCCCGGCGGCACAACGATATCTTGAGCTGCAGCGACTCCTAACTGATCAATAATTCGACGTATAAGGTTAAACTCTTGAAAAGAAAAAGATTCGTCTTGGGCACCTAAACCGACCATATATGCAACTCACTCAACTCCAAACACCATTGATATAACGAGGTAATCAAACAAAATGAGCACTAAACCTCAGATACTCATTTCACGTGCCGAACACATCCCTTCAGAAAACTGGAACGACTACGCCACATGCGTCACTCAGGCGGGAGGCATCGTCATTCCATATGATCTAGACACTTATTATACCCAAACTAAACTTCCGGAATATGACGGAATAGTTTTAACTGCAGGAATCGACGTTCAGCCTGGTCGATACAATGAGAAGCCACACCCAAAAGTTACAGAATGGGATGTAAAACGGGATGATTTTGAATCTGCTTTGATTGCTGATGCATTGCAAAATAAAAAAGCTCTCTTATGCATATGTAGGGGCATCCAGCTACTTAATGTCTGGGGTGGTGGATCGCTTTTGCAACATCTAACTGACCGTGAGCCACACCGTGCTCGCAGAAACCCGATAAATCAGGAGATTGAAAGCGGTTGGCATGATGTCTCAATAAAAAGCAACAGTTTACTGCATCAAATTACTGGACGACATACGATTCAAGTCAACTCTAGACATCATCAAGCTATAACGACAAATTCACTCGGACCTAATATTCTTGGTACTGGAATAGCACCCGACGGAGTCGTAGAAGCCATAGAAATCGCCGACACACATTGGACTCTCGGAATTCAGTGGCATCCAGAACGACCCGAAATGTCAGATAATACGAAGTACGACGACGGAGCCAGAAAAATTTGGAACGCCTTTGTTGAGGCAGCAAAGTCAGTAAACTAATGAAAATAATTGACACCTTCATATACTTTGCATACGGATCAAATCTTGATCCCGAAAGACTACATCTAAACTGTCCCTCCGCACAATTTCTGTCAGCCGGTAAGCTATCTGATTTCACGCTAAATTTCACAAAAACTAGTGAGATCAGATGGAAGGGAGGTGTGGCCGATATTGTCGAAACTCCAAATGCCTCGATGTGGGGGGCGATCTGGCAAATAAATATTGCTGAGTCAGATGCTCTTGATCGACAGGAAGGGGTGCATGCAAATCCGCAAGGCTATCACCGGCTTGATGTGACTGTAGAAAATACCGATGGAAGAAGCATTGAATGCCGGACCTACCAAGTTACCGTAAAAGAGGCCCTCAACATACCACCCTCACCCGCGTATAAAAACACTCTTGTGAGAGGTGCAAAATACTGCAAACTACCTGCCGATTATCAGGCTTTAATAGCAAATATCGAAGACAACGGGCAAGCTGGCGGCGATCCAAAACTGGAGCCATAAGCCCATATTTTACCCCACAATTAAGGGCTTCATCTGCTAAACTGGATAGGCATGTGAGCAGTATAAAAAACTGAGGTCCTATGGTCACAACTACTGATAATAATAGTACCGACGGTACCGGTGTACGTCCGGTTCAAATAGTCAGCGAAATGCGCAGCGCGTATCTGGACTACGCGATGTCTGTCATCGTGGCGAGGGCACTTCCCGATGCGCGTGATGGCCTAAAACCTGTTCAACGACGCATACTTTTTGCTATGCAAGAGCTAGGCATTAATCCGAATTCCCCTTTTAAAAAGTCAGCACGAATGGTTGGGGATGTGATGGGTAAGTATCATCCGCACGGTGACTCAGCTATTTACGAAGCGTTAGTCAGGATGGCACAGCCCTTTTCGATGCGTTATCCGCTAATTACTGGTCAGGGAAACTTTGGCTCTGTGGATGGTGATCCACCTGCTGCTATGAGGTACACAGAGGCTCGACTAGCAACTATTTCTTCAGAACTGCTTTCAGACCTAGACCGAAATACCGTGAATATGGTGGCCAACTTTGACGATTCCCTGATGCAACCTGAAGTATTACCTGCGCGGCTTCCGAATTTACTTCTCAACGGGGCGAGCGGAATAGCAGTTGGCATGGCAACAAATATTCCACCACACAACCTCAATGAGTTAACAACCGCGATTGACCATCTAATCGCAAATCCTGCAGCCACCGTGGATGAACTAATGGAACGACTACCAGGTCCAGATTTTCCTACGGCAGGAACTATCTTTGATCGGTCGGAGATAAGGCAGGCGTATGCGACTGGGCGAGGCAGGTTGGTAATGCACGGTCGAATCGCATTGGAGGAGACAAGCTCTGGCCGATCGCAAATTATTGTGACTGAATTACCGTATCAAGTTAACAAGGCCGCTCTACTCGAGCGAATAGCTGAACAGGTTAGAAGCAAAGTAATCGAAGGCATAACCGATCTTCGAGATGAAAGTGATCGAAATGGTATGCGTGTCGTGATAGAGCTGGGCAGGAATGCTTCCTATCACGCAGTGCGAAGTCAGCTTTTAAAACATTCGGCACTACAAAGTGTATTCCATGTAAATCTGGTTGCGCTCGTCACAACGGAAGATACCGGACTGCTAGAAGTTGACTTCGTTGAAGACGAAGCGACTTTTGATTCAGAATGGGTTGAAGATATTGTACGAGACACAAATGCAGCTGAAGTAACCGGCCGGCCAGAAACACTATCGCTTCGTGAATCACTCCAAGCATTCATCGACCACAGACGTCAGGTTGTCCAAAGACGATCAGTTTTCGACAGACACAAGGCGCGGCAGCGAAGGCATATCTTAGCTGGTCTTCTTAAGGCGATAGAGAATCTCGATGAGATAATCGACGCCATCCGGAGTGCAGAATCAGCTGAAGTAGCAAAAGCAAGGTTGATGGATTCACCTCACAACCTAACTGATCGACAGGCGCAGGCAGTACTCGACCTCCAGCTTCGTCGACTTGCTCAACTCGAATCCTCAAAAATAGTCCAGGAATATGATGAACTCGTTGCATTCATAAATGAGTTAAATGAACTCCTTGGAAGTCAAGAGAAAATCGACGATGTATTGAAGGCTGACAACGCTGAACTACGTGAAAAGTATGGTGATGAGAGAAGAACTCAAATTATTGAATCACCTGTTACTGACATTTCTGCGGCTGATTTGATTCCTCATCAACAGGTGGTAGTAACCATGTCCGAAACCAATTACGTAAAACGTGTTCCTCTAGAAACATATAGAACGCAGAATCGTGGCGGCAAAGGAGTCGCCGGACAGAGGCTACGTGATGAAGATAAAATAAAGCTTCTATTATCCTGCGACACACATGACCGACTCTTGATCTTTGCTGCCTCAGGCCGAGTTTTTGCCCTTCCGGCCCACGAAATCAATGATTCTTCCAGGACTGCGCAAGGTGTTCACATTAGAAATCTAGTCGAATTTGGTGAGGACCACGACGGCGACCAAGTCACTGCTGTTATAGCCATAAAAAATCAAGATCAATCTAATGAAGATCAGACTGCTATGATTTTTGCCACTGAAAAGGGTGAGGTTAAACGCACGCTTCGTTCAAGATTTGATCAGGTCAGACGCAACGGAATTATAGCCATGAATTTAAAGCCCGATGACCGTCTTGTATCTGTTTCCCCAGCATCAATTGACTCCACCGCAATTCTCGTGTCTAGTGACGGATATGCTGTCAGATTTGAGTTGGAAAAACTCAGAGAAGCTTCACGCACATCCGGTGGCGTCAAAGGAATTAAATTAAATGAGGGTGCGCGCCTGGTGGGATTAGTCATTGATAGTGAAGGCGATGACATACTAGTCATGTCAAACGAAGGTAAAGGCAAAAGAACACCAATATCAGACTATCCAGTAAAGGGTAGGGGAACGCGTGGTGTCCGCACATTTGGCTCAACAAACGATGTTGACTTAATAGGAGCAGCTGCAGTGCGGGAAAATGACCAACTCATGATCATTACAAAAAATGGACAGATGCTCCGAACTCGTGCTGGAGACGTTCGGCAGTCGAGTCGTGCAACAAAAGGGGTAATGACCCAAAAGCCTACTGACGGCGATTCATTAGCTGCATTTGCAATAGACATCGCCGATCGAGAACAAGAAAACTAATGGTCGGGGTGCCCGGATTTGAACCGGGGGCCTCTTCGTCCCGAACGAAGCACTCTGCCAGGCTGAGCTACACCCCGTAGGTACTGAAGACTATCAGATTGCCGCTACTCAATCGATTGACTAACAGATTCTATGTGTGCTGAGATCAAAGAAATTTGTTCCTTGAGATTTAGGTTTGCGGAAATCATAATCCCATTTTTAAGTTCATTCAGATCGAGTCGCTCAAACACACCTAGTTGTTCCTTCAATACAACTGAGGTGGCATCTGAAATATTACCCACATTGTTCATTCTTCTAAGCACACGAGCCTCAGCTGTTTTAGCATCAATATCAATAGCTACCAAAGTTGAGAGCGCTCCCGACTGAGTCGCAACAGCCACCGAATTCAATCGCTGAGCCTTTGTCAAATGTGTTGCGTCTATCACAACAGATTGGCCGCGGGATATACATATTTGAGCTTTCTCAAGCAGCCTCTCATAAACTCGCTGACTAATAACATCTGAGTATTTAGATGGTGAAAGTGCCTCGTCGACAGCAACACCAAACATTTCCTTGCGGATAACATCACTATTAAGCCACGCAAAGCCATACTTCGAGGCTAACGTGGCGCCGATAAGTGATTTACCGCTTCCAGACACACCGCACATTACAACAGACATTGCCTGGCTTGATTGCGGTACATACTCAACAGCAAGTGAAAAATATGTCGAGGCTTCCAACTCCGATTTCTGACGGTCTTCATTGCTAAGACCTGAATCCTGTGAGGTTATCGATGCAATCTTTCCTCTCACAAATGCCCGAAACAGTCTGTGCAACGGCTGCAGTAGGCTTAGCGTTTCATCACCGGTCGCGACAATGTAGCGACCAACAAGCTCATTGGCCAAATCTTCATGACCTAACGCTGTCATATCCATGGCAAGAAAAGCAAGCTCGTAGCCAACATCTAGATAGCGAAACTGAAACCAATCATTAAATTCAATTCCATCAACTATAGCTATTCCATCCGACCGACCAGACGCGAGCTGTGAGAAAGAATCTAAAAGATAAATATGGTCACAATGCAAATCACCATGACCCTCAACAACTCGACCAGTCTCAAGTCTCTCCAGCAAAATAGATTCGTACGCTTCAAGCATCGTCTCTACCGATGTCAGCAAGCGCTGATGCGTCCTCTGCGGCAACGTGAAATCAATAAATTCCGAAATCTCAGCTAACTCTCTATCCCACCATTCCTTGACTTTCTTTGGTCCAGCAAATTCGACATCTGACTCCACTTTCTTGCAATTTTTGTGAAACTCAAAAAGACATACCGCTAAGCGCTCAGCTAGATCATCCAGGTTGCTGCCGCCAGTCTTGAGGATCGACGCTAACGTGGCATTCTCAGGCAAGCGTCTCATCTTGACTGCCCACTCCAAAATCTCCGATCCCACAGCTCGGTCGGCTGGCGGATCTACAACAATTTGTCCAGAACTCAAACGGACAACAGATACAACCTCTAAATAAACAGAAGGGGCCAGTCGTCTATTCAATAGGACTTCCTGATCGCAAAATTTTTTCCGGCTTTCAATCGATATCTGGTTAATGAAGCCAAAGTCAACTGGCTTCTTTGTCTTAAACACATAATCACCAGCAATATGCACATACGAAATATGAGTCTCGCGAAGATCGATCTCCGCCACCTCATAACTGTACGCAGACGAACTAAGCAGGGCAGTCACATACTCAGGAGATTTTGACAACATTCACTGAAGCTAAACGCGTCTTGCCAACAAGTCAAACCAAGACCGTTAGAATAGTGATATGGAAAACTCTGAACTCACCCACCTTGATTCATCCGGCTCAGCTCGCATGGTAGACGTATCCACAAAGGACATCACCACCCGTGAAGCTACGGCACAATCAAAAGTATTCCTAAAAAGAGAAACACTCGAATTGATTACACATGGAAATATTCCAAAAGGAGATGTTTTCGCGAGTGCCCGAATCGCGGGAATTATGGCAGCAAAAGAAACTCATCGACTAATCCCACTCTGTCATCCCTTGCCAATAACAGCTGTAAACATAGAAATTACTGTACAAACGTCGGAAGATCAGCACAGTATTATTATCGCAGCCACAGTGCGCGTAAATTCTCAAACCGGAGTTGAAATGGAAGCACTCACGGCCGCCAGTATCGCCGCTTTAACCATATATGACATGTGCAAGGCCGTTGATCGCGGCATGACGATCTCAGATGTGAAATTACTGAAAAAATCTGGAGGGCGCTCCGGCAATTATCAGGCAGAGTGAACTAATTCAACGGCTAAAGAAATTTCTTCACCATCAAGTTCTCCGGACCAAGAGGTCGCCTGCTCAGGCGAGTCTCGCTCATTAACTTCCAGTGCCAAAGTCTCATCGGATATATATTCTGAGTGTAAACTCATTGCTGATGAAATTAATTCACTGCCAGACCAAGAAATATTAATCCTGTCCGATATATCGTATCCCGCGTCTCGCCGAAGATTTTGTAATCGTCTCACTATCTCGCGCGCTAGTCCCTCGGCCACCAGTGCCTCGTCAAGTCTAGTTTCAAGAAGAGCTAAATATCCGCCATCCTCCTGCGCTGACCATCCATCCGATGCTTCTACGTCAACAAGAATCTCCGTAGCTGTTAACTCATGATCACCAAGAGTCACAGAACCGTTCAATTTCATTGATTCAATAATTTGACCTGAGTCAGCAGACTCGATTGCACTCTTCACCACAGACACATCTTTGCCAAATCTTGGGCCTAATATCTGTAGATTAGGTTTGAGCATGAAAAGAACGCGATCTCCTGGATCGTCGAGCACCTCCACCGTCTTTACGTTCAGCTCCGCAGCAATATCCTCTGTCCACTCAGCTAACGCCTCACGCTCTTGGGGGTTACGTGGAATCAAGACAACCGTCGCACAGGGTTGCCTGACTTTGACTTTTGCCTGTTCCCTAGCTGCTCGTCCTAACGAAATCATTTTCTGCACCAAAGAAACCTGACGCGACAAATCCTCGTCAATTAAATCTTCCGATGGAACTGGCCAGTAGTTCAGATGAACAGAGTCGATATCGTTACCACTGTGCGATCGCTCCAAATTCTGGTAAATAGTTTCGGCAATAAACGGAGTAAAGGGTGCTAATAACTTACTCACCGTGGTTAGGCAGTGATACAAAGTTGCCAACGCAGCTCTGGAATCTTCATCGTCGCCAGATTTCCAGAATCTTCTTCGATTCCGTCTCACGTACCAATTCGAAAGCTGGTCTACGAACGACGCTATCGGATGAGCTGCCTGGGCAGGCTCATATGCATCCAAGGCAGAAGTCACTTTACTTACTGTGATTTCAAGTTCAGAACGAATCCACCTATCGATTGGAACCTGCGAATCAAGTGAACTGTAATCTGCGGGATTAAACGTGCCCGTATTTGCGTAGGTGACAAAGAATGAATAGGTATTCCACAGCGTCGATAAAAACTTTCTCGATGTCTCTTGCACTAAATCCGCCGAAAACCTTCTTGAATTTCCAGGGGGAGAAGCCGTGTACATCGTCCAGCGCACCGCATCCGCTCCATAGTCATCCAAAACTGACCACGGGTTAATCACATTACCCACTGATTTTGACATCTTTGAACCTTCGCCATCAAGAATATGACCGAGGCAAATCACGTTTTCAAAAGACCGCTCGGCGTGAGTATCACCGGTGCTATGCAATAACGTTGCTAGAGCATGCAGTGTATAAAACCAGCCTCTTGTCTGATCAACTGCCTCACAAATAAAGTCTGCGGGAAATTGCTCAGCAAAAACATCTTCGTTCTCAAAAGGATAATGGTGCTGTGCATAGGGCATGGCGCCTGAATCAAACCACGCGTCTGCCACCTCAGGAGTCCGATTCATTCGGCCACCACATTTTGCACAACCAATAATCACGTCATCCACAAATGGTCTGTGCGGATCTATTTCGCCACTAGAGCGCCGAATTGCGTCACCCGTACCGTCTATTGCTCTCTCAAAAAGCTCATCAAAGGACCCGACAGCATCGGTAGAACCACATGCTTCACAGGACCATATAGGTAGAGGAGTGCCCCAGTAACGCTCGCGTGACACCGCCCAGTCCACATTGTCAGAAAGCCACTCACCAAATCGACCATCTTTTATATGATTAGGAACCCAACCAATTCTCTGATTCGAAGAAACCAGATCATCGCGCACTGCAGTAGTACGTATATACCAAGACGGTTTTGCATAGTAAAGAATAGGCTGATCACATCTCCAACAAAAAGGATATGTGTGTCGAATCTGCTCAGATTTGAATAAAAGACCTCGCTCACGCAGATCCACAGTAACCGCTTTATCAGCGTCCTTGGCAAATAGTCCGTCTCCAGGACCACCTAGGACAACTCCATCTGGACGCACGGGTTGCAAAAACATCAAATCATTAGCTCGACCGATTCCATAGTCCTCCGCACCAAAAGCTGGAGCCACGTGAAGAATACCCGTTCCTTCATCAGTCGTTACCTCATCTGAAGCTACAACTTTGCGGCTAGGAAGATCTTCTAGGGACGCAGGCCTCACGGCAACGCCATCCACAAACATATAGGGGTCTGTATCATCCCAGAGCTCAGCTGGCCACAATTCTTCGTAATGCGCATCAAGTAAGCTCGCTCCCTTAAACCGGGCTAAAA
>Ga0315316_10004623_pt1 | contig 10077 bp, 4 predicted proteins | sample M160m3416metaG_FD_203702 | JGI IMG/M metagenome (GOLD analysis project Ga0315316, IMG submission 203702) | Ammonia-oxidizing marine archaeal communities from Monterey Bay, California, United States - M1 60m 3416 | ecosystem: Environmental > Aquatic > Marine > Intertidal zone | place: USA... | reverse complement strand
TCCCCTTCTCAATCTTTCTGGATTTCACAAACTCAGGTGGCGATTCGGCATCCCCGGGATTTACCTTTATTCCCCACAACGGCACAGTGGATGTCGGCAACATGGCATACCTGATATCTCCAATCACATCATCCATTGCCGGGTGACGGCAAAGGTAACCACGGGAAAATTCAGAAAACCGGGATACGTCTTTCGCCAGCCTGGTGCTCTCCTTGATACCTGGTAAGACCCCTTTGGTTCCCATCGCCTGGATTTCTCCACCGGGATAAATCTTTGCAGGCAAACCGGGAAAAACGTGGACCGCATCGACGTAATACCGCCCATCATAGAGATACACGGATCGATGCAGGAAAATGTTCCCTATACTTGGCTTAATGATATTCTTAGTCGAAACGTGATTGCGCCGCTCCATGAGTTCAGACTGTGCCATTCCAGCTCGTCGGTGTTGACTGGCTGCCAACAGGAGGTATCCGACACAGTAGATTACGGCCAGGCGTGACATCCAGATTCTCTGGCGCCAAAGCGCGAACATGATCAGCAGAAGAAGTGGGAGAGTGAACAACGGATCAATAATGGAAACTAAATTCCAGGAAACACCCTGGGAAGAAAACGGCCAAAACAAATAGGTCCCATAACTGGTGCAGGCATCCAGTAAGCCATGGCTGCCATATCCCAGTAAGCATGCAGTATATGTCTGGCGGAAAGACCAACGCCTCCGTGAGGCAAGCCAGATCAATACCGCCACGATCAAGGCCCCCAGGGGAATAAATGCCAGGGCATGCGAGAAGTGGCGGTGATATTCCAGATTGAGCAGCGGATCATCCGGGGAACGAATCAACGCATCCAGGTCAGGGGCCATACCGGCGAGAGCCCCGCACAATGCCGCTCGATATTGCCTCTTCGGCCCAGAGAATGACTGGGCAGCCGCAGAGCCCACGAGCCCTTGAGTCAACAAATCCATCGGGAACTAATTCCTTGAAAGAAGTGCATGATATTTAATGTACACAAGCCATTACTTCACGCGGATATTGAAGCCTTTCCAGATCCCATTTCCCGCTTGATTGATCAGAACGCCCACTCATATCGAAGACAGCCGCCTTGATTAAGGTCCCGACCTCCTTGCGGACCGAGTCCAAATTCGCCTTAACCGCTTCCGCCATTGCAAGCAACCCAACGACCATCCCAGTCGTGATGGAAAATAGTCTCATTTTTTTGATAGATTCAACGCCGCTGCAAGTTTCCCCCTACGGACGGTGTTAGAGCAGAGGTAGAGTTGGACGCCCAAGATGGCAAGTGCCTTCAATTCACTCCCCTGTCAGCAGCCCAAGCAGGCTTATACGCGATCAAGCGTGCCCGTGCATCCAGCGAAGGTGTCGATCTCGAGGCCGAGCCTTTGCAGGATAGTTACGAAAAGGTGGGCTAGCGGGCGATCCTCCTCCTTGGCAGTGCCCCGCCAACCGGAGTCACTCACAATACCCGCGCCAGGCAGGCTGCCATCTCCCAGAAGCTTCACGTACTGGAGGAAGCGGCCGTTGTTGAAGCCGAGGTTTTTGCCTCCAGCGGAGACGATAGGATAGTTCCGGGACAAGTGGAAACTGCTGGATGCGGAGCCATGCATTGCAAAGGTATTATCGAGCATGTTGCTTTCACCGGTCGGCTCAGGAGTGTCCTTAAGCTTCTCCACGAAATGCCCGAACTCCTCCATCTGGTAACGATTGTAGGTGCCAAGATTCTGCCAGCCGTTCTCCTTCTTGACTGAATGCGTGAGACCATGAGCCCCGCCTAATTCTACCGCCTTCGAAAGCAAATCGTGCGGCCCACCTCCGTTTTCCCGACCCAGCTGAAAGGTGGCGACGCGGGTAGAATCACTCAGGAAGGCGAGGTAGATGAGCTCATACATGGTCTGGAAATACTGCCGGGCTTCCTTCGGGCCAGCTTCCAGGTGCAATTGAGAGGAATCGGCATTGGGTAACGGCGTGTCTAGCCAGCGCCGGGCCTTGGTTAACTTGACCTCCGTATCACGGACGGAGTCGAGGTACTGCTGCAGCGTTTCCTGATCCCGCTTGGAAAGCTTCCGCCCGAGCGAGCGGGTGTCTTCAATTAGGAGATCCAAAGCACTCTTACTTCGTGCCAAACGGGCGGCGGCATCCTTACCGTCGACGACAAACAGCATGTCGAATATTTGCTTGGGCTTGTTCATCGCGGGAATAGCGCGGCCTTCCCTGTCAAAGGACTGCGTCTGAGCGCCGCGCGGGCCGCCGATGCCACCGTTGGTGGACATCACCAAGGAGGCATGCCGGGTGGCATCACCGATATGCTCGGCGTAGAGTTGGTCCAATGATATGGAGTTCTTATAAGGACCGTGTCCCTTGGTATCAGCACCGGTAAGATACTGGTCGGCATTGGAGTGACCGTGAACACGGCGGACAGCTGGATGAGAGAGGCCAGAATAGATCGTGACGTCACGGCGAAAGGGTTCCAAAACATCGAGCACCTTGGTGAGCTCAAAATCCTTTTCGCCACCGTGCGGAAACCAACTCCAATCCTTCCACGCCGGATCCTTACGGATGGGAACCCCCACGCCATCAGGGTGATAGATGCTGACAAAACGTTTCGGTATAGCGTTGGCTTTCCGGTTGTTCCCCGCAAAAGTTTCCAACCAGGGCAACGCCAGAGCGATACTGGTCCCACGCAGAAAAGTTCTGCGCGGAAGTGCGCTAGTGCTAGATGCCCTCATCTCAAAAGCAGTATACCTATGTAAGCCTCTTATTTCGAATGAAAAATGCGGCTTTGAACAAGTAACTGAATCAGATTGCGAAGCCGATCACCCTTGGTTCTGAACTGCGTCGTCAGTTCCTCAACATCCGCACGGTCAGCAAACGTCAGGTGCCGGCCCAGAGCGTAGGCGGTCATCTTGTGTACCATCGCGCGGGCGAACTGATCCTGCCGTTCAGCGAGTAGATACTGCTTCAGGCCCTCCATGCCAGCCAGAGGTTGCTTGTTGAACAGTTTCGAGGTGGCGTCCACCGGCTTGCCCTTAATCGAGTTGCGGAAGGATCCCATCGCATCATAGTTTTCAAAAGCGATGCCCCACGGATCAATTCGGGCGTGACAGGAATAGCACGCGGGATCGTCACGATGATCCGCAATGCGCTCCTTCAGGGTCATCTTGGCAATTTCGGGATCAGCAAGGTCTACCTCCGGCACATTAGGCGGAGGGGGCGGCGGCGGATCATGAAGAATACGCTCCAGCATCCACACCCCCCGCTTGAGCGGGTGCGAATCCTTACCATCAGAATTCATCGCCAACACCCCGGCACCGGTAAGAAGCCCTCCCCGGTTGTGCCCGCTTCCAAGGGAAACCCGGCGGAACTCAACGCCATGAACGTCCGGGATCCGATAATGCCTGGCCAACCTGGAATTCACAACCGCGTAGTCTGAGTCGATAAAATCCATCACGCTCGCATTGCGGGACAGGACATCCTGGAAAAATGCCACCGACTCCTCCTTCATGGCTGTCTTCAGCTCTTCATCAGTGATATGATCCACGCTCTGGAGCCCATCGAGCCCGAGCCATTGCCTTACGAAGTGACGCGAAAACCGATGAGCACGGGAATCCGCCAACATGCGCTCAACCTGCGCAGAAAGAACCTTAGCCTCGCGAAGCGAGCCGGCTTTCGCCAGTCCCAGCAACTCTGCATCGGGAATGCTGGACCAAAGAAAAACCGCCAGTCGGTTTGCCAGTTCATAATCGCTGACCTCCTGCCGTGCCTTGGTGGATTCTCCCTGGCTCAGGTACAGGAATTTCGGGTGAGCCAGCACCGTCGCCAGCACTTCGACCATTGCCCCCTCCATCGACTCAAACTGGGGCCGGTATTTGGCAAACAGCTTCACAAACCGATCCACCTCCGGCTTGGTGACCGGCCGCCGCCACGCGCGCCACATGAACCGCTCCAAAACCTCACGTGCATAAACCTCCGCATTCCCGTTATTTTGGCTCTCGAAGAAAATTGCCGTGTGCGTTTTGGGCGGCCATTGCTCGTAGAAGGGCACGGTGATCTCCACGTGATCGAACTGAACATGCAGGCCATTGGCCAAAGACACATTCCTAATATGCAGAAACTCATCACGCCGCGGAAAGGTGGTGGCCAGCTTACGGAACGGATTGCGTTGAATGTCGCCCAGTTGAATGTCGAAGTGAATAAACTCCGGCCGATTTGCGGGCGCAGTCACCGGCAAATCCCGTTCACTAATGACGTTTGAAAAATTTGCATTATTGCTGGTGTGCGCACTAAAACCCAACCGCAGGCAGATATCCCCCGGCACATCCTTCGTGGACCGCGCCGCCCGCATACTGACGCGCATGAGTCCCTCATCGGGCAGGAAACGATCCAGATTAATCTTCCATTCGTGATTACGCGGCAGCTCCATATACACTGCGGATGCCTGCGGAGCCTGCCCGACAGCCGTATCGGCCACCGGCGCATACTTACCTCCGGAGAACGCCACGCCCTTGCCGGTCTGGCGGTTTATCAAGTGCTGTTGTTTGCGATGATTCGAATAGCCGTCAGTCTCCCGTTGAAAGACCTTTGCTCGCTTGGCTTTTGACGTCTTTTCGAACAGCTCCTCCATGCGGAAAACGTAGTTCACCGGCTTGGGGCGTTCACCGATCACGATCGCCCGCCGCAAGGCCTTAAGGCCAATCTCGCGATGGGTTTGAAACTGCATTGCAGACATCTGCAATAACTCGGAGCTGTTCTTGAAACCATCTTCAGAGGCCGTCTCCGGTGGCAGCCGATCCACCAGCGAATGATCCAGTCCCAGCAGATCACGCAGGGCGTAGTCGTATTCATAACGAGTTAAGCGGCGGAAAGACGAACGTCCCTTAGCGCTCCGAGCTACACGCGAGGCCTGCTGAATCTCGCGGGAAAGCCAATCGACAACAAGCGCTCGCTCGGCGTCCTCCAACTGCACCTTGGCATCCTTCGGCGGCATCTCGCCATTGCCGATAACTCCGAACACCTCCAACCACCAGCTCACGTGCTCCCCGTTCAGCAAGTCGGGGTTGAGCGTATCTATGCGAAACTTTCCCTTCTGCTTCTTGGGACCGTGACACTCTACACAAGCCGCCTTGAGCACTGGGCCGATATCCTTGCGAAACTCACTCAAGTTGGCTTTGGGCGCCTCCGCAAAAGCCAGCCCACCTAGCACACTGCATACCGCTAGTGAAAAAATAAGCTTCATGACCATTCGTGGACAATCAGACAACACAAATGCAAAAAGAATGCAAAGTGAGAATGATTAATCCAATTCCTTCACCCGTATGCGGCGGTATTCCATTTGGCCGCGATCACCTTCCAAACCGATAGGACCACTGGCTGGAACCTTGAACCCAGCATTAAGCACCTCGCCATTACAAGTGCAGTGGGCCACCCCGTCCTTAACGATCGCCACGATTTCATTCCACTCCTGCGGCTTGTATTTCTTAAGCTCTTTCCAAGGACCGGCCAGCACGTAGTCACGGCACTGGAGCTGCGGGCGCCGAATGAATACGCCGCTGTCGGCATTGGGCGTGGCGCGGAACTCGAGTTTCAAAATGAAATTCTTCGGAAACTCGCGCGTGGTCCAGAGTTGCTGGATACGCCGGCCCTCAGGAGGTGTCGTTACCACCAGCCGGTCGTTTATAGCAACATAGCGGCCATCATTACTGGCTTTCTTGCCATCAAAACTGGCGGTCTTCTCCTGTGAGCGCTGGTTGCGGAAGCCCCAGCCCGTTAGATCCTTTCCATTAAAAAGGCTCACGAAGCCCGGCTCCATTTCAAATTTATCAGTCTCAGTCTCCGTGAAGCCATGCGTCGCAAGCAAGGGTTGCAATGCCGCCGCCCATTTATCGTAACCGACCTGGTTGGGATGCAGAAGGTCAGGAAACTCCACCTTCTTGGCGTCACCCTTGGAATCGGCAAAGAGCAACCATGTATCCAAAACAGTGATTTGAGGATCTCCCTTCACAGCTGCGAAATAGAGCTGATTGACCTTCGTTATGAGGTCCGCGGGACGCTTCTTTGCCGCTGAACTGGGAAAGGTATTGCAAAGAATGATCGGCATCTCCGGGTTGTGCTGCTTCAACGCAGCAATGATCAGCTTGAGATTGCCGGCAATAACCTCAGGTGATGCATTCTCTTCAAGATCGTTGGTGCCGATCAAAATCACCACGCCCTTGGGGTTTAAGGAAAGCACATCCTCCTTGAGCCGAATCAACACCCCGCGCGTGGTGTCCCCACTGATACCACGGTTGGCAACCTTGATTCCCTTGAAGTGCCCGCGAAAATTGTCCCCCCAGCCCTGTGTAATGGAATCCCCCAGAAACACCAGGGCTCCCTGGTCCTGTTGCGCCTGTTTGGCCCAGCCACTGCGTTTCTTTTCCCAAAGGTTTTGAAACCATTGATAACGGCGAATCGGTCCCTCCCCGGGCAGGCCGTCATCGGAGGCCGGGATAGTAAACTTCGCGGCTCCCGCAAGATCAATTGCAAAAACGAATAACAGGAAAGGAAACAATCTCTTGGCGTTCATGACAAAGGAACGGTGGGGACAGTTTCCCCGGAAAGCAAGGCCCTATCGCCTAGCGCACCTTCTGGACCTGTTGATACACCCTTACCCAATCGATGTGCATCTGTTGCGGGAACAGGGTAAAATCATAGAGCTCGTTCTTTGCTTTCTTATCCGGCCCGGGGCTATCGGGCCCCCAGACACCGAAGTAATTTCCGCCTACCGCAAGGTTCAGGATCAGGTAGAACGGGTAGTCACGATACATTTTTTTGCCGCCGAACCTGGACGGGTTGGTGAGGGGTAGTCCTGGCCCCCACTCCTTGCCATCGAGCATAAAGATAATTCGATCCCTCGTCCATTTGCAGCCGTAGATGTGATAGTCTGAAATATATGATTTTTGGCCGGCTGTCGCTTGGAGTGAGGAGTCCAACTTCTGATCAGCAATCCACTGCTTGGGATTAATGACTCCATCGTAACGGCGGTAATGGGAATACCAGCCGATGTTGCCCACGGTCCAGTTATTGGAAGTTTTATGGTAAACCGCGCCGGCATGATACAACCTGGTGGCACGGCCTGACATTTCCATGATGTCAATCTCACCGCTGTATGGCCAGGTGCTCCGTGCCCACTCACGCTTATTATCAGCAGCAGCCTTGTCCCAATATCCGGAATAGGGTGCCGTCTTGGCCTCGGGCAGCAACCAGAAGGCCGGCCAGACCGGAATGGCCGTACCCTTCCCGTCTACACCTATGGGATTTTTGATACGCGCTTCAAAAATCCCATAGGTAAAGGAATGAAGCTTTGCCGTGGTCAGCTTTGCCGACTTGAAATCCTGGTGGTCGATGTTGTGCTTGATCTTGCCGTAGGGTTTTTCACGCAAGGGGTATGCGGCATCAGGAGCGTAGCGCGCGACAATAGTTAGCTTGCCATCCTTCACAAAAAATGTATCCCCTTCGGCATCCAGATAGGCCTGGGACTCACCGTTGCCATGCCCATATTGGCCAATGACGGGATCATCCTCTGCCACCCATTTTTTACGGTTCAGCTTCGTGCCGTTAAACTCCTCCTGCCAAACCAGCCGAAAGGATCCATCGGAGGAATGGGGATCACTCAACACAGGAAGCCGCCTCTCCTCAGCTTGGACAAGGGATGCAAAAACCAGGACAACTAAAAACAAAAGAGAAAAATGCATTACACGCACAATAATCATAATCCCCTGAAGCGCCACTCATTGCACCCTCGACTAAACCTGTGAAAGGTGATATTTCATGCAACGTGTCTAAAACAGGAAAATTCAAGCAAGTGAAAACCATGCTTGGCATCATTTGCATCCTGCTTTCCTGCCCGACGGGCACTTTCGCTGCCAAACCGGCATTCGAAATGATTCTGCAAAAGTATTGCGTGAGTTGTCATGGCCCTAAGAAGTCCAAAGGTGATTTGCGAATTGATCAATTGTCGCGCGACTTCAAGTCCGGCGTAGACGGCCAGATCTGGGCCGAGGTCGTGGAGAAAATCAATGCCGGCGAAATGCCGCCCGAGGATGAACCGCAGCCGACCACGGAGGAGATCGGAAAAGTCATCGCCGAACTGGATCAGCGCATTCGAGAAGGTCGGGCGGCGCGAATGGCGGCTCGCCCGGCAGTGGCGCATTATCGACTCAGCCGCAAGGAATATCAGAATACGGTCTATGACCTATTGGGAGTCCGCTACGACCCGACCAAACCGGGCGAACTGAATGAGGATACTCTCTGGCACGGCTATGAGCGAATCGGCTCGCAACTCTCGCTTTCGCCTTCACACGTGAACCGCTATTACCGCGCCGCGGAGATCGTACTCGACCGTGCTTTCCCAAAAAAAGCTGCCGAGGCACGCAAGATGCGCAAGACAGCCGCGGAATTGAGGTATGGCGGTGGGGAAAAACAAAAGGAGGCTCTGGCCCGGCTCGGCATCAAGCGACCGTTGCGCTACCTCCATTTTCCGGGCCGGGTTCAACAGGCCCTTTCCTCCAGCTGGTTTGGAAAGACAGGGCAGGAACACAGTGGGCTCTACAAACTTCGCCTCCAGGCCAGTGGCATCCGGCCGCCCGGCGGCCAACCGGCCCACCTGAGTATCGGCAAGCGAACCAGTGAAGAAACTGTCGACGGCCTCATCGAACTGGACATCACGGCACCCGAAGACAAGCCGCAGGTCTATGAGCGCGAAGTGTTCCTTGAAATGCCCGTGCAGCTGCATTTCGCGGTGGTGGCCACGGACGTGATCGACCGCAGAAGAGGCGCAGCCTTCCGCAACGCGCTCTCAAGCGGAAACGCTTATCTCTTCACGCACAGCAGCGAGACCCTTCTCCTCAACCCCAACGCGCCGCAGATGTTCGACGACAAGGGCAACGGCATTTTCTCCACCGTTATCATTGACTGGGTCGAGTGGGAGGGCCCGCTGTTAACTGACTCGGAAAAAGCCCGCCGTCAGGATGTGCTGCCACCCGAAGACGCCACGCCTGAAGAAATCGCCAAACATCTGCTACTCTTTGCCGAACGCGCCTGGCGCCGCCCAGTAAAGTTGGAGGAATTGAAGAATTATTTGGACTCTTACCAAGCCGAACGCACGGCAGGCGAAAAAATGACCGACGCCTACCGAATCGCCTTGCAGGGCGTGCTGACTTCCCGGAATTTCATCTATCTGGTCGAAGGCGATCCTGAGCCCCGTAAACAGCTCACCGACCAGGAAATTGCCTCCCGGCTCTCGTATTTTCTCTGGAGCTCGATGCCTGACGAGGCGCTCCTTACCACGGCCAAGACTGGCAGCCTGAAGGATGACCGATTGCAAGAGGAAGTAAACCGGATGCTGACCGATGACCGGATCAATCGCTTCATCGATGATTTTTCAAGGCAATGGCTGCAACTGCATCGCGTGGGCATGTTTCCGCCGGACAAAAAGATTTATCCGGGCTACGACGATTGGCTCGAGACCAGTATGCGCAATGAGCCAGTGGAATATTTCCGCGAGTTGCTGACCAAGAACCTTCCCATCGAGAGCTTGATCAATTCCGGCTGGACCATCGCCAACGCGCGGCTCTGTGATTTCTACGGATTACCTGAGCCAAAGACCGGCGGCTTCCAACGCGTTGACTTCAAGCCTGAAGACCACCGCGGCGGACTACTCACGATGGGTGCGGTGCTCGGATTGACCTCGGATGGCACGCGCCATCGTCCGGTGCACCGTGGAGTTTGGATCAGTGAAACGATCTTCAACAAGACACCGCCACCGCCACCGGCCAACGTGGACCCCATCGAGCCCGTGCCGCCCACGGGAAACAAGATCACCATTCGTCAGCGCATTGAGGCACATGCCAAGAACGCGAACTGCGCGGCATGCCACCGCACCATTGATCCTTTGGGACTGGCTTTCGACCAATACGACGCCATCGGTCAATGGCGCACCCATGAACGTGTGCCGACCGGTGTGGGTGAGAATCCGTTGGTGAACGCTTCGGGAGTGATGCCTGATGGCCGGAAATTTTCGAACTCGGCCCAG
>Ga0315316_10004621_pt1 | contig 10079 bp, 11 predicted proteins | sample M160m3416metaG_FD_203702 | JGI IMG/M metagenome (GOLD analysis project Ga0315316, IMG submission 203702) | Ammonia-oxidizing marine archaeal communities from Monterey Bay, California, United States - M1 60m 3416 | ecosystem: Environmental > Aquatic > Marine > Intertidal zone | place: USA... | reverse complement strand
TTTTAGATACCATTAATGAGTAAAGCGTTAGAAACCTTTGATATTGAGTTAATTTGTAAAGAAATTGAATACTAATGGGAATTCCAGAAAAAATTAAAGCTATACAAGATGAAATACTTCGAACACAGAATAACAAAGCAACTGAACATCATATAGGATTACTAAAAGCAAAAATTGCTAAACTAAAAAGAGAACAAGAAACTGAACAGGTTAAAAAAAGTGCTAAAAAACAAGATGGTTTTGATGTAAAACGGACGGGTGATGCTACAGTAGTTTTTATTGGATTGCCTAGCGTAGGTAAATCCACACTACTCAATAGATTAACAGGCTCAAAATCAGCAATAGGTGCATATCAATTTACTACATTAACGGTAGTGCCAGGAGTAATGAATTATAGAGGCGCAAGAATACAAGTTTTAGATTTACCAGGAATCATCAAAGGAGCATCAACTGGAAAAGGATTAGGAAAAAGAATTCTTTCGGTTGCAAGAAGTGCGGACATAGTGTTATTGGTATTAGATGTTTTTCAGCCATATCATGAAGATGTTTTAATTAACGAATTAGGAAACATCGGAATTAGGCTAAATCAAACACCACCAAACATTGTAATTGAGAAATCAAACACGGGAGGAATTGCAGTTGCACAGCAAGTGAAATTAAAAAAAATGTCAGAAAAATTACTGAAAGAGATTCTTAATGTATATGGATACACAAGTGCACGAGTTGTCATCAGAGAAGATATTGAATCGGAGCAGCTTATTGATTTTATAAACGGAAATAAGACATATGCCAAAGGAATTACTATTTTAAATAAGATTGATCTTGTTGATGATAAATTTGTAGAAAATGTATCAAAAAAACTAAAAACTGATTTTATACCAACGTCCGCAGATTCAAATAAAAATATTAATGAATTAAAAGAAAGAATTTACAACGAATTAGAATTCATTCGTATTTACCTTAGACCAAAAGGCGGTGAAACAGATTTCAAAGAACCATTAATTGCCAGAAAAGGAAATACCGTGGCAGATATTTGCAATAAATTACATAGGAATATGAAAAAAGATTTTAGATTTGGATTAGTTTGGGGTAAAAGTGTGAAATTTGGAGGACAGAGAGTTGGCCTAAATCACATTTTGATTGATGAAGACGTCCTCACAGTAATTAAAAAAAGATGATCCTAAAAAAAGAATTTTATGAACGAGAGACTGTAACAGTAGCAAAACAATTAATTGGAAAAAAATTAATAAGAAAAATTCAAAATACAAAATTAACTGGAATAATTACGGAGACTGAAGCATATAGAGGAAAAGATGATCTTGCCAGTCATGCGGCAAAAAATTTAACAGATAGAAATAGCATTATGTTCGGACAAGTTGGAATGTCTTATGTTTATTTTACTTATGGGATGTACTTTATGCTTAATGTTGTAGCAAAAAGTAAAAAACAAAATGCAGGTGCAGTTTTGATTCGAGGGATTTATCCACAAGATGGAATCAGAATTATGATTAGAAATAGAGGAATCAAAGATACTAGTAAAATTACAAATGGGCCAGGAAAATTAACAATGGCAATGAATATTTCAATGAAAGAAAATAATCTAGATTTAACAAAAGAATCATCAATTTACATAAGTGAAGGAATCATACCAAAAAAAATTAAAAAATCATCACGGATTGGGATTTCAAAAGCAATAGATAAAAAATGGAATTTTAGTATTAACTCAAAAGATTACTTTTGATCTTCATCATTTTCTTCCAGAGTCCAAGGAAGAAATCGTCCAAGTATACGACTCCAGTCCATCCTTAACATCAATACAACCACAGCAGTCATTACAACACCAAATATAACAATTCCAATAATGATGGGAGTAGGATCATCCAAATCTTCAGACTCAGTAATTCCAAACATTTCAAAGATAGGGTCGACTACAGGACCACTCAAATAATGTGCCAATATGACAATTGCATAACATAAAACAAGTTTTCCAGTTAAGGTTGCAATAAAGAATCTTAATGGATTGTATTTTGCCAATCCAAGTGGAACATACACAATATCATCTGGAATTGGCGTAGCTGCTGCAACAAATGCAGCTGCCGCACCATATTTTTTAACTAGTCTTTGAAATGGCAGCATACGCTGTTTTGTTTTTTCAGACATAATTTTTCTACCACCATAACTAATTCCAAAAATTATTTGTTTTGCAACAGTCGATGTAATTGCTGCAATTAATGCAAGTATATGAAGATCAAATTGATCACCAACAGACATAGTCACTAGCAAAATGAAAGATGGGATCGGAACAAATGGGATTAAAGAACCAAAAAAGCTAACTAATGCAAGACCAAGATATCCAACTTCGGAGGAAAAGAATGGAAGAAAGTCCCAAAGATCCAATAGATTACAAAATCCCCATCCGTATATAAAAAAATTGAATTCAATTAATCATTAAAATATTCGAAAAAGTTCATGAAGTTGATGACTGATAATGAAAACTATGAAATTGCAGATTTAATATCAAAAATTAGCCCATACATTAGATTTATCGGCGTTATCAGTAAAACAGGAGAACTTCTCGCATATTATAGACGAGAGGATTTACAGGCACTTTTAGATCAGAAAAAAACACAATATCAATTTGCTCAAATTGCCATCAAAACAGAGCTAGAGGAACAATTTGATGATCAATTAGGAGATACAGAATTCGTGTGGGAGGAAAGAGAGAAAGTTCAAACTATTGCATTTGCAATTTCTTCAAAGAGAATTTGGATTACTATTGACAAGAATGTAATTCGTTCAGAAGTGTTAAGAATTATAGATTCATGCTTACCGATTGTCAAGCGTTATTCTTAATATCTCAGTTAAGATTTTCTAGAGGCGTATGCTACAATAGTAAATGAGTGATGATGATGAAAACAAAATTGTTAATTTACGCGGAATTGCAATTATATCCACATTTATTGTATCATGTGTGATTCTGTATATTCAAACAAGTGAATTTCACATTCCTTAAAAAATTAAATATTATTCATAAAGCCAACATGAAACATATCCACTTTGAGTTTTAATTTTTGGTGGATCTTTTTTGCATTTTTCCATTGCTTCAGGACATCGATCATAGAATTTACATCCATCAGATGGATTAACAAGATTGGGAGGAATACCAGGAATGAATTTTGGTTTCGTGTCTTTTGATAAAACAGGGATTGATTCTAGTAATCCTTTCGTGTATGGGTGTTTTGGTTCAAGAAAAATTTCTTTAGAATCACCAAATTCAACCATCCTACCGCCATACATAATTCCAATTTTTTCAGAGACCTCAGAAAGCACAGCTAAATCATGAGATATAACCATAAATGACTGACCTTCTTTTTTTAATTTTTTAAAAAGATTAACAATTTGGGCTTGGATTAATACATCAAGTGCAGTTGTAGGTTCGTCTGCAATTACAAATTTTGGTTTTAAAATCAAAGCCATGGCAATAATTACTCGCTGCTTCATCCCTCCACTCAACTCATGAGGAAATTTCTTCAATACAGTTTTGTCAAGGTTTACAGATTTCAGAGATTCGATTATAGATTGTTTTAAGTCACCTTCAAAATTATGTTGTTTTAAGACCTCCTCAAATTGTTCTCGTATAGAAAAAACAGGATCAAGAGAATTCATTGCACCTTGAAAGACCATAGAGATTTCCTTCCATCTGATGTTTTTATCAAAATCTTTGTCAGATATATCTAACAAAGATTTTCCATTAAAGTGAATTTTTCCAGAATGTATTTTTCCATTTGAAATCATTCGGATGATAGACAAACCAAGTGTACTCTTACCGCATGCACTTTCACCTGCAATTCCAATTGATTCACCTTTATCTATTGAAAAAGTAACATCTTCTAATGCATGAACTAATCCTTTTGAGGTATTATATCGAGTAGTAAGATTTTCAATTGAAATAAAACTCATATTGTTAGTTAGGAGAGGTTAGATTAAGTTTTTACTTGTGTGTATTTTCATTATTACATGGATATTTCAAGAAAACATCTCATTGAAGAATTAGATTCATCAATGGAAGGAGTTGATGTTCTTTTTGGAGGATGGGTGGTAGATCTACGTAAGCTTGGGAAAATGGCATTTTTGACAGTAAGAGATGTCACAGGAATGTGTCAGGTTATAGTAAAAGGAGATTCAATGAATTTACTTGAAGGTCTAAACAGACAAAGCGTTGTTAGAATTTCAGGTAAGATACAAGCCAGCAAGGCAAAAGATTTTGATTTCGAGGTCTCTGCAACAGAGCTTCAAGTTCTTGCAAAAGCAGAATATCCACTTCCTATAGACCCAATTGGGAGATTAGAAAGTGACATCGATAACAGGTTAAATTCAAGAGCTCTAGACATGAGAAATCAAAAAACTGCATCAATTTTCAAATTAAGAAGTCAGGTTTTGGCATCAATCAGAGAGACTCTAATAAAAAGAAAATTCATTGAGATTAACACCCCAAAAATTATTGGAAGTGCAAGTGAAGGTGGAGCTGATTTATTCAGTCTTGATTATTTTGGACAACAGGCATACCTAGCTCAGAGTCCACAATTGTACAAAGAACAAATGACTATAGGTCTAGAAAGAGTGTTCGAGATATCATCGTTTTACAGAGCAGAAAAATCACATACAGGAAGACATCTGAGCGAATTTACAAGTGTGGACATCGAGGCTGCAATGATGGATTATACAGATGTCATGGATGTGTTAGAATCAATTGTGATAGATGTTTTCAAAAATACAGCAGAAAATTCAAAAACAGAACAGGAAGAAATTGGACATGAAATTAAGGTTCCAGATTCACCTTTTGAGAGAGTTACATACACGCAAGCATTAGAAGAATTAGGCAATATTGATATCAAACTAGAGTTTGGAGAAGATTTGCAAGATTCTCATCTTCGCAGTTTAGGAGAAAAACATCCTGGATTTTTCTTTTTAACAGATTGGCCTATGAAACTAAAACCATTTTATATTCATGAAAAAGATGATGACCCAACACTTTCACGTTCATTTGATTTGCAGTATGGATATCTTGAATTATCTTCAGGAGGAAGAAGACTACATGATCCAGAGCAGCTAAAATCTAGATTAAAAGAACAAGATTTAGATCCTTCAAATTTTGAAGAACATCTTAAGACATTTGGATGGGGAATGCCACCACATTCAGGTTGGGGTATGGGATTAGATAGATTCATGACAGTTTTGACTGGAATTGACAATGTTAGAGAGGTTACATTGTATCCAAGAGATCCAGATAGGCTCAAACCATAAATTTCATAGAAAAAAATTAGATTAAAAAAACAAACAATGGTGACAGAGTTAGATATTTCATAAATCATGTTTGACTGAATTATAATGACAACTGAAGAACGTAGTAGAGCAGCTAAATTAGGATGGATCGGTCATGATCTAGCAGCACTAAAACGAAGTTATGCATCAGTAAAAGGCTGGGAAACTAGAAGAAGGTAATTACTAGATATCTACAATCTACTAGTGATTTCTCGGGTGAATTCCTGCGTGGATTTTTCTCCACCAATATCTTTAGTGGTAATGCCAGATTTTATCAAATCCAACACAGTGTCTTCAAGTTTTTTTCCAGCAGAAATACAATCAAAATCATTATTTTTTGAACCCAACCAATCAAGCATCATTTTTGTAGATAAAATGAATGATGAAGGATTTGCAATTTGTTTTCCAGCAATATCAAATGCAGCACCGTGAACTGGCTCAAATAAACCAAAATTATCACCCAAATTAGCAGTAGGAGCCATGCCTAAGCCACCTGCAACCTGAGATGATTCATCAGATAAAATATCACCAAACAAATTAGTAGTTACGATTACATCAAATTCGTGAGGAGAACGAATCAAATTCATAGAGCATGCATCTACATACATCTGATCAAATGTGATATCAGGATAATCTTTTGATACATCCTCACATGCACGCGAAAAAAGACCATCAGTAATTTTCATAACATTTGATTTATGAACACATGTAACTCGTTTTTGCTGATTTCTATCCATTGCAGTTTCAAATGCATGTTTTGCAATTCTTTTAGAAGCTTTTTCACTAATTATTCTCAATGCCACAGCAGTATCATCAATTTGGAATTCTTGACCAGTGTAGAGATCCTCAGTGTTTTCTCTAACAATTACTAAATCAATATCATCTCTTAATGCAGGGGTGTTTGGATATGATTTTGCAGGACGAATGTTTGCATACAAATCTAATTTTTGTCTTAATGCAACAATTACGTCTTTAGCACTTTCACCAACAGGAGCCTTTAAACATGCGTCGGATGATTTGATTGATTCAAAAACATCATCAGGTAACGCTTTTCCAGTTTTTTCAAGTGCGGAATCTCCAGCTATAAGAGATTTAACATTAAATTTGACATTTAGTTTGTCATGAATGGCATCCAAAATAGTTTTTACAGATTCAGATAATTCAGGACCAATTCCATCACCAATAATTAACGATATATTATACATACACAATCACCTAAAATATTGTAATGATTAAATCTTTTTTTCCTTTAGAAGGTTTTTCAACATAATACGGTTAATCCCATCAACCATTGCTTGAACACTTGTTGTAACAATATCTTCACCAACAGATTTAGACGAGATTATATTACCACGTGCATCCTCAACTTTTACAGTTACTTCACATAATGCATTAGCACCACCAGAGATAGAATCTAACTTATACTCTTTTAATCTAACCTCATCAGTAATTTGACTTGTAATTTTTTGTATAGCATTTAATGCTGCATCAACAGGACCTACACCATAATCAGTTGCGGTAAATTCTTGACCATCGATATTTAATTTGATAAATGCATAAGGCATGATTCCAACCCCGGTAGATACAGAGAATCCTGTTAATTGCACAATTCGTTTTAATTTATTTTCACCAATTACTTCATTAGCCATAGATAACAATTCAACTTCAGTTACTTGTTTTCCTTGATCACCCAATGCCTTTACCTTGTCTAAGATTTGCTTTGTTTGTTCTTCATTAGGTTCAACCCCATATTCTTTGAGCATTGCATTCATACCATGAATTCCAGCATGTTTTCCTACCTGTAACCAACGTGTTCTTCCTACAATTTCAGGACTGATTGGCTCATATGTTAAAGGATTATTCAATACTCCATGAGTGTGGATTCCAGATTCATGTCCAAATGCATTTTCGCCAACAATTGCTTTGTTTGGTTGTACAGACATTCCTGCTAATTTAGAGATATGTCTAGAGGTTTCATAGATTAATTTTGTATTGATGTTTGTTTCCCATTTATTTTCAAATTGTAAACTGTGTAATGCCATAACAAATTCTTCTAAAGAAGCATTACCTGCACGCTCACCAATTCCATTAATTGTTACATGTGCACACGACGCACCTGCTTGTATACCTGAAATTGCATTTGCAACAGCTAAACCAAAATCATTATGACAGTGTACACTAATTGGTAATTTTGATACCTCAATTGCATCTTTAGTAATTTCACCAATGTATTGTGGAGTTGAATAACCAACAGTATCTGGAATATCAATTCTGTCAGCACCTGCACTAGTAACAGCACCAAAAACTTTTTTCAAGAATTCTCGATCAGTTCTAGTTGCATCTTCTGCAGAAAATTCTACTTGTAGTCCTCGTGATTTTCCGTATTCAACAGCCTCGATTGCTTTTTGTAAAGCTTCATCACGAGACATTTTTAATTTATATTCCAAATGAATGTCAGAGGTTGCAATGAAAGTGTGAATATAATTTAATCCACAGTCTACAGCAGCATCAATATCTTTTTTGTTAGTTCTTGCCAATCCACATAGTTCTGCATTGAGTCCTTCTCCAACAATTAATTTTACACCCTCTTTTTCACCATCAGATATTACAGGAAAACCAGTTTCAATTGCATCCACACCTAACTCATCAAGTTTTTTTGCAATGTTTAATTTTTTTTCTGGAGATAATGAAACACCAGGAGATTGTTCACCATCACGTAAGGTTGTATCAAAAATTCTAATGTTCGTGTTCTTCACGCTCCAATGCTGTAATTCCAGTTCGTGCCATTTCGATTATACCAAATTTCTTTGCTAATTCTTCAAATGCAGATATTTCATGAGGGGTAGCAGTCATTTCAACCATGATTGACTCTTTTTTTGCATCGTGAGTTTTGGCAGAGTATGCACCAGCCAATTTGTTAATTTCCATACTATCTTCTGGGTTACTTACTTTAATCTTAAACATTACCAACTCTCTATATACAGAGTTATTCACATCTAACCTATGCACCTCAATTGTGTCAATCATTTTGTCAAGTTGTTTGACAATTTGTGTAATTTGTTTCTCATCACCAATAGTAGTAATTGTCATCCGAGAGTATTTTTTGTCTTCAGTGACACCTACAGAAATACTATCAATGTTGAAGTTACGTGATCTAAAAAGATGTGTAACCTTAAACAAAATTCCCGGTTTATTTTCCACTTTGATTGATAAAATTGCCCAAACCATTTTGCATCACTATGAAGGTAAAATCATATCCTTTAATCCGGTTCCAGGTGCAACAAATGGCAAGACATCTTCTTCAGGATCAATTGGGATGTCGATTACTGTGGCAACATCACTGTTTAATCCATCCTTAATTGCCTTTTCAAGCTCATCCATCGATTGTGCACGAATTCCTTGTGCACCGTATGATTCAGCTAATTTAACATAATCAGGACATTTCTTAAGGTCAACACCGACCATACGGCGGTCATAGAAAGTTCTTTGCCATTGTGCAACCATTCCTAACGAATAATTATTTATCAAAAATACAATTACGGGTAAGTCTTCTAAAACAGCAGTTGCAAGTGAATTCTCGGTCATATTAAAACTACCATCACCTGCAATGTCAACTACAGGCACATCAGGACGTGCAGTTTTTGCACCAATTGCAGCTGGAAATCCCCAACCCATCGTACCTAAACCAGTAGAACTAAAAAAAGTTCCAGGATGTATTGCATCAAAGAACAATGATGCCCACATTTGATGTTGTCCTACCTCAGTTGTTACAATGGATTCTTTTGGAAGTAATTCTCTTAATTTTCTAAGAATTTTTGCAGCCCCCATTTCTCCAGGATGTATTTTTAAATTCTCACGCCAATACTGCTTTGTTTCTTTTACATGTTTTAACCAAGGATTATCATCAGAGGTGCGTACAGCTTTATCCATTAACATTTTTCCAAATATACGCAATGATGCACGGACATCTCCTACCACTGCTACGGATGTTGTCTGATTCTTTCCAATTTCAGCGGGATCTACATCCATATGAATAATTTTCAAGTTCTTCTCAAACTCAGAAAACGTACCAACTGAACGATCTGAGAATCGAGTTCCAATTGCTAAAACACAATCAGCTTCAGTCATCAATTTATTAGCTTCAGCGTGTCCATGCATTCCAATTGGGCCTAATGATAATGGATGGTTTTCAGGAAATGAGCCTTTTCCTTTGAAAGTAGTTACCACTGGGATCATTAATAATTCAGCTATTGACTGTAATTCTGCAAATGCAGATGATATGATTACACCACCACCAGCAAGAATTATTGGTTTTTGTGCAGATAATAATAATTCCACTGCACGGGCAGTATTAGTGATATCAGGATCAGTCCATGGATGGTATCCAGGAACTCTTACTTCATCAGGGAAAGTGAATTTACCTTCATTTTGTTGAACATCTTTAGGAATATCCAATAATACAGGACCTGGCCTTCCAGTTTCTGCAATGTAAAATCCTTGTTTAACCATTGTTGGAATTTCTTCAGGAGTTCTAGGTTGATATGAATATTTTAATGCAGGGTTAGCCATTCCGATTATATCACTTTCCTGAAATGCATCTTTGCCAATCATTGCAACAGGTACTTGACCAGTTACTGCAACCATTGGTGCAGAATCTGCTTGAGCAGTTGCAATTCCAGTCAACAAATTGGTTGCACCAGGACCAGAAGTTGCAAAACATACACCAGGTTTTCTACTAACTCTACCAAAACCATCAG
>Ga0315316_10004620_pt1 | contig 10081 bp, 9 predicted proteins | sample M160m3416metaG_FD_203702 | JGI IMG/M metagenome (GOLD analysis project Ga0315316, IMG submission 203702) | Ammonia-oxidizing marine archaeal communities from Monterey Bay, California, United States - M1 60m 3416 | ecosystem: Environmental > Aquatic > Marine > Intertidal zone | place: USA... | reverse complement strand
CCGTGGCCTGTTTCCATACGATTTCGGGAGATGATGGCCAACAATGAGATGAATGAGACACAACTCATTTTCTTTGGTTCAGAAAAGCCGCCTGAAGAACTGTATGATCTGGAGAATGATCCGCATGAAATTCACAATCTTGCTGAAGATTCTGCGTTTCAAAAAGAGCTTGAAGAGCATCGTACGATGTTGAAAGACTGGATTGCAGAAACTGGTGATCAGGGTCAGGCAACAGAGAGCGATGCTGGTTTACTTGCAGCGTTGAAGCGTTGGGGAGACAAATGCGTCAACCCGGAATATGATCGAGTGCGCTCGCAGCTCAAAGAATCCAAGAATTGATTCCATACTTTGCTTCCGTATTAGTTCGTATTAGATAGCATCACACATCAAACGCCCTCGTAGCTCAGGGGATAGAGCACCGCTTTCCTAAAGCGGGAGTCGCAGGTTCGAATCCTGCCGGGGGTACTTCGTTTTGCCTGTAGCACGGGTGAAACGCAATTCTCCACAAGATGTTGTGGGGATTTTGTGGGGAGATCGCAGAACTGTCACTCTGGCAGACAAAAACTTGTGTGGCAAACCATCTGAAACGTCTGAAATGTCAGTGTCGTTTTCACAGCTTGGAACAAATTGAATCCGTGGGGAGCGCGCCTGTGCACTTGGCTTTTCTCGGTTTTGCCCACTTATGCAGCACGTAATGTAGCTCGCGGCCCAATAAGATAATTTCGGAAAGATTGTCCCCGAAAATACATCCCTGACAGTATTCCCGAGAAAGCTTGAACCACTAGGTTTGAATTCACGTGACCACAGACTCTCACAAAGTATTTGAAATTCTTGCTCGTGAAAACTCACGAATGCTCATGGTCTATTTACGTAGTGTGGTTCGTGATCAGGCTACGGTAGACGATTTATTTCAGGAAACATTGGTCGTGGCCTGGCGACGTCTTGATGAGTGTGATCAGAGTCGGCCATTTGGGCCCTGGTTACGTGGAATTGCTCGTAGATTGGTATTGGCACACTACCGGAAAATAAAACAGTCACCAATTGTTTTGGATGACGCTGTCCTGGCTGCTCTTGAACGTCATTTTGAAAGAGTCAACCTTCTTGCTGGTGATACTTGGGATGAAAAGCTTAAATCCTTGCAGGAGTGTGTTGAAGCACTATCAGGGCATCACAAAACAATCATTCATGGTCGTTATCAGAATGGTTTGAAACTAAAAGTGCTTGCTCAGCAAATGGAAATTTCTTTTGAAGCGTGTAAAAAACGATTGCAAAGAGCCAGAGCGTTAGTGGCGGAATGTCTGAAGAGAAAGGGTGTCTTGAGTCGATCGGAGGAGGCTTCATGAAACCTCAAAACAACCCATTAACCAGTTGGATTGATGATGAACATACAGAAGCGCCAGATTCTCCAGCTCCGGTTGATGGCACAATTGCGAAGACTATTGCAGACGAACTATTTGTCCATGCCGTACTTGAAGATAGGGTTCAGCGAAATAATGAAAAAGAGACAACTAATCTTTACAGCGTACTCGATTTCATTTCGAAAGACGTTCCTGCTCCATTACGTTCTGCAAAACATCCGACTGGGTTCGCTCGTAACACTCAATTTGTCGTAGTGACATCGGCACTATCACTGACTATCGCGTTGCTTGTCATGTTTTACTTTGTTGTACCTTACCAAAAAGCGAATGCCGCTATGGCTTCGCTTCAGAAGGTTCTCAAAGCAACAAGTGAGCCGCTTGATAGAACGTATGTAATACGGCTACTGGAGGAATACTCACGGGAGAAAAAGCCTCAAAGACTTTCACTGGAGGCATGGAACGTCAGGTCAAGAGAGGATGTAGACGGTGCGCTTCTTTTTGTACGGGGTGTGGATCAGTTTGTGCTTCGTATGCCTCTTCGATCTGGTGGATTGAGAACGCTTGGGTGTGACGGTGAGACAAGTTGGGCATTTCGTGACAAAGGCCCGGTGCATATAAGTAACAATCTCAATAGATTTCGCAGTGCACTTCCGGGTCAGCAGCAGGACCTCCCTCTCATCAATATTTATGAACATGTCAATCAATTACAAAGTGGATATGACATAACTTTAGAAGAGTATGCAGGCTTTCTAGAAAGTGGTGTCACACTCGCAAAAATTAGCGGTGTACGGAATTCACGAGACGTTCGTGGGCCAAAGCAGATCGAGCTTTTCTTTGATTCAGATACCGGTGTGATTCACACGATTAGGCTTGATGGTTTACCTCGGGGGCGTGGGGGGCCAAAGAGTGTCCTCTTTGAATTGAAAGATCAGTCCGACCTGGGAAAAGCATTTTTTTCACATATTTCGCATCACGACGGTCAGAAAGAAATTCGAGAAGAGGGTTTGAGACAATGAAGGCAGAAGTGCTCACAATGTTTGTTGTTGTCTCGGTCTTGGGCTGCGTGCAGGCAAAAGTGGCACGGGCTCAGGACTCGCGAGTCGATCCTCTCGGTGTGGTTATTGATTCCAACAAAGATGGAATTATCGATGTAGGGGAATTAAGGGGTGCTCCTGTATCAATCCGGACATTAGATACAAATAACGATGGGGCTGTGTCACGTGATGAAGCATCTGGTCGGGAAAAGCAGAACCGTGGCGGTGGGAGTCGGCTTGGTGGCTACACAGTACCACCGCCCGCGAATAATGTTCCTGACCACCTTTTCAATATTATTGTTGGTCGTTTGACTGCCAGTACTGCAACGGTGCGGGTCTTATTTCACCAGAGAAGCACAGTCCTTATTCAGTATGGAGAGCGTTCGGGAAGCCTCGTTAGCAAAACGGGAAGCTACTCTCTTGAGCCGGGTGATCCAGTCGACTTTGTGCTCGAAGGTTTGACGGGGAATACACGTTATTTTTATAGGCTTGTCTACACAGTCAATGCCCAGCAACAGAAAAGTGACGAGTACACGTTTCATACCCAACGGGCAAAAGATACTTCATTTGTTTTCACAGTTCAGGCAGACTCGCATCTTGATGAGAATACAAGTGGTGAAGTCTATTTGCGAACACTTCATAACGCATGCGTTGATCAGCCTGATTTTCATTTTGGCTTGGGCGACACATTTATGACGGGCAAGTATGTCAGTCCAGAGTTATCACAGCCACAGTATCTTGCACAGCGGTATTATCTCGGCCAGTTATGCCATTCGGCGGCATTCTATTTTGCTCTTGGCAATCACGATGGGGAAGGTGGAAGTAAGGGGTCGAATGTGTGGGCAACCCAGACACGGAAAAAATACTTTCCCAATCCATATCCAAATACGTTCTTCACAGGAAACGATATCACCGAACCTGAAGTAGGGCTTCCAGAGAATTATTATGCATTTGAGTGGGGCAATGCGCAGTTTATTGTGCTCGATCCATTTCGGTATACAACGACGAAAACACGGGGTGGAAATTCAGGTAACTGGTGTTGGACACTCGGAGAGCGCCAGTATCAATGGCTCGCGCGCGCACTGAATCAATCGAGTGCAGAGTTACGGTTTATTTTTATCCATCATCTTGTTGGTGGAACTGACAGAAATCAACGAGGTGGCGCTGAGGCCGCACCATACTGGGAATGGGGTGGCAAAGGTGTTTCCGGTGATAATGAATTTGCCATCTATCGGGCTCAATGGGAGAAGCCAATTCATGACCTGCTCGTTGACAAGGGTGTCGATGTTGTCTTTCACGGGCACGATCACATGTTCATTCATCAGCAACTTGATGGCATTGTCTACCAGCTTGTTCCGCAGCCGGGGCATCCTCGGTCCGGGACAAAGAGTGCAAAAGAATATGGATATCTTTCCGGTGAGGTTCAGGGAAGTAGTGGCCACGTACGCGTGCGAGTGAGTGCTTCATCAGCACGTGTGGATTATGTCCGTGCCTACCTACCAGAAGCTAATGGAGGGAAAACCATGAACGGATCTGTGAGTTATTCGTATATGTTGCCGGTTAGAACGTTCTGAAGGAAGCAAAAAGTGATCGCAAGGGAGCAGAATATGGTGCTAAAAAACATACGGCTTGAGCGAAGTAAGGCGAACGGAATGATCGTGACGTTTATTCTTTGTGGATCTGTGATGAACTGCCGTCTTGCTGAAGCCCAGAAGCCGCAAATATCTACCGCAAAGCAGAAACAAGACGGTGGGCGAGACACAGGAGACCGCCAGCTTAAAAAGAGCGGTGGACAAAAAGGTGGTGGACAAAAAGGTGGTGGACAGGGCGGTGGTCTTTTCCGGCTGCTTGATATAAATCGTGACGACATGCTCTCTAAGACAGAGATTAACAATGCATTCAATGTGTTAAAGATGCTCGATGTAAACAGGAATGGAGTTTTGGATCCTCAAGAATTGGTAGTGCGTGGTGGTGGAAGTGGCAAAGGTGGTAAGAAAAAAAGAACGGTAGGTGAAAAATGAATGCGTATACATTTGCCCCGATATATGCAGCTGTCCTTTTCAGCGTCACTGGAACGTCATTAATGGCTGCTGAACAACCGAATATTCTTTTTATGATGTCGGACGATCAGGCCTGGAATGGCCTATCAGTGCCAATGCATCCTGCTATTCCATGGTCGAAAAGCTCGATTGTGGAAACACCAAATCTTGAAAAATTGGCAGCGCAAGGAATGAGGTTTTCAGCAGCATATGCTCCTGCTTCTGTGTGTTCACCCACCCGAATAAGTCTTCAGACCGGAAAGAGTCCTGCAGCATTGCACTGGACCAAAGCAGCGGGACCAGAAGCCGGTCACAAGCTCATTGAGCCGCGTAATGCAAGGGAAATTTCACAGAGTGAAACAACAATCGGGGAGCTTCTGCAAACCGCTGGTTATGTGACGGCGCACTATGGGAAATGGCATATCAATGGTGGTGGTCCTGCCGCCAATGGGTATGACGAAGGTGACGGAGATATAGGGAATGAATATGCCCATCAGTATGCCGACCCGAATCCTGCTGATATCGTCGGTATGGCAAAACGGGCAGCCCTGTTTATGGAAAAGAGTCAAAAGAGTGGGAAGCCATTTTTCATTCAGATGTCGTGGCATGCTCTTCATGCCCCCCAGAATGCCATGAAGGAAACGCTTTCTAAGTATGCAAAAAAGATGGGAAGTAGTGTTGAGGAAAAGCGTGTTGGGAGTGCCGCAATCGCTGAAAACCTCGATGCCGGAGTTGGTTTTGTTCTGGATGCCATCGAATCGTTGGGTCTCACAGAATCGACGTATGTCATCTATATGTCTGATAACGGCAGCGGTGGTGGTGGTGGAAAACGAAGTGGCGAGAAGGGACGGCTATCAGGTGGTAAAGGGAGCGTATGGGAGGGTGGAATTCGCAGCCCCATGATCATCCGCGGTCCTGGGATACCGGCTAACTCCTGGTGTCATGAACGAGTTGTTGGATATGACCTGTACCCAACGTATTGCCAATGGGCTGGTGTGCCTATGAACAGACTTCCTAAAGGGCTAGAAGGTGGCAGCCTCGTAAGTTTGCTTGATGACGGTCGAGGAACGGTGCACCGGGTGCGTGATGCTATGGTCTTTCACTTTCCGCATTATCAAAGTGGTGATGGACCTCATACAGCCATATTTCTTGATGAATACAAGTTAATGAAATTCTATGAGAGTGGACGGTATGCCCTATTCGACATTAGTCAGGATATTGCAGAACAGAGGGATCTTGCCGAACAGATGCCAGGGAAAGTCAGAGTTCTCGATCAATTGTTGATGCAATATCTCAGCACGGTGAATGCACAGATGGCTGTTCCGAATCCTGATTATGACCCAATGAAAGAGCCATCAGACCGAAAGGGTAAAGGAGGGAATAAAATGAAAATAAAGTCTACGAAAAAGGCTGGGAAAAAGGCTGGGAAAGGAAGGGCCTGATGCGAGCGTTTGTAGTTGTAAGCCTGTTGCTGATGACCCAGTCAAATCTGTGCTTGGGTGAAGCTCGAGCCGTTTCACAAGAGAGTGCCGGTCAGCGTGTTGGTGCTATGACGAAGCACACAGTTGAAAAAAAGGTAACAGAAGGGTTTTTGTTTGTTGAGGACCGCTATGTTAGTTTGCCTTACCGTGTCGGGTTTGATGAAAACAATGTATTCATAAATGATATTCCATTAGATAGCGTAGTTCTAAAAAATCTTGTAACTGAAAAATCTCTTCAGAATGGTCGATGGTTACAGCAAGGCTTTCGACGTTTGTATCTCCATCTCACAACTGGAGGCACTCTCGTGCTCTATGGTGATGCCCCAGTTCTCTTGCTTGCCAACACGGAGAGTTCGGATTTACTCAAGACTTTGATTAATAATGGTGCTCTGGAGTCATTGGCAAATACTGGCCTGGCAGGCGACATACAATTACCCGGTGAGAGATCGTATTGGAAAAGGTTCGCTGACGGCTTTGAGTGTCCTCAGGAATTGCGTGTTCGAGTAGGTGAAGTTCTGGAAAAGGAGCGGGCTGTTGAAGAACGTAACCTAGCAGAGATTGCTGCCAGGAAACTTCTGAGTTCAAGTTCTTACCTTTTAACTATTTTTGGCATGCTTCTTGTGGTGATCGCGTTTGGGAACCTACTTTCGAACGAGGCACCGCTTGATATTCAGTCTTCAGAGTCTCCCGTAATGGATCGGCGTGTCAAAATATTTCTCATGCTTATAGCAGCCTTTTCTGTTCTAGACCTCATTTGGACACTGCTCGCAAGCCGTGCGAATGCGTTGACAGAACTCAACCCAATCGGATCGCAGCTAATTCATAATCCGATTGGATTGCTAGCTTTTAAAACCCTTGTCACGGTGGGTGTTATTGGGATTCTTTTTGTCTTGCGGGGTCACAGAGTCGCACAGCGCGGTGCATGGTGGGCCTGTCTTATCTGTACGCTTGTGACCGTTCGCTGGCTGACCTTTAATTCAATGTTCGCGTAGTTCAAGAAGGGGCGCGAAACTTAAATTCCAGAGGACTGAACTATGAGATACTTAGTATTTACATTCATTACATCCATGCCGGTGTTATTCCCATGCATCATGCTTTCAGAAGAGCCTATCCGGAAGCCGAGAATGGATGACACGATCAGGGCGAATATATACGCAGATAATGCCTTCAGGCTTTATGTAAATGGAGAACTCGTAGCGGTGGATTCAATTCAGTTTGTGCCGCATAACGTCGTGTCTGTTGATATTCTGCCTGCATATCCAATGACGATTGCTGTGATGGGTATCGATAACGCAGATTCGTTAACGGGGATGGAATATGCAAATACAAACATTGGAGACGGTGGGTTCATACTGAAATTCGGTGACGGTACTGTTACTAGTTCAAATTGGAAAGTGAAAGTAATTTCTTCAGGTCCACTCAATGGTGATAGCAGCAATCCGCGCGTTGTGAATAATTCTTTGCCCGAAGACTGGTATACAGTCGATTTTGTAGATCGTGACTGGGGCAACGCGAGAGAGTTTTCTGAAGAGGAAGTTGGTCCAAAAGAACCGTTCTTCGAGCATGATTTTGAAGGAGCCAAATTCATTTGGTCAGATGACATACGGCTCGACAACATTGTCCTCTTTCGCACCGTAGTACCCTCACCTCCAGACGGTAGAGAACGACCAGACTTCCGCGGGCTTAACGATGTTGTTCCCCAGCAGGGCGGGGGGCGTTCGCGGGTCAGAGGCAGTCGAGAGAAACAGAAAATCCGGTCAAGAAAGTAGTGCCTGTCCACATAAACCTGTCCATATAAAAAGAATCCTGTATCCGAAGGTGGTGTCATGAATAACTCGTTTTCATATGTCATGCTTTCTGCATTAGCTGTGTGTAGTTTGTTGCAGCCAAGCACTGCGCACGAAGGGCATGTACACTCGTCGTCTTCGAAAACTCACCAGAAGATAGAGCATCTTAATACAGCACCTCAGGCGATGCACTTCGTCACACAGAAAGCAACAGCAGAGGGAACCAAGCCAAAGCTTGCCAGTTTGTTTTCTACCTTTGGCCACAAGGTGAATGTACGTTTTGACAGTGAGTTTCTGTATGTTGATTCAGATGGAATGCCTGAACATCCAATGATGACTGGTATCAGAGCCTGGCAACAACAGGTTCCCTTGCCTCAGCCGTACACTGGAGGTAACGCGTGGAGAATTCCGTTACATCCGGTTCGTGCGAAGGTTCCTATGTTGACAAAGAGCCATTTTTTTAGAGGTGCAATAGCTTTGGCAGTCAACGGTGTTCCCATATTCAACCCCATCAAGAACGACGGCAAAACAGATACCCTACTTGCAGGTGAACTTGATCAATGGGGTGGGCATTGTGGTCGAGCAGATGATTATCACTACCACATAGCCCCTGTGCACCTTGAAAAGTTCGTCGGTGCAGGGAATCCCATTGCCGTCGCACTTGATGGATATCCAATTTACGGATTCCATGAGAAAGATGGAAAACAGCCTACGAACCTTGATGAGTTAAATGGTCATGAGGGACCGGACGGAACGTATCACTATCATGCGACGAAGACATTTCCTTATCTGAACGGTGGGTTTTATGGCGAGGTGGTCGAACGTGATGGGCAGGTTGATCCACAACCACGAGCTCAGGGAGTACGGCCACACCTTCCCGGTTTAAAAGGTGCCACCATTGTTGGCTTTGAGAAGCAACGTGCGAATAGCTATACCGTCAAGTACGAAGTGTTTGGCAAGCCCCGGTCCGTGCGATACAGCATCGGAGACAACGGGACGGTTACTTTTGCCTTTGTCTCAGAGCAGGGAACGACGACAGAGACCTATTCGGCTCGTCGGCGAAGTGAGGGTGGTGGGCGTTATGGTACGGAGGCTACTCCCACTAATAAACAGCGAGGTGACAAAAAGCAAGAAGAAAGATGGACGAGTAATGATCCAATAAGTATGGCGTTAGATGTAAATGGAGATGGCAAGATAGATGGTAGCGAACTTCGTCGAATCGGTGTGGTGTTGAGAGAGTTTGATAGTGATCGCGATGGGCTCATTGCAGTCGATGAAATACGAAAATCAGAGCATGTGGGCAATGAACCTCAAGGAGGTGGTGGTGTTCGTGGGCCACAGTCTGATAACGGACCCCGGCAGCCGTGGATTCTGGTTCATGCCACAGAAATTGACCTCGATAAAAACGGAATGATCAGCCGTAATGAACTTGTTGGAGAAGCAGTACATGCGTTCAAGGGGTACGATAAAAACAATGACGGACAGCTCAACGATGGGGAGTTGGGGGTGCGTGGTGGATCACGGAGCGCGATGGGCGGTTTTATCAAAGGGCACGCGAAAGAAATCGATCGCGATGGGGATGGAGTGGTCAGCCGCGATGAGGTAGTCAACAACGCTGAGCGTATGTTTTCAAAAATCGATGACAATTCAGATGATGTCATCACTCCAGAAGAATTGGAAGCCAGCCGCCGGCAGTAAATAGTGGGGAAGACGACTTTAGAAGAATGTTTGCGCAGACTCAAAAAGAATCGGATGGGGCAACCAAGCCCATTCGGTAAAGTTCATTTGCGAGTGCATGGCGAGCATTATCAACTGCGACAGCCCGGTGGCGTATAGCTGATGGGAAACTACGATGCTGGAACATGTGTTCAAGCTCTTCTATTTCATTCTCATAATCTTTGGAAAGTTTGAGAATAATTCAGGAACACTCCATTTCCGGAGGTAGATGCCGACGATAAGCCTTTTATTCCAGAATAAATACTTACTCACTAAACGACGTTTCCAGAAATATGCCGTATACCCGGGCGATTTTCGTGCCACAAAATCGAAAACGCCGCGAAGTTAAAACTCAACCTCTCTATATTCTATATATAGAGAAAATATTAAGAGTGATTCTGGTGGAGCGACGATCTGAATCCCTGTTAGAAATCAAACTGTGACGTTGTAAAAAAAGTTGTGGGTATTTTGTGGGGCCATAGTGGGCGGAGTCAGGCCAAAATTTCAAGCTTGTTATCTATAACGAGTGAAACAACGTTTCGCCTTCTGTTGCCCACTGTTGCCCACTAAATTTTGTCCGTGTTTTCCACCATGCGACTCCTGCCGGGGGTATTGGATTCTTTCTATTACTCGCTTTTACGGGGTTTTCTTTTGATTCCGTTTCCT
>Ga0315316_10004619_pt1 | contig 10082 bp, 13 predicted proteins | sample M160m3416metaG_FD_203702 | JGI IMG/M metagenome (GOLD analysis project Ga0315316, IMG submission 203702) | Ammonia-oxidizing marine archaeal communities from Monterey Bay, California, United States - M1 60m 3416 | ecosystem: Environmental > Aquatic > Marine > Intertidal zone | place: USA... | reverse complement strand
CTTAACCCCCTGAGTGCAATGCTCTAAAGGAAACCAAACGGGATTTTGCTCTGGGCTTATTCACCTTTTAACTTATCAAATAAAATATTCTTGTAACTGAAAAGCATTAATTAAGATTTTTTTGATTTGAATCATGTCTTTTGAAATTGACTGGTATCGGGATTTTTTTAATATTTCGTGGGCACGTGAACAAGATAAATTAGTTTTATTGGCTGTTTTTGAAGACAAAAAAATGGCAGTAGATGTTGCACACGAAATTGAAAGTTGGAGTGAAAAATTTACTCGTCTAACAATTATAGAAAAGGAAGACGACGAATATGCCATTTGCTGTTATGAGGACCCTCAAATCTCAAAAAGTGACAAGAAAATTGGATTGTTTAGAACAGGAATGAGGCAGAGTACTGGATATGAGTATACTAAAATCATCATTGAAGATAAATCAACTCTTTTACAAATTACATATGCTGAAGATTTTTTAGACATTAAAACACATCAGGAAATTTCAAAATTAGTGCCTTTAAGAAAATGTAGAATTATTTCTGAAAAAAATTTGAAAAAACAGGAGTATTATTTTGAAAGAGATGCAAATTTTGAAAAAAAACTTGATGATGATGACTCAAAAAAATAAAATCATTCATCATTCATGGGTAATTGTCTTTACTAACTTAAAATCAATATAAAGAATCACTACCAAATCATTCATAGTATTTCTACTGATCAATCATTCATCTCTTTTAAATGCAAATTTAATATATTCTATCTATGAATGATAACAATAACTCCAACAATTGGGAAGATGCAATTGGTGCATCCTGGTTAATTTCAGAAGAATAAATCTTCTGAAATTATTTCCTTCTAATTTGTGGCTCGTAACTTTATTTTATGGATTTTAATATTCATAGATTATGGTGTTAACTAATTGATGATTGAACATACAAAAGAATGTAAATACAGAAATGATAATGATATGCCTCATACTAATTGTTATTGTAAATGTCATAAAATTTTGATGATGGAATCAGGTAAACTGGAATCAAGAACTTTCTGATTCTTTTTTAGGCTCAAAATTACTTACAATTTCAGAAACTGTTTTCATTATTGCTTCTTTGATTTGTTCTTGTTTCATTCCTGATTTATGCATTAGTTTCATCTGATCCATTAATGCAAAATGTACGCGGCCTTGCAAGTAATCTACAATTCCAAATTCTCCCTTTGGGAACTCTGTAACAAATAATTTCTCCTCTGATGAATTATCCTCTTCCTTTGACATGTAACTCATTAAAAAAAATACCATTATAAGATTTCCAAATATTCATTAATTGCAAAAAATAGGAATTATCATGACAGAATTTGTTCACAAACCATATGACAAGATCTATGTTCGCGACATGATCAAACTTAGTCTTGATGATCTTATTGGCATGATGTCCTCATTAGAAGCTGCAAATGCATACTGGGTTGATGGTGTCTTGTTTGCAAGTTTTGCAATGACTGAATCTGAAGAACTAGCTAAAAAAGAAATGAATAACGAGATGTTCTTAGACAAAGTAGTCTTTGCCATATGTGAAAATTATTCAAAAACGGTAAAATCTTCTACCAATCTTGAAATTGGTGTTTTAAACATGCAAAAGAGTAGTCTGTATACTGATTTAATTAAATGGCTAAAGACTCAATCTATTTGGACTGAATAAAATTAACATAAAACACACCTGGTTATTTTTTGTATAATCTTTTTATCATGATGAATTTAATCTAGAATATGACTCTAAAATCTGAAAGTTCATTTAAAGAATATTTGAAAAAATTACCTGATGATACCATAATAAAATATTATTCTGATGTTGAATATTCTCCATTTCCGGTATTGATTATTCAGGAGTACACTAGACGATTCCAGCAAAAAAGTAAAAATGAGATTCTTAAAGATTTAAAACTTCAAACACGTTTAGCTCGAAAAAAGACACAAGAAATTAGTAAAATGGCTAAAAAAAATACTTTGGTTGATGATTTATCCCAAAAAAAATCTCAAGAAATTATTAATCAAGCAAAAAGAAAGGGATATCGCATCAGTGAAAAAATATCTAATAAGCGTCATAAAATTAGTTCAAAATTAAAAACTACTGCTAAATCCAAATTTCAAAAAACTGTTAATGCTGGCAAAAGTCTAAAAATGTCTAAAAAAGAAAATTTAGAATTGTTAGAAAATTTAGCAAAATTAAAAGATGCTAAAATAATTACTGCAAAGGAATTCCAAGAAAAGAAAAAGAAAATTTTATCTAAAATTTAATTTTAATATTGTTTTATTTACTTAAAATTTTTTGAAATTTATTTAATTCTGATTTAGTTTTAACAAACTGATCCGTTGATATTTTACAAGAAAATATCTGTTTCATTTTTTTATCTATCACAAAAATCATCTCATTTAGTATGATGGCATCTATGAAATCTTCATTTGGATATGATGTGTATTCTAGTATTTCATTATTAATTTGAATTTTGAATTTAAACCCCATTAACAAACCTGCATCTTCGTGTTTGTTTAGAAAACCTCTGATACTTGCTTTCATTTCTGATTTTTTTTCTATCTGTAGGTATTTTGATATCTTTTTTTCGTTTTCCTCTATAATGCACCCAACTGGATTGTTTTTGATGTGTAAAACCAATGATTCATGGGTTTTGACATATTCTTCTATGTTTTCAATTTTATCTAAAGGCATGTTTTGGTAATTGAAATGTGATTAATTTATTATTATCATGGATAAATTTTCTTTTTTTTAGATAAAAAAGTCAGTCTCCATCGTTTTGGAGACTCTGTGAATGTATTAACTAGTTTATGTGAGCTTTGGGCTCTTCCAGCTAACACCGTAAGATGTCTCTGACTCGATAGATGTATTAGAATTATCTTTATGTTAAAAATTAAATTTAAAAAAAATTACTTGATAGTTTATTTTTTTCACATTAAAAAGATCGCACTTTATTATTTTTAAAAAATTATTTAATTTATTAAGCAGCAATTCTATATCTTCCATAAATAATGTAGATATCTATAACGAGAATACCGATCGCAGAACCAATAAACCAATCTCTAATTGTTGATAGTTCTGTTTCATATTCCATATTAGAACTAAGTTCTAAAAATATTTCATTTAGAGTTTGTTCATCTACTGATTTAAAATAATTTCCACCGGTACTTTCTGAAATATTTCTTAATGTTGTTTCATCTAATTCTGCATATTGAGCTTCACCATAAATGTCATCTCTCAAATAAACTGGGTTTTCTGAACCTATTCCAATTGTGTGAATTTGTACATTATTTCTAATCGCATATTCAATTGCTTGTTCTGGAGATACTAATCCTGAATTTTGTATACCATCACTAAGAAGTATGATTACTCTTTTTTTGTCAAGTATGGAACTTACCATGTCGATTCCTAATGATACTCCATCACCAATTGCAGTTGCACCTGTTCCTTGCTGAATTGATGAAATTGAATTTATTGTTTTTTCTTTTACTGGAGTAAGATATGACACTGTCCCTGCTCCGGTTTCAAATAAAACTACACCAACATTATTTTTTTGACTAATTTTTGTAACTATTGAATTAATGGCATTTTTAGCTGCTTCTAGTCTTGTTGGGTTGTAATCTGTTGCTGCCATACTTTCAGATCCGTCTAAAACTATGCCTAAATTGATACCTTTTTCCACTCCTATGCTAACTATCTGAGGATTTGCAAGTGCAATGATTATCATAGATAAACTGATTATTACAAGTACAAATGGAATATGTTTTCTGATTAAATTTCTTTTTACATCTATTTTTTTAATTATTTTTAATGAACTAAATTTTAGAACTGATTCTTTTTTATTTACATTATATTTGTAATAAATAAAAATTAGAATTGGTATTATTAAAAAAAGAAAAAGTGCATTAATGAATCCAAATTCCATTAGTTTTTCATCTTCCATTTGTTTCTAAAATATTTGTTAATTGTAATATCGAATGTTTCTTCATTACTTACATTTATCATATCAATTCCAATTTTATTCATGTTTTTTTCATTATTTTTTCTTTTTTCATTTATTATTTCTTTATATTGTTTCTGAAAATTTTTATCTGAAGTATTGACTAGTACTTGCTCTCCTGTTTCGGCATCTTCTAGATATGTATATCCTATTTTTGGTATTTCTTTTTCTCGTATGTCTGAAATATTAATTAAAGTAACTTGATGATGCAATTTTAAAAATTTTAATGGTTTATCATATGAGTCTGAAATAAAATCTGAAATAATGTATATTACACTCTTCTTTTTTAATTTATTATTTAGTGTTGATAGTGATTCCATTATGTTTGTTTTTTTACTTTTTGGTTTATACTCTATTAATTCTTTAATTATTTTTAATAACTGTCTTTTACCTTTTTTTGAAGGGATAAATTTTTCTAATTTATCTGTAAATATTCCCAATCCTAATCTGTCGTTATTTTTTAATGCTAAGAACATTAATGATACAGCAACTTCAAAACTTAAATCTAGTTTTGATTTTGTAAACCCAAAATTATTACTAGCCGATAAATCTAAAACGAGATATATGTTGAGTTCATTTTCTTCAACAAATTCTTTTACAAATAGTGAATTATGTCTTGCAGAAACATTCCAGTCAATTCTTTTAATGTCGTCACCTGGAATGTACTCTCGAACTTCTGAAAATTCTATTCCTCCGCCTCTATATTTTGAATTATATGCACCTGACTCAATACCCTCCACAAGATCCTTGGTCTGAATTTGTAGATTTCTTATTTGTGCTAGTAATTCTGAAATTTTACTCATTTTTATGGCGAGGAAATTTTTTCAAGAATGATATCGATTACTTTATCTGAGTTTATTTCATCGGCTTCAGCTTCAAATGTTAGAATTAATCTGTGACGAAGAACTTCGTGAGCAATTTGCTTAATATCTTCTGGAATTACATATCCCCTTCCATTAATCATTGCATTTGCTTTAGCTGCTCGTATTAGCCAAATTGAGGCCCTAGGCGATGCTCCAAATTCAATGATATTTTTTAAATCTAAATCATATTTGCTTGGATTTCTTGTTGCATCTATTATGCTTGCAACATATTTTAAAATTACATTGTCTGCATAAATTTCTGAATTAAATTTCTGCATTTCGAGTATTTCTTTTGATTTTAATATTGGATTAATTTTAATTTCTGAATTAACTGTGTTTCTTTTAATAATTTCTATTTCTTGATCTTTTGTTGGATATGTGATTAAAATTTTCAACGCAAATCTATCTACTTGAGCTTCTGGAAGTTTGTATGTTCCTTCATTTTCAATTGGATTTTGAGTTGCAAGAACTAAAAACGGTTTATCTAAATGAAACGTTTCTCCATGAATGCTTACTTGTTTTTCTTGCATAGATTCTAACAATGCTGATTGAACTTTTGGCGGAGCCCTGTTAATCTCATCTGCCAATACAAAATTGTGAAAAATTGGCCCTTTTTGTATTTCAAATGTACCTGTATTGCTTTTGTAAATTTTTGTACCTAGAATGTCAGCTGGAAGTAAATCTGGTGTGAATTGTATTCTTACATTATTTACACTAAATATTTCTGCCATTGTTTTAATCATTAAAGTTTTAGCTAAACCTGGAACACTTTCAAGTAGTATGTGTCCGTCTGAAATAATTGATATAATTATTTTTTTAATGACATCCTTCTGACCCACAACATTTTTTTCGGCTTCATCAATTATCTTTGAAATTGTTTGTGAATATTTTTTAGAAATATCTGTTAATTCTTTAATTCTTTCATCTGAAATAGCAAAATTTTGGTCCATATCATTTATTGTAAATAATTCGGTTTTTTAAATTTTTGATTTAGTGACTATGATTATTCAAAATTTCATTTTATGGTTATAATTCATAAATAAAAAATGAATTTTAGATGTGTTTTTCAAAATTTCGATGAATGTACCAATGTTTATTTTACGGATATCAATAAAAAAATTAAGTATTGACACTTTACTGGATTTTTATTGTATTTTTACTTTCAGTTGGTTTAACAAATTCTATTTATGCGGAACCTAAAGATGTTGAAATTGATTGGATAATTGAAGGCCAAATTTCAAAAGTAGAATCTGTGCCTGCTGATGAAACTGGTGTTAACTTAATCACTGAAAATAATTCATTAGTTGAAGAACAAATTGAAAATTTCATTTCACCTGAAAATAAAATATCTGATGAAATTGCAGAGGATTACATTACTGGTAGTAAATACATGCTGGGAAATAAGGAAATTACTATTGATTCCAAAGAGGGTCAATTTCTAAATAAAATTTTAATTGAACAAAGACAAATTAACAAAGATAATTTTTTTCACATGATAAAATACCTTGATAGGTATTCTGATGGGTATGTTGAACTAGCTGAAGCATTACTTGATCCTATAAAGAAACAAAAATATTTTCAAGGTGGTGTAAATCGTGATTTTAATCTTAATTCTAACTTGGAACATTTCTTAATTGAACGTGGATATACTCTGGATGATTTGGATTCTATTCCTAACAATGTGTTTTCTCCTACGAAATATGATGCAGTACGTACTGCAGCTGCTAATGCAGCTGAATCTGGTGTAGAATCAACCGATCTTCGGGAATTTCTTCCTAATTATGTAAAGCCTGATTCAAAAGCTATCCATGCAGAAATGATTCGTAATTTGTCTGAACAAACAACTAGTGTATACGATTCAATTTCATCCATACCCCTTGAAATTTCTGTAACACAAAGCCCTGATTTCACAAAATCTGTTACAGACAATCTATTTGATGACTTTCAATTTGTAAATACTAAATTTGAAAATACTCAACATGTAATCGATACGTTGAATACGCCTAAAACTTTGTTGACCGCTGACTCACAATTTGAATATCTAATTCCAATTTTGGTTACAATTTCTGTAGTCTTTGGTTTGATTATTTTTGGTTATTTATTATATCAAAAATCTAAGGTTAAACAACCAATGAATCTTGTTATGGTTCCTACAATAATCAATTATCTTGAGAATACAAATAATATGATTGAATCTTCTAGAAACTTATTTGATGATAATTCTCCAAAATATGCATTTGAAAAATTCAGTCAAGCAATTAGGTATTATTACTCTCATAAATTAAAAATTAATTTAGATTTAACTACGACTCAAACCTTAATTGAACTTGAAAAATCTAACATTGATAATTTTGATGATGTTAAAAAATGGCTTTTGTTGTGTGGCCAAGTTGAATTTGTAAAACATAAATCTACACAAAAAGAATTCCTAAAATCCTTAGACTCTTTTTCAAAATCTATTTCTTAGAATTTTGCATTAATTGTACATTTAAAAAATGACTTATCTATTTTGGTATTTCCCAAAAATCTTTTAGTTTCAAATTCATCTATTTCCAATAAATTTGCATTATTTTTAAAAATGATATTTTGTTCATAGTCTAAAAATAAAATTTCTAAAATTACTTTATCTTTTTTAATTTCATTATTATTAAATTGACCTGAAATTGTAACTAATCCAAACTCATCTTTTACACAGGAAAAATTCTGTATCCCGTATTTTTTATCCTTCTCTATGCCTAATAATTTATTTTTATTTTGTTCTTCCTTAATTCTATTTTCTTTTTGTATTTTTTCTTCATTTTCATCTAACTCTCTTTTTGATATCTCATTATCTCTAAATTCTTTTTCTTCATTTTTTTGATTTAATTCTAGAGTTTTATAAAGTTCATAATTATTTTTAATATCTTTATTCTCACCTATTTTTTTTAATATTTCATTTACTATTCTTGTTGTAATTTCATCTTGAGTTAGTTGTAATTTTTCTGTACCCATTTTTAATTTATTATAATGAAAGTGCTCTTGATATTCATCTGAAATTATACTTTGTACTGTATACTCATTTGTTCTACATATTGTAATTGCTCCTTTTTCAGAAAAATTAAACATGCAATTTGTATTTCTATCTGGTGAGCCTATAAGGTATGCATTATTGAAAATTTCTTCTATATTGGTACTGGTTTCTTCATACCAGTAATTTTTGAATATGTCTTCATCTTCATATTTTATTATTTTAATTTGAATTGTAGCAACTTTGTATTTGTTAACTACTGGATCATAGACTCTACTTATGTCTCGTAGTATGGAAGTCATTGTTTCCATATCTTTTTCTTCATCTATTGTGGATTGATTATCTACATATTTCCAAATTGTTCTATTTGTAATTTTTTCAAGTTCTTTTTCTGTGGGTAATAATTTTTTTAATTTACTTGGAATTTTTTTCCTTTCTGTTTTTTCATTAACTTCTTCTTCAATTTTTGTTTCCTCTTTTTTTATTCCTCCATCTCTTTTTAATCGGTCTCCTGCCTTTGCAATTTCTTCAGCTCTTGCAGCGGTAGCAGATTTTTCAGCAGCTTTTTGTTCTCTTTTTTCTTCAGCAGCTTTTTGTTCTCTTGCAGCTTCTGCAGATATTTCAGCTCTTGCAGCTTCTGCTTCATCCAATTGTTTTTCATTGTCTTCTGTTTCTGCAAATGTAATTTGTTGTAATGACAATACCATTAAACATGAAAAAATACTTAATATTACAAATTTTTTCATAATTTTTTAATTACTTTCAAATATTAATATTACAATGGTACATCTATGAAAGAGATTATTGGGTTTTAATTGAAATTCAATGGAGTTAATCGTTGCGAGAACAACCACATTTTACATACACAACTTTGAATTCTCCCCCTGTTTTGATGTTATGTGACATTGGTTTATTACAATATTGACAATCGACTGCCCCGTGATATTCTTCTACTTGCACTATTTCATATTCCCATGATTTTTTCTTACTGTCCCAATATACTGAATTAATCTCTGTTGGAGTATCCATACTTTGTAATTAATACTAATTTGATTAATTAATTTTTGGGAATTGTTATGTGTAGATAAAATTTGATGATTACCTAATTAACCCGTAAATAGGGCTATTTTAAGAACAATTTATGAAAGATATTTCAATTTTATCAATTTTAAATTCTATGAATGGTGATACTGCATATTTGACAGATATGTGGGAAAACTGTTTAGATGAAAAAAGAAAACGATATCCACGAAGTAAATTTTCTAATGTTTTGGATAAAATGGAAGAATTAGGTTATTTAAAAAAACAAGGCTATAAAAGTGAAATTACATATACTCAACTAAAATTTATTGATACTGCAGATCAAATTGGATTCATAAATAATATAATTTTTACAAATGAAGGAATAATAAAAAAAACATTAAAAAAATTAGACAGTAAAAAAATTTTTATTGATATTTCTAAAGATCTTAATGCTCACAAATTTAATAAATTTGCTATAAAGGATTATGATTTATTTTTAAAAAGTGTAACTAGTATGCTTGAGGTAATATCATCTATTTTATTTACAATTAAAAATAACAACGATGTAGAACTAAAAAAAGAATTAAAATTGTGTCTTAATCAAATTAAAAATTTCTTAGATGAAACAAATGAAATACTAATGAAATTTAGAGGTTCAAATGAAAGAATAGTACTGCAACGAATTTTGGATAATCGAGTACCTGAAGAAGGTTTTTTGAAAATTTAATAATTACAGTCTAACACATTAAAAAATCTGATTTTATTGCATTGAATAATGAACGTCACAAAACAACACAATTCCATTTGATAATGTCTTAGCTGATACACTGTGACCTTCAGCTAACCCTTTTCCGCAAACATAGCATTCTACTTTTGAAACAGATGATTCCATTTCATTATTTATTTTTGAATTTTGTAGCATTGTTCGACTTTGCATTTTCATCATGATTTTACTGCGATCAACTGTGCTATAAAGGTACCGTACTATACCGTAATTATAAAAATTAAATCAAATATCTTTATCCTGAGCACAATTTCTCCAGATTATCTTTAAATATTAAACAGTGAAAATTTTGTTTATGGGTGGACACCTTTGGAAATGCACAAGCAAAAGTAATACCTCTAGATTTATCTGAAAATCAATTTCAAATTTACAATAAAATATC
>Ga0315316_10004615_pt1 | contig 10085 bp, 6 predicted proteins | sample M160m3416metaG_FD_203702 | JGI IMG/M metagenome (GOLD analysis project Ga0315316, IMG submission 203702) | Ammonia-oxidizing marine archaeal communities from Monterey Bay, California, United States - M1 60m 3416 | ecosystem: Environmental > Aquatic > Marine > Intertidal zone | place: USA... | reverse complement strand
CGCCGATCACGTGATCGGCGAGATCCCGCCGCGAGGGCGGGCCGCGACCGTCGAGGCCGTCGCCGCAAACGTCGCCATGGCCGGCGGTCGGCCCGAGTACATGCCCGTCGTACTCCGCGCCATCCAGGCCATGCTCGAACCAGGTTTCAACCTCGCCGGCGTCGTGACCACGACCCATCCCTGCTGGCCCCTCGTGATCGTGTCCGGGCCGATCGTGAGAGAGCTCGAGATGGCGACGGGCGAGTCCGTCTGGAACGGCGGCGGCGCGCGCGCCAACCTCGCGATCGGTCGCGCGATCCGGTTGGTGCTCTGGAATCTCGGCGGCGCCCACCCCCGCGAGCCCGTGCAGGAGATCATGGGGCATCCGGGAAGACTGGCGTTCTGCCTGCCCGAAGAGCCCGACAACACGCCGTGGCCGCGCTTCCACGAAGAGCGCGGGATCGAGCGCGACGCGAGCGCCGTCACCGTCTTCGCCTGCGAGGCGCCGCAGATCGCCAACCTATGGGGCGTCGCGACGCCCGACGAGGGTCACGTCGGCGAGCGCTGGCTCGAGCTGGTGGCGGACCAGATGAGCGCGCGGGGCAACTCGAACACCCACACGATGGGGGAGACCCTCGTCGTGTTCAGCCCGTCGATGGCGCGCCAGCTGGCCGGCGAGGGCTTCACGCGGGCACGCGTCCAGGCCTTTCTCTGGCAGCACGCGCGCAGGCGACTCGGCGACATCCGGGTCGAAGCGGACGGTCGGCCCGCGATCTCCGCGCAGGCCCACTACGACTGGTGGCCCGACTGGGTCGACCAGAGCGACCCCGAGACCCGCGTCCCGGTCACCGCCTCGCCCGACGCGATCCACGTCGTCGTGAGCGGCGCCGACAGTATCCCCTGCGCTTCCGTCTGCCCTTCGTGGGGACATCTCGGCGGATTCGCGACCACGCGCACGCTCGCGAACGAGCGAATCGCGCGCTGATAGGAGCCTCCCATGATCGAACTCGTCGACCCCCGCGGCGTCGCGCCTAAGACCGCACGACGCCTCGCCCGCCGCCTGGGATCCGCCGACGCGCTGCGTCGGATCGGATTCCTCAGCAACGAGCCGGAACATATGACCGGCCCGCATTTCCCGGGCTACACCCGCTTTCTCGAGCGGGCACTCCGCGAGCGCCTCGGCGTCACCGACTTCCATCTCGAGATCAAGCCCGTCCTGTCCCGGCCCGCCGAGACGGAGATGATCGAGCGCTTCAGCGGTTTCGATGGCGTGATCAACGGCCTGGCCAAATGAGGCTCCTGTACGTCGGGCAGTTTGCTCGACGCGATCCACCTGGAGCAGCAGGGCACGCCCAGCCTGACCTTCGTCACGGAACCCTTCGCCCTCGCCGCGCGCGCGCACGCGAAGATGCACGGACTCCCCGACCTCCCGCTGATCGTCGTGCCCTCTGACTACCTGGACCGATCGGACGCGGCCGTCGCCGAGAAGCTCGGCCCCTTGATCGACGACGTGATCGAGTCGCTCTCACGAGGGCCCGCGACGACAGCCCCGGCCTGAACAGAGCGTTTCCGAGTGGCGCGCGCCGCGATCCGCCGCGACCCGCTCCGTCGGAATTCCGAGTCCCGAGACAGGAGCGCGGGCCCCGTTGGCTCGACTCGCGCACGCGACTTCGGTCGGAAGCCGACCTGCTGGACGATCAGACCGCCGATCGCGTCACCGACGTCGACGATCAGCACCGAGTGCCCCGTCGCCGATCGCCGGGGGCGCGCGCCGAGTTGCATGCGCAGCTCGAACATGCCGCTCCGTTCGACCCGGTGTGTTTCGCTCGGGCCGCCGCCGGCGAAGCCGAGCTCGAGCACGAGAGGAGCGACCGCGAAGCCCCGAAGCATGAGGTCCCCGGGCACGGCACGGAGCGCGATCAGGCCCCGGCGTCCGATCCGCCAGCCACCGGGATACGATTCACTCGCGGGCTGCCAGGTGAGCCAGCCGTCCGAGAAACGCTCGCTCTGCGACGCTCGGCGCAGGTCGAGCCCCGTCCAGCCCTCTCGATTGGGCCAGTCCGCGGGTCGCCCCAGCGACCTTCCCGTGTCCCCTTCGCCCGACCGGCCCGGTCGCCTCGACCGATCACCCCTCGGAGGCGCCTCGACGGGCCCATCGAGGAGCGCCTCGACGATCGCCCTTGCAGCAATCGCATGGCCCCTCTCGTTCAGGTGACGATCGCGGGTGAAGACCGGTATCCCCTCTGAGGCGGCCCGTCGCAAACGCTCGAGCAGGGGAGTCCACTCGATCCCCTCTCGTGAGAAGAAGCCGGCAAGCCGACGCTCAGGAGAATTCCAGTCGATCATCTCGTCGAGGGAGTGCCCCGCCGCCGCGCTCTCGATCTCGAAGGCGAGGCTCTGCGGCGTCACAACGACCTGGGGCTCCGAGGGCAACACCACGACGTGCAGCCGCGCGCCGAGCCGCGCGCAGCGGTCGCGCAGCGCGAGGATCAGCGATTCGGTCTCGCGCCAGGCCTGCTCCCAGGGATGATCCGGCGGATGCGCCCGAAAGACCTCGAGGAACTCACGCGGCGGCTCGCCGGAAGCGAGCCGCTCCCCGATCGAGCGTCGGCTGCCGGAGCCCACCTGGGGCGGGAAGAAGCCGCGTTCAACGGTCGCGTAAACCCACGAGTAGCGCCGTGCGAAGGCGCGGAGCGGGTTCACCCAGGTCGTCTCCAGACGCCCCTCCTCCCCGACCTGGAGGTAGGGACGGATCGCATCCCCCGGGCTCACGCGCGTACGACCCGCTAGCACGAACGCGTTATTCGCGACGTCGTTCGAGGGATAGAGGGCGAGCACGACGACCGCCGGCTCGATCTGCGGCGCAAAACGATCCAAGAGCAGGATCTGCTGACCGGTCCCGTAGTCGACGGTCGACAGGTTGTAGACCTCGGCGGGACGACCGGCCGAGACCAGCGCGGCCTCGACGCGCTGGGTCAGCATCGACTCCAACGGGACGGCTTCTGCGACCAGGAAGGAGTCGCCGAGAAAGACGATGCGCTCCGCTTCCTCCGCCAGCGGTTCTGCGGGCAACGCGCGCCCGCGAAATCCATCGCCATCCAGGAGGATGTCGTGCCCCCGCGCCGCGTCGAACGGCGAGATGAACCGGGATCGATGCAACGGGATCGCCCGAAATCCGAGCTCGGCGTCGATTTCGAGCGGAGTCTGGTGGTATCGCGGCGGGGGCAGGACGAGCCGCGCCGCGAGCTCGACCAAGAGGGCGGCGACGAGGAGCGAAACGAGGAACGTGACGAGGAGCGTGATCGAACGTACGAGCCTCAAGACACTCCCCAGCAGACGCGGCGCGAGTATGCGGGAGTCCCGCCGGCAGCGCTCGGCGCATCGCTCCGATCGGAGGACAATCACTGCCCAAAACAGAGGGGCGCTTCCCCGAACGGATCCCTCTGAACCGACTTGTCGGACGATCCGGTTTCAGGGGGGAGCGAAAAACGACGCTTCTTTTCCCATTTCCTCCGTGCACGAGCCAGGAAGACCGAGCAGAACCCCGAAGCGGCTGCGGCAATCGCGGCTGGAGGACGATCCGCTCACGGAGGGAGTGGCCCGCGCCTGCGGAGAGGCCGTGGCGGGGCCCGAGCATCGGCCGGGGCCAGCTGCGCCTCGCCCAGACGACGGTGCAAAGCGCATGCGAGCCGGGAAGCCGAGCGTTCGCGTCAGGTCGCGACCGGCGCCGCTCCCGCGACCCGGACGTGATGCATCACGCGGCGATGGCGCTCCTCGAAGCCCTGGGCCCGGTGGAGCATGCTGCGGTTGTCCCAGATCAGGACATCGCCGGGACGCCAGCGATGGCGGTAGACCCGCTCCTCTTCGGTGCAGAACGCGACGAGCGACTCGACCAGGGCGCGCCCCTCGGCGACCTGCATTCCCTCGACCTCGAAGGCATGTCCCGTCACGAAGAGCGCGCGGGCGCCCGTCTCCGGGTGTCGTCGAATGAGCGGGTGCCAGTGCTCGAGCGCGCTGCCCATCCCCTCGAAGGCCTCTCCCGCGCCGGCGCGACGGTAGGCCTCACGATAGTCGTGCTTGGCCCGAAGACCTTCGAGCGCGTCCCGGGTCTCGGAATCGAGCGCCTCCCAGCCGCGCCGGAGGCTCGCGTACCAGGTCTCGCCACCCTCGGGCGGGATCTCCACCGCAGCGAAGATCGAAAAGGCGGCGGGCGTTTCGCGAAACGAGCTGTCGGTATGCCACTGCTCGTTGATCGTGATGCTCCGCATTGCCTCGCTGTCGTCCGGCCGGATCCGGCCCTCGTCGTCCACGTTGGCGATGACGATCAGCTCCTGCAGAGACCGACCGGCTCCGACGTAAATGCCTTCGAGGGGACCGAAGCGCCGCCCGAGAGCCAGCTGCTCGTCACCCGACAGCGACTGTTCGCGCAACAGGACGACCTCGTGCTCGAGGACGCTGCGCCGCAGGGCCTCGAGGTCCTCGTCAGGGAGATCGTCCCCAAGCGCGAGGCCCTCGATCTCGACCCCGATCGGATCCAGCGGACGCACTCGAAAGGTCACGGGAATCGCCTCCTGGGCTTCGGGACACACCGACATTACGCCATTCCGCCGAGGTGAATCCAATTTCCCCGCCGGCGAGCGGATTCGAGACCCCGACGCACTGGATCGGCTTCCCCTCCGCGGTGAACCCGCCCGCTGCCCTTGCCTAGCGGCGATCGGGTGTATCGTTCCTTCTGTTTCGGACCACCGTTGTCTCGAGATGAAGGAGAATGGTCGTGCGTCTCATCGCTTGCCTAGCAAGTGGCCCCTCTCCCGCTGCGATCGACGCTCATTTCGGACGCGGGACGCCTCGCCCGCGAGGGCAACCGCGGGAGGCGCCTGAACTCGCCCCTATGAATCCCGGGATCGGAGTGGGCAAGTGACCCGCGGCGCGACGCCGCTCGACGGCGTGCGGGTCCTCGATCTCTCGACCGAGATCGCCGGCCCCTACGCCACGCGCCTGCTCGCCGATGCCGGCGCGGATGTGCTGAAGATCGAGGCACCCGGCGGAGACCCGATGCGCGGCTTCCGCACGCCTCGCATGCTGACGCACGGGGAGCCGCTCCGCCCCGGCGAGACGGGCCCGCTCTTCCACTTCCTCAATACCTCGAAACGAAGCGCGATCCTCGACCTCGAGCGGTCGAGCGACCGCGATCTCCTCCGCGGGTTGGCCACGGGGGCGGACCTGATCGTGGAGAGCTTCGCGCCGGGGACCCTCGAAGAGCGGGGGCTGGGATTCGAGGCGCTCTCCCGTGAGAACCCAGGCCTCTCCCTGGTCTCCATCTCGCCCTTCGGACAGGACGGCCCCTGGCGCGATCGACCCGCCACCGAGTTCACCCTCCAGGCCGAGACCGGGTCCCTGGCCTTCCGCGGCTACCCCGACCGGCCGCCCGTCGCGACCGGGGGTCGGATCGGCGAGTTCACCAGCGGGATCTTCGCCGCGGTGGCGGCGCTCTCCGCCTGGACGATCGCCCGCAGCAGCGGCCGCGGCTCCCACGTCGACGTCTCGATGCTCGAGGTCATGCTGCACTGCTTCCAGTCCTACCACTATATACAGGGACAGATGCAGCCCGGAGAGCTTGCGGAGATGAACGTCGAGGCTCCCTGCATCGAGCCCACGCGAGACGGCTGGGTCGGCTTCGCGACCGTAACGGTCGAACAATGGGTGGCGCTGACGAAGCTCATCGAGCGACCCGAGTTGGGCGAAGACCCCGATCTCGACCTACCCCCGGGCCGCTACGACCAGCGCGAACGGGTGCTCGAGGCCGTCCAGGCGTGGACGAGCCAACGCAGCACCGAAGAGGTGGTGGAGGCGGCGGTCGCGCTCCGCATCCCCGTGGCGCCGGTGGGCGACGGACGCTCGGTCCTCGAGGCCGACCACTACCGGGATCGGGGCGTCTTCGTCCGCAATCCGGCGGGCTTCCTCCAGCCCCGCGTGCCCTTCCAGCTGAGCAAGGCCCCGCTCTCTCCCCCGCGCCCGGCGCCGGAGCTCGGTGCCGACAACGACTCCGTGCGCGCCGAGGCCCAAGCACCGGTGCAACCTACCCGCCGTAAGGACCCTGCCCGCCCTGAGGGCCGGGACGAAAAGCGCGAGCGCGGGCCGCTCTCGGGCCTGCGCGTGATCGACTTCACCGCCTTCTGGGCGGGACCCTACGCGACCGCCTACCTGGCGGCGCTAGGCGCGGACGTCGTCAAGGTCGAATCCATCCAGCGCCCGGACGGCATGCGCTTCGCCAACGCCTTCGAGCCCGCCGATGGGATCACCTGGGAGTGGGCGCCGGTCTTCCACGGGGCGAACCCCGGCAAGCGCAACCTCACCCTCGACCTCGGTAACGCAGAGGGGCTCGCCCTGGCCCATCGCCTCGTCGAGGATTGCGACGTGGTGATCGAGAATTTCTCGCCGCGCGTCATGGAGCGCTTCGGTCTCGATGAGGCCGGGGTGCGCGCACTCAACCCCGAGGCGCTGCTGGTACGCATGCCCGCCTATGGTCTCGACGGCCCCTGGCGCGAACGCACGGGCTTCGCCATGAACATCGAGCAGGCCTCCGGGCTCGCCTGGACGACGGGCTATCCGGACCGCCAGCCGCTGGTCCCGCGCGGCGTATGCGACCCGAGCGGCGGCATGTCGGCGGTCTTCGCCACCCTGCTCGGACTCGCCGCGCGCAAGCGGGGAGGCGGCGGCCAACAGATCGAAGTGCCGCTCGTCGAGGTGGGGCTCAATCTGGCGGCCGAGCAGGTCGCGGAGTGGAGCGCGAACGGAGTGCTCCTCGAGCGCAACGCAAACCGCGGTCCGAGCGCCGTGCCGCAGGGCGTCTTCGCCGGACGCGACGGCGCCTGGCTGGCGCTCTCGGTGGCCAACGACGACCAATGGCGACGGCTGGTCGCGGCCCTGGGAAGCCCGGCCTGGGCCACGGACCCCGCCCTCTCGAAAGCGAGCGGAAGGCGCGCCGCGGAGGACTCCCTCGAAGCAGCGCTCGTCAGCATCCTGGCCGAGCGCGACGCCTTCGAGCAGGTCGAAGCGCTCAGCGCCGCCGGCGTGCCCGCCGCCCTGCTGCGCAACGTACGCACCGTCCTGCCCCACCCCCAGCTCGACGCCCGGGGCTTCCTGCATTTCATGGAGCACCCGATCGCCGGGCGCATCGGCTACCCGAATTTTCCCATGCGCTTCTCCGGCGAATATCCGGCGCTGCGCGGGCCGGCCCCGACCCTCGGCCAGCACAATGCAGAGCTGTTGCGAGAGAAGCTCGGCCTGGGCGACGACGAGGTCGCTGCCCTGCAAGAGGCCGGCGTGATCGGTCAACGCCCGAGCTTCGTCCCCGACGACCTTTGAGAGCGCGATCGTGTGGATCGGATGGCCCTAGTCGGCCGTCGCCAACGGGCCCACGATTCCGGTCATGCGCGCGTCAGTCCGTGCCGTAGACGGCCTTCGGCACGTCCGCCCGAAACGCAATCGCCGAGGCCGGAATGAACTGCCCGTAGCCCGCCGCGCGAATCCCCCGAGCAGGATCGACGAAGCCGGTGGTCCCGGCGCCCCCCGACCAGCCGAAGGTGCCCGGCCCCTTGCCGTCGGGCTGAGGGCTCAAGGCGACCGACCCGAGCGCCCCGAACCCCTCGCTCGAGACGAGCGCACCACTCATGTCGACCCCGGGCGGGAGCAGGTTGCTCATCGCCGTCCGCGCGGTCTCCCGGCGCATGACGCGGGTCGTCCCGATCGCCCCCTCCCCCGCGAGCATGCGCAGGAAAAGGTCGTAATCACGCGGGCTGCTGAGGAGACCCGAGCCGCCAAACGGAAAGGGCGGCGCTGCGAGGTGGACGCTGCTCGGTCCGGCATCGATCAGCACGTCGGCTCTGCCGTCCCGGACGCCGTAGAGCGAAGTCAGCCGCGGCGCCTCGCTCTTCGGCACCGTGAAGAACGTGCTCTTCATGCCGAGCGGAGCGAAGAGGCGCTCCTCGAGGAAGGCTTCGAACGTCGTCCCCGAGGCGACCTCGACCACGCCGCCGAGCAGGTCGGGGCTCATCGAATAGCGCCATTGCGTGCCCGGGTCGGCCAGCAGCGGAAGCGTCGCGAGTCGCTCGGCGAACGCCCCGAGGTCCGGCGCGTACTCGAAATCGGGCACGTCGGGGAGCGACTTGCCGTCCATCTGGACAGGGACGAGACCGAGCTTGATGTACTCGGCGCGCAGCGGGCCCTGGATGCGACTGAAATAGCCCAGGCCGCTGGTATGGGTGAGTAGCTGGCGGATCGTGATGCGCGCCTTGGCGGGCCGGCTCTCCATGCTGTCCTCGGGGTCGGTCAAGACGCGCGGGTCGGCGAAGCCGGGCACGAAATCCGCGAGATCCTGATCGAGCCCGATCTGGCCGTCCTCGATCAGCATCATCACCGCCATGCCGGTGACCGGCTTCGACATGGACATGATGCGGAACAACGAGTCGGCGTCGACCGGGGTCTCGCTGTCGCGCGAGAGGGTGCCCGCGGCGAGGAACGTCGCGGGCTCGACGCCGTAGCCGAGCGACCCCGCGACGCCTCCGAGCACACCCGACGCGACATAACCGTTCAGCATGGCCTGGAAGCGCGACGATCGCCGCTGGCTCTCCGCGAGGGCGGCGAACGCGGCGCCGCCGGAGAGCGCGGTCAGGCCGAGGCCGAAGCCAAGGTCGATGGAGGCTCGGAGAAACGATCGACGATCTACCCTTCGAAACATGCCTTCGTACCCACCCTTTGAAGATAGAGCATACGCCGAAGCGGAGGGGATTCGTAGTTCCCCCCGGCTTCTTCAGCAGAAAGCGGAGACAGGGCGCGAACGAAGGGCGCGAATGGCTTCCACCCTCCACAACGCGCATCGGCCCTCGCGGCGCGCAGATCGCCGGAGCTGCCCCTGCCGTGCCCAGCAAATTGGCAACGATTTCCTGACGGACTCGAACAGGGACCTTTGCCGGACAAACACGGAATCCAAGAACAAGATCAGGGAATTGAGAGTCCCAGGTCGCCATGAGCGTGGAGATGGACATGACGCCGATCCCCCACTTCAAGGTATTCTGAAGGCTGCGCGACAGAACATCGAGAATGAATTTCGTGCCCGGCTCTCGGTAGCTTCTCTCGGGAGAGGAGATCGGCAATGCACATCGAAGGACGCACCACCTCTTTCGTCCAACTTGGATTCTATTTTTCTTTATTCGCGCTCCTGGTTCAGTTTTCGGGGTCGGCCTGTTCGCGCACGCTCGAACCGGCGGAGGAGCCGCTCAGCGGCTACCACGACGATCCCTTCGTGGAGCCGCGCATTCTCTCGCCGTTCAATCGTCCCGACGCGTGGCCGACGAATTTCCGGCGAGACCCGCATGACCTGAGCCCGCCTGATACTCAAACCAAAATCATCACATTGGGAACCGGGATGCCCTCCCCCAATCCGTACCGCGCCGGCCCCTCTCACGCGCTCCTCGTCAACGGCTCGCCCTACCTGATTGATGTGGGAGAGGGTATCTGGCGCTCGATCGCACGGGCCGTCTTGATCAACGGCGACGACATCGCCGCAGCGTTCTCTCCAGAGAAGCTCAGGCTCCTCTTCGTGACGCATTTACATCAGGACCATACCGTTGGCCTCCCGTCTCTCCTCCTGAGTCCGCTCAATTGGATATTCGGGATCCAACAAGAGATCTACGGCCCGAAAGGCACCGAGGACATGGTGAATCATGTGCTCGCCGGCTGGCAGATCGACATCGCGGCGGCCATTGCCGATGGCCACGACCCCGCAGGTGGACGCGCCACCGGACACGACATCATGTTTGCGGATCATGGGGTCGTTTACGAAGACGAGAACGTTCGCGTCGAGGCCTATCGAAGTCGACACGCTTCCCTACAGGACACATTCGCGTATCGGTTTACGACCAAGGACCGTGTCGTCGTCTTCACCGGAGATGGCGGGCCCTACCATGAAAACATCGTCGAAGCCGCGAGAAACGCGGATGTCCTCGTCGCCGAGACCGTGACCGAGAAGAACATCCGATTCGCGCCCTGGGGCGGAGAGGGCGAGGAGGCGAAGAAGAAAGAGATCTTCCGATTCCATTTCTCAC
>Ga0315316_10004612_pt1 | contig 10088 bp, 19 predicted proteins | sample M160m3416metaG_FD_203702 | JGI IMG/M metagenome (GOLD analysis project Ga0315316, IMG submission 203702) | Ammonia-oxidizing marine archaeal communities from Monterey Bay, California, United States - M1 60m 3416 | ecosystem: Environmental > Aquatic > Marine > Intertidal zone | place: USA... | reverse complement strand
TTGGTACAGGAAAATTAATTGTCATATCATGAATATGAGCACCTTTATTTAATTTTACTTTTGACACTGTGCCATCTTTAAGATCCAAAACACCAGCTGCGTTTGGTCCTGATACATGTACACCGTACACTCTAGTTCTACCAACTTGAAGAGTTTTAGTTTCTGTAGTTACGTTAGTTGCTACTCCATCAATAGCTGATCCATATGTTGTCATAATTTTTCTCCTAAAATTTACATGTGGGGCCGAAGCCCCACACTAATTATTTATTACGTATCGCTAAATGGTGTAACAATAGTTCCTGATCCTAAAATCAAAGTATTGTGTACCAAATATTGATCGTTTTCTAACGCTGTAACTTGAATTACAGATCCAATGATTCCACCAGTTGTTGTTCCATTCATAGAAAGAACATCATTAGAAAGACCAGGGAAGAAAGCTTTTTTACTTCCATTATTCACTGCGATCATAGCTGCACCTGTGAATTTATCAACACCATCAGTTACGATTTGAACATCAGTTGCAGTTGTATCTATATAAAAATAAAAACTTGCACCAATGTTATTTAGGTTGTTGTAGTCAGTTGTTCCCGCAGTTGCTCCATTTGCATTAACATTAATTGAAGGTAAAGTATAAATACCATCTGCGTCTTGCGATATTAAAATTCTTCCAGCATGGTCGTTAACGGTTAAAGCTAAACCGCTTGCACCTAAGCCAGTAGAATTAATTGTTTTTGTTGCTCCAGGGCCTGTAGTTATAAAGCCATTTTTAGAAATGACCGGTCCTGAAAAAGTTGTATTTGCCATATTATTATCCTCCTAGTTATTTGAATACCGTCTCTAGGCCGTCGACTATACGCGTCGATATTCAATTTATGTATAGTGTATTTTTTATATACTAGATTTGAGTAGAGTGCAAGAGAGCCTGTAATGTGGAGTGGATTTTTCCAACGATGTAGCTTTTTATTAAGTAGCTACAGAAACTTCAGGAGCAGCGCCTTCTACAGCGTTTTGTCTATGGGCAATAGCTGCTTCTTCCAGCTTGATCTTTGTAATGACCTCTTTAACTTTGTCATCAATTCTGACCATCTCAAGAGTGTATCTGTTATTATCCAGATGCTCCTGTTCCCACTTCAACTCCAAGGACCTTTTTGCTTTGTATAGGTCTTGTATCATTTATAACCTCTTCAAAAGTTATTCTATTAATCCTAGAATCATAATTGTTTCCAAGATCTTCCCATTTTATACTGTTTTCTCCTAGCTTGTCAAGTATAGCTAATTCTACAGCTTTTGCATTATCTTCGGCTAATATTTTAAATTTGGCATGATGATTGTAAGCAAAAATATTAATGAGAAGTTGTTTCATAGGTTTATCTTTCTTATTTCTTGAATGAGGCGGGATTGTGTCCCGCCTCAAAATTATCTATTAACTGATTCCAGGAGAACCGAAAATTCCTCTAAAGTCAGAAACACCAAATTGGTATCTTTCTCTAGCTTTGAATCTTAAGTTTCCAGTATCGAAGTCACCTTCCATAGCTGTTTTGATTGGTGTTCTAACGAAATGTTTCATTCCGTTTGGAACATCAGTGATAAGGAAGAACGCATTAGGATCAGTTAAGAAATTGTTCACTCTGTAACCTTGAGGAACCATTCCCATTGATCTGATTGCGTTGATATCATTATCAGCAGTTTGAACTCTGCCTTCTGATTTCATCAATCTTTCAGCTTGAAATTGTAGCGCAGAAGGAACAATCATTTTTGTTGCTTTCGCTGCAATTTTTAAACCTCTTTCATCAGTAAACGCTGCAATGTCAATAAGAGATTGCTCTAATGAAGTTTCGTTTAGGTCAGCTGCTGTAGCTAAAGTGTTTGACGTAGTACCAGCAATTGTTGGGTGAGCTGTGCTAAATAAATTAACACCATCCCCAGAAGTGAAACCACCTCCAAAACCATTAACCAAAGGGTTAACAGATTTAACTTGCTTAGTATTAGCCATACTTCTAGCTAACGCTTTTGTATATCTGCTTGACAGTCTGTCATACAGGTTATCTTCCACCGCTTCCTCAGTAATAGCGAAGGCAAGAGCCACAGTTTCCATAGTGTATCTTGCAGTGTAAGTTTCTTGAGCATTGTCAAAAACTACACCTGAACCTTCAGGTTTTACTTGAGCATTAGCGAAACCAGATAACATAACTTCTTCTTCAAAAGCTCTGTCTGATGTTTCTGTTGCATATATCTCAGCATGTTGGTTTTCGTAACGTTTGTATTCCAAGCCGAACAGCGCGTTCAAACCTGGCTCTAGTTCTTTAACTAGTTGTCCTCGTGATATAGCCATAATTTAATCTCCTATTCTGCTATTATACGCCGTTAGCTGTTTTCAAGAAGTGCTCATTAATCATTACAACAAAGTTTACGTGCGATGCACCTAAGTCATTGTTCTTAATGTCTTTTGAAACACCAACCACTCTTAATTGTGCTGTAGTAGAGACTAAAGTTGAGTCATCTAATTCAACACCTGAAAGGTGATCGTGTGTACTTCCTGCTGCATAAGTGATGTCATAGTTCATAAAAACATCAGTTTGTGCAGAAGCTAGTGTGTTGTCTGATTGAATCTCAAATCTCTCGTAAGGATCTGAAGATACAAAGCCTACGATATCTGTGGCTGTGTTACCTGCTAACAGATGGTTCGCAAACGTTGGTTTACTTGTATTCGCGTCAGTAAAGAAAACCCCGTTTAGAGCTCCTAGTAAAGAATCACCTGCCGCTGCTACTCCGATAGTTCCAGTGTTTAATGCTTTTACTGGATCTTGACCGAATATAGCGCCTGCTGATGCTGCAATACTAAATTCTGCTAAACCTTGGTTATCTCTATTTTGACCGATTTTTCCAATTGCTCTTAAGCCGAAAGGACTATCTTGGTTTGCCATAGTTTTTCTCCATTGTTTAATTTAATTGATGTAACTAGAAATTGTTAAAAAACTTATTTCTTCGTACCACCAAAAGTTACACGAGTATTTCTATCAACACTGATAGGCATACTTGGATGCTCTTCCTTTAGTAGATCGTTGTCAAAGGCATTTTCGTTATCCTGCGCTTGTTTACGATAGTAATCAGCGTATTGTTTTGCGATCTCTACAGATACTCTAGCGAGCACTAGGCCACCTTGACCGATCACTCCCTTGTATTTACCGTCTTGTACTACAGCATAGTCCGTTTCATTGTATTCATCCGCTCTTACTAGTTCAAAGCCAGATCTTATTCTGCTTTGTACGTTTTTAGAATCGTCGAATCCCATTGACTCAGCTCTAAGCCATCTGTGTACAAAACCTGCCGGTGCAGGGGGTGCATCTAATAAAGATGGTGGAGCCCAGACTTTTGGTCGAGATGTTTTTTCTCTAGTCTGACTCGCACGTGAAGTTTTTTTATCTTGATTTTCCATGCTTATACTCCTTCCGTGATTTTTAATTGTTCCGCATAGTCTTTAAGTGGCACACCTAATTTTTTAGCAATTGCTACCTGTGAGGGTGTGAGTTTCACAACTTTGCGACCTGAAGACTTATTTACTCGCGTAGCCGAAGCTACAGTTTGAGTAGGTCTAGTCGATTCCTGATTAACATTAGTATCAAACTTGTGCGGAAATTCAAGTCTTATTCTTCTATCTACCTCTGAATAATATTCTTCAGCTTCGGTATTAGGATCATATCCTTCAATTTCAGTCAATTGTCTGTGTATTACTTTTGCTCCCTCAGTCATTATCGGGTCTTTGTTAAACCATTCGTTTTTTCTAGCCCAATCTCTGGCTCTAGAATCAACTTGTCTTGGCATTTCCACTTCTTGTTGTTGAGGTTGTGGTACAAGAGTTTGAGCTTTCTGTTCAGCCTGTCTAGCTTTTAAATCTGCAAGTCTTGCTTCTTCATAACCTAGTCTTGAAATTTCTGCACTTGCAGCAACTTCAGCTTTAAGATCGCTTTCTTCTCTAGCTTTTGCAAGTTTTGCAACAGCCGCTTCCATACCTGATTTAATTCTATTCTCTTTTTCAGATACAAATCCTGTATCTAATTTTGCAAGTCTAGAACTTAACGCTTCTTTTTCAGCTAAAACACTTTTTGCATAAATCGTAGCTGCTTCTTCTCTTCGCTCCGACTCACGCATTTTTTTAGTTAGTTTAGCTATTCTTCTTTTTACTCCATCAGAGTATTCATCTAATTCTTTCTTTTTTTCTGTATTCTCTTCGCTAGCTTGAACATCAGTTGGCTCATTAGATTCCGCATTTGCGTCATCGGCGCTACCACCGTCTTCAAGTTTTGTTTCACGTTCGTTTTCATATGATTTATCCGTTCCTGGTGTTTTTTCTTCAACAATAGTTTGTTCAATTAATTCTTCTTTAACTGAATCTAACTCTACTTCGGCACCTGGTCCGGAGGTATCTATGTTAACTGGCTTGTCTGTGTCTTGCATAGTATTCTCCTATGGTTAAAATGTATGAAGTATATCTTCGGGTTTATCGATGGTTGCTAAAACTTCATCATCATTTAGCAATCTTACTTCCCCACCATCTATAGGTAATCTTGAACCCGCATAACGAGCAAAGATAACCCAATCTCCTTTTTTGCACCAAGGCCCTTCAGGAAATTTTTGTTTATCATAACAATATGGTCCCATCGAAAGGACGAGTCCACATGTAGATGCAACTTGTTGTCTTTCAAGTGTATCCGCTCCTAAAAGCAGACCACCTTTAGTTTTCTCTGGCATCTTAAAAGGTAAAACTAAAAGTCTCCAGCCAGTTGGCTGAGGTAACTTTGAAGTTTCTTTCGTTTTTAAACGTTCGTATCCATCAACTTCTTTTTGATGTTGTTCTTTATCTTCTTTTTCGTATTTTTCTGCCAAAGCGTTTTTATGCTTTGGGACTTCTATCTTTTCCAATATCGACGACTTTGCCGTTTCTGTCTTTTCCATTCGTTGCTCCTTTGTTTAGCAGGTTGGATATTTCCCCTGAAATGTATTGGTAGGCGTGGGCCTGTCCTAACATGTACTTGTATTTTTCCATATTGTCAACACCACCACTAACCATTGAGTCACCTATTCGTTGGTAACTTTCTTTTAATTGTTTTTGTATTTTAGTTATTAAGTTTAGTTCATCTAACATTTGCTTTTTTACCTTTATTTACACCTTTCTTAATTATGTAATCTTGTGTGCCATTCGCACCCGTCTCAACTTCTTTTTTAAGATTACGAAACAGATTTTTTTGTTTTTCTTCTTTTTCTTTTTTTAGTGAAAAAGCTTCCAATATTTTTGTATCTCTCATTACACCAACTATCTATAAAAAGCGATATGTTGTCAAGACCTGCAAAGAATCGGTAAACTAATCTATCTAACATTTCCATCTTCTTCTAGCCTGACGTAGTCTAGAATTAGGATCTTTAGCAGCTTTAGGAAACTGTTTCATTTGACCTGCACTTCTTGCACAATACGACTTTCTACGTTTTGCAGCAGTAGAACCTTTTTTAACTTTTCCAGTTACTGCTGTTTTTAATTTAGAACCAGGGTTAGCTGCTCTATAAGCTTTAACACCTGCTTCTGTCATTCCTGCACCTTTATCAGTTGCACGGAAATTCTTTTTATTTCTTTTAGGCATTACGTCACCACCTCTTTTAAAACCTTGAAGCATCTTGCCGTAATATTTTTTATAACTTTGATTTTCTCCAGGACCACCTTTTATAAAACTACCATCATATTTTGTGTTGGGCATTTTCATATTATTCCTCCAATTGCTTTTCTATCTCGTTTAGAAAACGTTGCAACGTTGGTTGGTTTAGGTCCAGTATTAGATACTGCTCGTTTTCGTTTGACAGCACTCGCCTTTTGCCCACTTGACATCTGTGTGGCTTTTGCAAGTGGGACGCATTTTGGATAAGCTCTTTTGCTTCCCTTCTGTCTCCCACAAGGTTGATATTTTCCATTTTTCTTTGGAGCTCCAATATCTACCCATTTCTCGTCGAGCCATTTTTTTAATCCACTCATGAATTCTTTCCATAAGCGTTTCCTTTACCTTTAGTAGCTACTTTACATATTCCACCGCCGGCTTTTTTAGTCCGACCTACTTTACCTTTGCAATATTTAGATGCCCAGATATTTGCGTATGCACTTGGGTACACGTCAAATTTTTTCTTAGCAGCAGCTTTTCCTGCAGGACAAAGTTTAGCCATTATCTCGCTCGCATTCCTTTTTTGTAACCCATTCGTTTTGCAACTGCTGGAGCTACCTTTTTAAGTTTTCTTATGCCTTTACCTTTTTTACCTTTTGGAATTGGTTTTTTCATAATTAACCTTTTTTAAGTTCTTTAACTATTCTTTTCTTTTCAGCTTTAAGATTCTTCTTCCCTTTTCTAGTTCTTGCTTTTTCAGCATCAACTCTTCCAAGTTCTTCAAGTCTATTCATACGCTTAGTATTTTTTTTAACCTTGCCGCCTTTTTTATACATAGCTCCACCCTTCATACCCATATCGTCTTTGTAGTATCCTGAAGCCATATCTTTTCTAGCAGTAGACATTTTTCCACCACCCATTGCTTTTGCTCTTCCACCAATAGCATATCTAGTTCTGCCTGGTCTTACTCCGTTTTGTCTCATTTTTTTCCTCCGTTTTTAAAGATTTGTGTTCCCTTAATTCCAAAAATACTTCCCACGACGAGGATCCAAAGGGTACTGAACCAAGTCGGGAGTGCCGCAAAATGCTCGAAGAAAGTTTTTACCTTATCGAGAGCGCCCGGATCGTCCGAGAAGACTCCCCAAGCGAGCACAATTATTGGCGCCGACAAAATTACGAGAACGAACTCATCCTTGTAGTCATTTTGACGTGCCTCTAACAACTTGCCTTGGTATTGTTCTTCACCTCGAGCTTGTCGTTCAGCGTGCAATAGCTGTGCATCGGACATTGCGACTTTTGCCCTCTGCTTGTTAGCATAAATTTTACTACCTGCAGAGACAGCTAATTTAATTGCTGATAACCACATGTTAGTACCAAGTTGCTTTTTTACTTTTAGATTTTAACATTCTTTTAGTTCCTCTAACTTCAACTTCATCTCCAACACCTATTTTGTTGAACACTCTATCTTGGTTTGTAAGGATAGTAGATCTTGGATCTGTTTCAGTTCTAATTTCTGGAGTTGTAATCTCTACACCACCAGTTGCATTAGAAGAAGCAACAGTTCCTTTACTACCATAAGAAAGTTTATTTTTTAAATCTGCCATATTTTCTCCTTCAGGTTATTATATTTACTTTTTCTTAAAATTTCTACCAAAATCGTGAATCTTACTTTGGTTAGCCATTTCTTGTTTTGCAATAGATGTAGCTGCTCTCAACTCTGCTAGATCTTCGTTCTGTTCAAGCTTTTCATCCTTGTTTTGTTGGTTCATAAAAGCTTTCATTCTGTCAAGATTAATTTTTTCTTGAGATTGTTGTGCTTTTGTGAAGTCATCTTGTGCTCTGATATCTAATTCTCTAGCTTTTAACTTAGCAATAGGGTCATTTCCGTATTCACCCATTAACTGAGTCTCTTCTTTAGCAAAATCTTCGAACATTTCTGCAATTAGAACTGCTTTTCTAGACTCTATCTGCATATTTACGGCCATCATCTGTTGTTGCATCTGTGGATCTTGTGCTAAAGCAGGATTTGCTTGCATTTGTTGTTGCATTTGTTGAATCATTAAAATTTGATCTTTAAATTCTACTTCAACTTGCTCTAATGCCATCAAACTTATGTGTTCAAAAATATTTTTTTGCATTGAAGCAGTTACCATTGGGTTTCCTCTAGCCATCGAAGACGACATAAAGTTTAAATGGGCTGTAATATGTGCTTGATGATCTTGTCCTTTAAATGCTTGAAAAGGTTGTCCACTTAAAGCTTGAATAGCTTCAATAGATGGGTCCATTGGTTGTGGTTTTGGAACTGGTTTTAAAACCATATCAATATTTTTTACACCCAACGCTTCATACATAGCACGATACGCATTATACAAATTATGCATTTGCGGATTTGATTGTGCTAATTGTAATTCAGCTTGAGCAATTGATATTCTTTGAGTTTGAGAAAATATATTTGGATCTGCTACAGGTAAGATATCTATTCTATCATCAAAATCTTGTTGCTTAATATTTCTTTGACCACCTACCACATCATAAGGATACTCTTGTGGTAAATATGTTTTAAATACTCGAGCAAGCATCTTGAACTCATTCTTAAGACTCACATAAATTCTTTTGTGAATCGCAGACATTGTTCTACTTCCTCGCTCCAACAAAGCTACTGTCGTTCCCACTGCTGCTTGTTGATTCCCGTCACCTACTTGAAGGTCAGCTATGGACGCGAAACGCTGTCCAGCTGATACAACGACACCCATAAGCTGTAACAAAGTTTGTGAAGGCTCTTTGAATGGTAATGCCATAAAGGCATCTTTAATGTTTCCACCTGGAGCATCCACATCTCTAAATTCACCTGGAGTAATAGATTGCGCGTCATCTCTGATTCTGATGCCGCGCATCTTAAATCCTGCTGGCAAATTGGAGAGAGTACCAGCATCTAGTAAAGATCTTAAGGCAGCTGTGGCTGTTCTTGATAATCCACCAATCATGTGAATTAAACCAAAACCATAAAAACCTAAACCAGGTAAAAATTTAAAATGTACAAAGTAAGAAATTTTCTTTTTTAACGGATCATTAATTTCGTAGTTTCTTCTAATAGATAAAACTTCACGTGATGCTTCTTCAAGGGTTACAATGTAAGGTAACTTAATTCCAGTAGGTTGACCATCTTGTCCTCGGTCCTCGAACCCCTCTAAATCTAAATCGACATGAAATTCTAAAATATTGTAGATATCTTCATTTTGTGTTTTTTGTATTCCCTCTAACTCTCGTTCTTTTCTCTCAAGATCAGACTCTGTATCTGCAGGAGATCCAAGGTCCACGTCTCTGTAGAAACCATTCACTTGTTGTTTTCTTAAATCATTCTCTTTGGTTTTAATCACATGGATCACGGCCGTTGCATCTTCTAAAGATGTTGCAGAATATGGAACTACCAAATCTTCTGCAGGTACAAATTTAGAAACTGCTCTGCCTAAAAGATCGTCGTAATAAACTTTCTTAAAAGCAGATCCAGCAAGAGGTAGATAAAATAACAATTGATCGAATTCAGGTTCGTATTCCTTCATCTGATCCATCAACTGCCAATTCATAAAATCTTTTACTCTAGTTGATTGCATTTCTTTTTCAGGAGATGGTGCACCCATAATTTGAGTTCTAATAGGTCCATCTGCCGGCAATAATTCTTTGTAAGCTAACGCTTGAAATTGTGTGACTGCTTCTGCAAGAACTGGGTGAGTTGCACCTGCAGCTCCATTGAAAGGTTCTGTTCTATCTTCATATTTAAATCCTAAAAGATCTAGTCCAGTTATGTAACTGTGTTCCCATTCTTTACGAGACTCTTTGTAGTCCATGTAGTTTTGATTTAATTCTGAACCCAGAGGACCTAATATTTCCTCTGGTAATAACTCGGCTAAATTGTCAAAGTGGTTTTCACTTTGTGCTTGGTTAAATGCTCCAGGTTCAAAATCAATCTCTACACCGCCATCTTCAGTGGGAGTAATTTCTGCTTCACCAGGGTTTGGTAATGATTCGGTAATTTCTTCTTGGACCTCAACTTGCTCTTCGGGCCCTGCTATTTCAACCGTTTTTGTTACGTCGGTTAATGCTTTGTCTATGTCTGCCATTTATTTTCTCCAATTTATCTTGTTTATATGCTTTTGATTCATTAATCAAGCCTTGTGGGTTAGGCCCACTAAGGGGAGGTATTTGATCCCTTTTCACATAAGGCATGTTTTTAGTAAGGGTTGGATTTTTATACTTACTAGGGTGTTTAAATACGAAAGTCATTACCAGTAAAATTTCTTTTTTCTTTTGGGTTGCTGCTCTTCTTGATAATCTTCAGGGTGATCTATAAATCCGCCTTGTCTGTATCTTAACAGAGCCTGTGTTGTACTGTCAACTAAATCGTCATGATCGCCATAAGGAAACGCTGCACACTCTTCAACAAGCTCT
>Ga0315316_10004609_pt1 | contig 10090 bp, 7 predicted proteins | sample M160m3416metaG_FD_203702 | JGI IMG/M metagenome (GOLD analysis project Ga0315316, IMG submission 203702) | Ammonia-oxidizing marine archaeal communities from Monterey Bay, California, United States - M1 60m 3416 | ecosystem: Environmental > Aquatic > Marine > Intertidal zone | place: USA... | reverse complement strand
GGCACCTATACTTCCTCCAATATCACCAGGAAGAGACAATATATCCTCAAAGTCATCAGTCAATCCTGCCAACTCTTCTTGAATATCTGTTACAAAAGAATTTATATTATCAAGAATAGCATTATTAGCATCATTAATATTTTGTTTATTTGCTGCAATCACTTTACCAACTAAATCTTCCGCATAACATACGGGAACTTCAGGAACTGTCGTCTCTTCATCATCCCTATCCCTTGCTTCTTCTGCCTTTTCTTTTAAACCCTCTAAATCAAACGCATTCTTTAAAAGACCTGCTATCATCTCACACATACCTTGCATCATTTTATTATAAAGACATAATATCAATTCTGTAATAATATCTTTAATATCACCAAACATATATCTCATACTAGAAGGTATAGAAGATACTATAGGTGCTAATGTTTTATTCAACAATTTAAGAGTATATTCCATCATCTTATCCAAAATTATTTTCAAATACTTAGCAATTTCACATGCTATCATCTCTAGCATACGTTCCATATCTTGTAAGGTAGAAATAATAGCCCCAACTGCTGCAGAATAAGAAGTTATTGTACTTACCCATCCATCAATATAGTTAATAAGATTATCAAGTGCTGTTTGTATAGAGGTCATTGCTGACCCTGTAAGATCATGGGGATTTGTAACTGGATGCTTTATCCCTTGTTCTTCAAGTTTAACTTTAGTAACAACATTCTGCAAATGCGGATTAGCAGGACTTTGACTAGTTGCAGAGCCATCAGCACCACGTTTCAGAGGTACTCCCCTATCCGGTGGTTTTGCGTCTTCTTCTTTCGGTCCTGGCTTATATCCATTTAGGTTTATACTACCAGCATTATTATTATTGACTTTTTCTGCCTCAGATGAACCAATATGGGGTTTTGGTGTTTGAGAATTATTACCAAGTACTCCCATAATAACAGGAATTTGTTGTTCCTGTTGATCCATAAAAAATCCAAATACCATATTCCCTTGTCTAAGGGCTGGTGTAGCAAATGCTTCTGCTTGACCTCCTCCTGCGGTAATAGGATACATTACCTGGGCCCAAGGAAGTTGTTCTGATGGGATGGACTCCTCACCCCACTCATGAACACCAATTATTCTTACCTTATACCTAACCCCCCACCCCTTTACACCAGTTGGATCACTATATACCGCAGGATTAATATTATCTCGCCAGGTATCCTCATCAGGGATTTGTCCAACCCACCAACTAAAATTTCCTCCTAAAAATCCAGGATTGAATAATGTATTACCTTCCATAAGTTATTACTCGTCGTATACCCTACACTCAAAAGCATCGGGATGATTCTCACAATACACTTCTAAATGCTGATCTTGATGCCTTATATGATAATCATTAATCTTAGCATCACTAGGATCTACTTCATCACCTTTATGATACTCATCATAATATGCATGAGATGTTTTTAAATCTTCTTCACTATACTCTAACATACCATGATTGATATGTTCTTTATGATCTTTTGGATCAATATAAACTTCGTGTTCCAAGTCGTGTGTCATACTTCTAATTCCGTACTTTAATATTTATGAGATTATAGATGAAGTAGAATGATTACCCTTTCTTCCAAAAGAATCCCTCACCAAATTCATTTTGGTCCATGTTCCTTTATTGTCAAGAAAATGAACTAAATCTGATATCAAATAAAGACCACCATGTTGTTTATCAACATCATCATTCTTTATATTAGTTTTAAGTTCTGGACCATCGATAAAAACAGTGTCCCCAGCATGTAAAGTAAAATCTCCTGCTATTGTAACAGTAGTTTCTGAGGAGTATAACTGATTATATCTTCTTATTGCCTGATTTTCTATTTGAGAATAATCAAAATTATCTTGTTGTGATTTTTTAAGTTGCTCTTCTGCATTATTACCAGTATTAAGTGTTCCAGTATCTGTTACATAATAAGTTGTTCTTGTATAGTTCTTACCTTCACCTTCCATATTTAATTCTTTATTCATTACAGGCAATTCCTTTCCTGCAGTATCTACTTCCATCGTATCTGCCTGTGTATTCTTTACTTGATAATAACCATTAAAAGGATTATATGTAATAATACGGGTAGATTGAAAACCCATCTTAAATTTTTCTTGTACATGTATCTTATTATCTTTTATATACTCAATAGCTTTTACATGATATCCTGCTGGCATATCAGCATATTTATTTGTAGTATCATTAAATATAATTCTTTTTTTTCTTGGATTCTTTTCTTCATCCAATAAACTATCAATAGACTTAAAATGAAATCCTTCTGAAGTCTCCCAGAAAAAGAATCCTGCAGATTTACCCATCTTACCTTTAGGTACTGATTTTTTAGATAACCAATCAAGAATATACATTGGTTTTTTATTAGCAGGAATAAAATTAAAATTATTTTCTGTCTCTTCTATATCAAGTTTTTTTATTGTTTTAAGATTATCTTTAAAAATTTTAGTAATATTATCAGATATCTTACCATCCATTCTTTTAACAACTCTTGTGCCACCCTTTTCATTTTGAATAAACTCTTTAGATACAAGATCTAATGAAATCATAGATTTTCTACTATCACCAACAATAGGTGTGACCTTATTTACAAATAAACTTAACTCCTTTGCAGTTCCATGAGCACCACCAAGAGTTACTCCATTATTATCAGTAAACTTAATTCCACACTTTTCACTACCAACAATAGGTAGTCCTTCCATTACTGATTTATAATTAGTTGCCTTACTTGGCACAACTCCACTATCAGCATATATCACATTTACCCTAACAGTATTTTGCCTTATACTTTCATAATAAGACATCTCAACTATACCGCCTGTGATACCTACCTCTTGTTCAGTTTTATTTGAAATAATCTGAAAATCATTGATTGTAGATGCTAATGCATTTTCAGTTGGAACTGTCGTTTGTGTCTTTTCGGCCATTTTTAACTATCTCACACTACTATTTACGCATTTAAAGCAAGGGATGAGAATGGATCTGATCCACCTCCACCACCAATAACTACTACTCCACCACCAGATTTAGACGGAATAGGAACAGGAACCATTCTCTCCACAGGAACAGGAATCATACGAGATTGTATAGCTTCATAAGGTGCATAATCTTTAATAGCTTTCATTACCCCATCACGACCACTAGCTTGGTTAATTGCAAGTAACAAATCTTTTGCTGGTCCTGCGCTATCAACATCAACAACAATCTCCCCACCTAATAATTTTGCCCATCTCTCACCTCTTCCAAGAACTTCACCACCCTTATGATATGCAACATGAACATGATCATCATGACCACCAGTTGGATCATTACCTTCATGAGCAAACTCAGCACGTTTAGTTATACCATTAATCTTCTCCCACTCCCTTATACCAGCAATAATTTTTGTCTGGTCATCCGTCCCACTCATTCCTTCCCTCGCATATCGCATAGGACCCCATCCACCAATATCAATTGCTCTTCCACCTTGAGATGCATAATGCAATGACCCTACTCTATGTCCAGTTTCTCTTTTCCAAGGAGGATGCTCAGGATGCTGATGAACTCCTGACCCCCAACTACCAAGACCCTTGCTATCCATGTACCTTCCAAGATCACCAGCAAGTTTAGAACCTGAAGAAGCACCCTTATTCTTATCATCAGGTTTCATATCAGGTATAAACTCACCTACACCTTCTGTTACTGTTCCTTTACCACTAGATAAATTTTGATATATTGGTTCAGACGCATTATATCTCTCCATAATTTTTGCTTCTGTTTTATATCCAGCAGGTATTTCATATTGTTGCATGAATATTGTTGATGCTTCCTTTACATTTTTTGACTCTCTTATTGCATTAAGAACATGTCCATATGAATTTTGAAACTCTTTAAGGAAATATTGATATTCAAGATCCATTGTTAATGGTTTACTCATATCATGCCCCTTAGACTTAGCAAAATCCCAAAGACCTTGTTGTCTTCCTCGTGATGTCCATTGTACAAGTCCATATCCAGTCTTACCATCAACAACAAGTGGTGCTTTAACTCCAGGTCTAGATCCTTGAGGTCTTCCATTTTCTACCCCAGACTCTGCTGCCATATTACCAACAATACCAGCTGCCTGTGCCTCAGTAAGACCAAGATCTCTCATCAAATTCCTTGCCATTGTCAGTTTATCACCACTCGTTCCTGCTGGTCCTGACATATATCCTTTCTGTCCACCTGGTGTACTTGATGCCCCTTCCTTTTTCTTTCCACCTTCCCCTTTCGGTTTTGCTTTGCCCAAATTCTTCTGAATATCACTTACGACTTCATCAACTAGAGGTATAAAAGATTTTTTAAATTCTTTTTTTATAAAATCTTTCTGTAAAGATGCTCTATCAACTTTTCCACCCGCAGCAAAACCAAGAGCACTAGATGCCGTTAAAGCAGACAATCCTAATGCTGCATCATCATATTCCTTATCAGATGGTTTTTGTCCCACTAAAGCTTTAATGCCCAATGTAGCCATCGGACCAAAATAACCTAGTTTACCAAATTTATCACCATATTTTTTAAAATAATCTAAAAGATTCACTTCATCTTTTTTCTCTTCTCCCCTACCCCAACCAAATGGATTCCACCATGGTGATTCCTCCAGTTTTTTCTCTCCACCAACATCTTTACCCGGATCTATCTTTATTGGTGGTATATAAGGAGCCCTTCTTGTTTTCTTTCTTCGTTTAATTCTTGGTCTAATTGTTCTTGATGCTTTTTTTACTCTACCACCCTTCGCATATCCTTGTGTTTTTCGTGGAGATTTCTTACCACCAAAGAATGCATCATACATCACCCCACCCAATTCAGATCCTCCAGCTCCCCCTATAAACATTCCAATACCAGTTCCAATAGGACCACCCACCAAAGTTCCAAGTGCTCCACCTACCCAAGTTCCTAAACCAGCACCAATACCTCTAAATGCTGCTTTACCAATCGGATCTCCTGACGCCCAAGCAATAGCAAATTCAAGCAATCCACCAATAATTGGGATATTTTTAACAATTGGTCTTAATATTCTTGATGCTGCTTTTACTCCACCCTTTCCAAGAACTTTAACTACACCCTTTCTTGCTAAATTGGTAACACCCGATCTTCCATATCTTCCACCTAAGGATTGAACTCCTTCCTTTCCAAATTTTTTAATTGCTGCACGTCTACCAAACTTATCAGTATATCTTCTAGCAGCTGCAGAACTAGTTCCACCCCTAGCAGTTCTTCCTGCTTGTCCACGCATTCCTTTTATATCTACATTTCTACCTTTAACACCTTTACCACCTCTACCTAAAAATGCAGGAGCAACTCTAGCTATTGCTAATCCTAAAATCAATACTGCATTTATAAAAGTATTCAACCCCTTCATAAAGGCATCAAATTTCTTTAAACCACTTTCACCAAAAATATCATCAGTAAATTGTCGCAAGCCATCATAAAGTTTATATCCCCAATCAACAAAAGTTACTAATCCATTTAATATTCTTCCTCCCCAATTAATAATAAATTCACCTACTGCTACAATACCCTTAAAAAGTCCTGCCAGTGCTGGTAAATGCTCAACTAATCTAACTGCAAAATATCCAAAAAGAATATTAGTAATAAAATTCTTAATCCAATCTAAAATCCCCGTTCGTGGGAGGATTTTTGGCATCGTAAACTTTTTCTTTAAATCTGGTTTCTTTTCTAAGTTTGTTTCTAAATCTTCTTTTCTCTTCGTATTTGCGTCTTTCTTCTTATCACCTAATCTTTTCTTATCAGCAGCAAGAGTTCCCTTTAATAGTTGTTCAATCTGAATTGTTCTTACACGAATAGTATTAACATTCTTCTTGTCTGGAGAAGTTAAAGTGATACTAGAAATCTTTTCTTGCGATACAGATTTCGTTACTCCTTTTGATCCTGGTAAAAACTTTTGAGTGCTAATTGCCATATCTTATCCTAATTGACTGCCAAGTACTGCTGCTTTAGTTGGATCAGGACCCGTAAAAGATATAGAAGGAACAAATGAAGATGACGCAATCGGATCTAAACTACTATCTCCTGAACCTGTTATTGCTGCTACTGCTGCTGCAAAATCATCTTCCATAGATCCATTTGAACTTGGTGGAGATACTGGCTTAATCATTGTCCTATTTTGTCCAACCTTCATAGGAACTTCACCACCTTTATGGAATTGAGGAATCATATTCCGCATTCCCTGAGGAATCATCCCAGAAAGACCAGTATTATCTTTAAGAGATTCTATAATACCTTTATTTCCACTCTTATTAACCATTTTAGATGTAGATAGATCCTGAAGACCATGATATCCAGTACCACTTCCAGTATCTATAATATTTGCTTCCGATAATCTTCTCTGCCTTAAATCTCCATTATTATCCTTAGATAAATTATATTTTAATAAATTTGAAATTTCACTCCAATCCCCTGATTGTTGTGCTATCTGAACCATAATGGGAAGTGGATTGGGGAATGTCATTTTACCATTGGGACCATGACGTGAACTACTTCCAGCATGAGCTCCAGTAAGACTTCCATAATTAAATGCAAGAGACATAAGAGAAGCTCCTACATTAACTGGAACATGATGTTGTAGAGATACTCCAACCAACTTAAGTTCCCTATCTACTATATCTCTATGTCTATCATAATCATATTCTTTTAACTTATCTGCCTGATCAGCAGTAATTCTATCAGTCATTCTTACAGGTCTGGACTTATTTTCTCCAGTAATCCAAGTAGGCATCAAAGTGGCACCATATCCAATAGTAGGGATATTTTCAGTATCTAGATATGGTTTTGTAATACCATGTTTACCTACTCCTTCATATGCCTTCAACATTCTCATTGATGCCATCTTCATTGGGTCTGAACTAGATTTCCTTCCAACCATTCCCCCACGATTAGCAAACATAGTGCTACCAATCATCCTTGGTTTATTAGCATTAGGTCCACCATATAATCTATTTTGTGCTAATAAGTAATCTACACCAAGTGCATCAACCGTTGGTTTATTAACAACAAACTCACCTGGTGTAAGTTTTGCATCTACTGTATCCCCACTGCCTGATCCAGGAACCATATACCCAGCATCAGTATCTATTACTCCTCCATTATCATACCCAGAAACTAAACTACCAGGTTTAGGTTGAGGTATCAAACCAAATATCTTTCCAGCTGGTTTATCTTCTACTTTATCTTCACCACGTGCTTCAGGATTAATTGTTCCAGTAAATGTACCAAGTAATCCACTAGGAGACATTAATGCTTCCGATTGTTCCTTTTTGGATGCATTTGCAAGTCCCTTTTCATCTAATACATTTTGTGATGCATTTTGATTATCAGATATTAATTTTGCAGCAGCAAGTCCACCAGTTATTGCTAACATTAATAATGGATGCTTTGCAATTACTGCCGCAAGTTTAAATGTCCATTTAGCGACCATTGGAACAAGATTGGCAATAAGACTACCAACACCTGTTCCAAATAAAAGAAAACCTCCTAATAAGGCAGGCCACCAATCACTAATAAATCTAAAAATTGTTTTAACCTTTCCCTGATTTTCTTTATTACTAAACCAATCAATCAATTTAATAACAACCCTACCAAGAAAAATCATAACAAAATAATTAATTATTTTGTCCAATAAAGATTTGACAGGTTGCATTATTTTCTGTGCAACCGCTGCCATTTTGACAAAGCTTTTCTTCAGATTTTCTTTCTGTAATTTTCTTTTTTCATCTTCTTCTGATTTCCTATCAAATGCTGCCTCTTTCTTTGATAATGAAAATTTTTCTTTTAAAATCTTAGCAATAGAAGTAACAGACTCTGCAATCTTAGCAAAACTTTCTCCTATATTAAATCCACCACCAGCACCACCATCACCCGTTGGTGCAACAGAAAGTAACTTAGAGGCAGCAATTCCTGTTAGTTTTGGTCTTATACTCCCAATCTTTAATGTTGTTGCTGTTATCTTTTTCTTCTTTACTTTAAATCTGCCTTTATCCTTCTTGGTTTTTACTCTCTTCCATTCATCAGTTAATAATTCTACTTCTTCAGATGGAATTGTGGTCTTAGGCATTCTGCCCTTGACCATTGCTTCTTTTAAAAGAGTAAGATAAGTATCATAATCCAGGTCAAAAGTATCCTCAAGACCGATAAGCCTTAGTATTCTTGCATCAATAGTTTCTGTTGCATTAGAAGGCATTTGCTTGCTTAGTCTTTAACTTTTCTTCTTCAAGATGATTCTGTAACATTACCACATAGACATCTCGTTCCCAAGGTATCATGTTTTCAATCTCTGTTAATGAATATTTATGGTATTGCATTAAGGAAAAATTAAGTTCATAAAAATTCATTAAACTCATATGAATCATCCCTATGCGAAAAAAGATGCTAATCCCTCAATTACTACTTCACTTTCAACTTTTGTTTCTGGATTTTTAACAGTAACAGTATGAGATAACTTAGGCATTGTCTCAAAGAACTTTTCAATACCCTTAAACTGGGAAGAATTCATAGAATCTAAGAAATCATTTAATTCTTTCTTAGTACAATCTGCCGCAGCCCATACTTCTTCTTCACTATAAATCTTATCAATACAAGTACCAATCAACTGGAAGGATTGATCCATTTGATTACCATCAGTAAAATCAAAATTACTCTTAATGAATTGATCTAGTGATGGATACTTCATTTCCATCATTAAATTATCATCAAGTTTAACCTGATTATTATGTTCTTCACTCTTTTGGACTTGAATATCGTCAAGATTAATTGTTACAGGAACTTGTGTCTCTCCATCATCAGGACAAATAACATTAACTTCAAGTTCTTCTCCTACAGACTTACCACGAATATTAAGGAATAAGAATTCAATATCAAAAGTAGGAAGTTGTTCTACCTTAATTCCTTTTGTAAGAACACAGGATTTAATAACAGATTTAATAGCAGTCGTAATCTGCTTTGTATCCTCACTTTCTAATGCAATTACAAGTAACTTTTCTTCCTTAACAAGAAAAGGTCTATATTTAATGGTTTCTCCAGTAGAAGGCAATTCCAACTCATATGTTGGCGTAACAATTTTTGGTAAAGGCATAATATCCTATAGTTATTTCAGTATGGTTATTTATCAGGCAGGAATAAGAGATGAAGTTGCACCACTACCCTGACTAGATGTTGCTCTAAAGTCCTTCGGTTGAACAACAACATACCTAATATAAGTTAAAGCTACCGTGCATTTTAATAAATTAGAAGCATCATACTGAACAGGCATTGATGTAATATCAACAGGATAACTCTTAACAAATTCATAGGTCAATTCATTCCTATAATCCCTTTCAAACTTTTTAACTTTTAATCCTGTTGCAGTATATCCACCATTACCGTCACCGTCACCCTCAGGATATCTACATCTATAAGTATAATTATTATTTAATGCATCATTTTGTCCGGAAGCATCCTGATTCTCATCCATAATATAACTTTTCCATGCCTCAAAAAATCTAATAGGCAAATAATTCTCAGCATCAACATAAAAAGTTAAATTAATTCTATCATCAAACATTCTTCTATATGCATGTCTCTCAGTAACTCCTGTATAATTATCATTAATTTGAATAGTACCAATCCTAGACCCAGGCAATACTGCTTCAGTACACATTAAATTCAATTGGGCTTGGTTGCCACCAGCATTAGGAAGCATTCCCCTTAAAGCATTAGGAATTCCTATCTCAACACCATAATGAGAAGTTAATGCAGGATTAAGTAGGTTATTCTTAATCTGCTGCATCGTCTTTGGAGATTTTGTCCCATTATCTCCATACTGACTCTCATTACCCCATCTTGGTATTCCCTTCAAATCTGTATTAGGATTAAACCCAAATACATTCTCAACACTCCTATTAATATCAAATGGGTTGTAAGGAAGGGTTGCCATTTATAAATACTATTTGATCTTATATATTATGTATAAAGGATAATGGCGGAAAGTATTAAAAGTATATTTAAACCGTCCCATCCAAGAAAATATAAGTGTGATGCAAG
>Ga0315316_10004607_pt1 | contig 10094 bp, 11 predicted proteins | sample M160m3416metaG_FD_203702 | JGI IMG/M metagenome (GOLD analysis project Ga0315316, IMG submission 203702) | Ammonia-oxidizing marine archaeal communities from Monterey Bay, California, United States - M1 60m 3416 | ecosystem: Environmental > Aquatic > Marine > Intertidal zone | place: USA... | reverse complement strand
GAACGGTGAATCCGAAAAGAGATACTTCATCAAAACTGACATTGAAATTTCAGGGAATACTTGGCAGATAGAGACTTCCCTCACAGATAGACACACTATGCAATACCGAATGTTATTAGGTAGAAGTGCTATTGGCCCTGAAATGACAGTTTACCCAAATGAGAGCTTCTTAAATGGACAACCACTGTCAAAGAATCCATACTCTACAAGAAAGAAAAGAGTCCTGAAATCCAGACGAGCTTTGAGGATAGCCCTCTTAACACGAGAACCTAATAACTATACTTCAAAAAGAATTGTTATAGCTGGCCAACAAAGAGGTCATCAGGTCGAGCCAATTAATTCTACACGTTGTTATTTAGATGTAGATACGGGTAATCCAGAAATCTATTACGATTCAAGTCCATTGCCTAAATATGATATTGTTATTCCTAGAATTGGAGCTTCAATAACTTCATATGGATTGGCCGTTACTAGACAGTTTCAGTTAACTGGTGCCATACCTTTGAATGATCCTCAAGCCATTGCCAACTCAAGAGATAAGTTATTAGCCCATCAATTACTTGCTTCAGCTAATATTAATATGCCGGTTACTGGTTTCGCTTCATCGCCTAAAGATACTATGGGTGTAATAAATACTGTTGGTACAATGCCTTTAGTTATTAAGCTATTGGAGTCTTCTCAGGGCAAAGGAGTAATTCTTGCTGAAACTAAAAAGGCTGCAGAAACTGTAATTAATGCATTTAGAGGGTTGCAAGCTAATTTCTTGGTTCAGGAATATATAGAAGAATCCAAAGGAGAGGATCTTAGATGCTTGGTTATAGATGGAAAGGTAGTGGGTTATATATTGAGATCTAATAAAGAAAATGACTTTAGATCAAATTTACATCAAGGAGGAGTAGCTGAAAGTACTACCATAACAGCCAAGGAAAGAGGTATTGCTATAAGGGCTGCTAAAGCAATTGGGTTATCAGTAGCTGGTGTTGATATACTTAGAAGTAAAAGAGGGCCATTAGTGCTTGAAGTTAATAGTTCACCAGGTATCCAAGGGATAGAGAAGACTTTAGAGATGGATATTGCTGGTCAGATCATATCATTTTGTGAAAAAAAATTAGGAATATTCCCAAATTAAAGGAGAAAAATTATGAATAACCTTAATAAAAAAACTTTATTTGTTTCCGGCGCTAGTCGCGGAATCGGTCTTGCTATAGCAAAAAGGGCAGCGCAAGATGGTGCAAATATTATCTTAGCGGCAAAAACAGCCGACCCTCATCCAAAACTACCGGGTACTATTTATACAGCTGCCGATGAAATAATAGAAGCAGGAGGAAAAGCTTTACCGGTTGTTTGTGATATACGTGATGAAGAAAACGTTCGTAATGCAGTTAACAAGGGAGTTGATGAATTTGGAGGTATAGATATTTGTATCAATAATGCTTCTGCAATTCAGTTAACAGGTACTCTTCAGACAGATATGAAGAGATATGATCTAATGAATCAGATCAATGCAAGAGGTACATTCCTTGTGAGTAAGGTATGTTTACCTCATTTAATTAAATCAGATAATCCACATATTCTTAACTTATCGCCTCCTTTAGACATGGACCCTAAATGGTTTGGCCCTCATGTTGCTTATACAATAGCAAAATTTGGTATGAGTCTTTGTGTCCTAGGCATGGCAGAGGAATTCAAAGGAGAGGGGGTTGCTGTAAATGCTCTATGGCCCAGAACTGCAATAGCAACAGCTGCTATAAAAAATGCATTAGGTGGAGAGGAAGTAATGAATATCTCAAGGACACCAGAAATTATGGCCGATGCAGCGTATGTAATCTTAACTAAGGATTCTAAAGGATTTACGGGAAACTTTTGTATAGATGATAATTTATTAGCAGAAAATGGTGTAACTGATTTTTCTCAATACGCCGAAGTACCTTTTGATCAATTGGCTCCTGATTTCTTTGTGCCTAGTGACTTAGAGGCACCAGACGCAGCAAAAAATAGTTAACAATCAAAACAAATGAAAAAGATAGAAGAATCTAGAATTTATAATGTAGAGCCAAAACTAATATGGGAAATTATTAGTGATATTTCTAGAAGTGATTGGGTTCCAGGAGTGGAAAGTATTGAAGTTAACGGAAATGAACGTACTTTTAAGATGTCCGGTATGGGTAGGTTAGTTGAGAGGATAATTGAATGTAATGATAGTGAAATGGAGCTTACTTATTCAGCAATTGAGACTATGGCTCCCATAAAGCACCATCTAGCAAAAATTAAACTTTCCAGTCAAGGTAAAGAGACTATCTTTCAATGGTCTACTGAGATCGATCCACCAGAGTTTGCTGATGCAATAAGAGGTGGCATGTTAGCTTCACTTGATCAATTACAGAGGCTAATTTAAGACAACTTGTCTCTATCATTTTCTTCCCAAGCCTAATTTTAATTGATAAGGTGTAATAGAATTACATAAATACTGGGGAGGGTTTATGTTGGTACTAAGCAGGAAAGCTGAAGAATCAATGTTCATAGGTGACGATATTAAAATTACCGTCCTGGATATTAGAGGTGGTCAAGTAAGAATTGGAATTACTGCCCCACAAGAGGTAAAGATTCATAGAGAAGAAGTTTACGAGCGTATCATTAAAGAAGATTAAAACGATCTAACGAAGTTATAAGTTATAGAGTTATAATCTATCCATGGGGCTGTAGCTCATTTGGATAGAGTGTCTGGCTACGAACTAGAAGGTAGCAGGTTCGAATCCTGCCAGCCCCGCCAAAATATAAATTTTGTAAAAAGGAAACACTATGAATGCTTTAGAGAAATGGCATCAAATAATGAAAGGCGGTAACTCAAATACTCTTGATCTATTGGATGATCTTTTAGATGATGACGTTATCTTTTATTCTCCAGTTGTATTCACTCCACAAAAAGGAAAGGACATAACAAAATTATATCTCTCAGCAGCCTCAGGGGTATTTAGCAATAAAAGTAGCAAAGAGGAGACAGAAAAAAAATCTTCAAAATTTAAATATATAAAAGAATTGGTTCATGAAAATCATGCATGTCTAGAGTTTGAAACAGAGATGAATGGTATTTATGTTAATGGTATAGATCTTATTACTTGGAATGAAAAGGATAAGATAACGGAATTTAAAGTCTTAGTAAGGCCATTACAGGCTGTTAATACCCTTCATCAAATGATGGGAGAAATGTTAGAAAAACTTAAGTAATTCTGCTTTGTTTAAAGTCTATATATCCTACCTAGTTCATATTTTTACAGTCTCTGGTGTTGTATTTAGTTTTTTAGCCTTAATCTTTGCTATTGATCAAAATATACCCGTTGTTTTCTTTTTTCTTGCTATAGCATTATCCATAGACGGTATAGATGGGACATTTGCAAGAGTTGCTAATGTCAAACACAACACTCCAAATATTAATGGAGAAATTTTAGATAATATAATTGATTTCCTAAATTATGTTTTCATTCCTTCTTTCGTAATTTACTGGTGTGGATTTGTTCCAGAAGGTCTCGAACTGCTTTCTGTATCCATTATCCTTGTGGTCTCTTGTTATACCTTTGCAAATAATAATGTAAAAACTACTGACTTTTATTTCTCTGGATTTCCTGCACTTTGGAATGTTGTAATTTTATATTTTTATCTTCTAGGTACTTCGGCAATGACTAATTTTTATATTATTCTTGTTCTCTCAGTATTGACCTTTATACCTTTTAAATACCTTCACCCTTTTAGAGTAGTTCAACTCAGAAAAACTTCCTTATTAGTTCTGTTGCTTTGGATCCTGGCTACTATCGTTTTATTGTACTTCCCTGACTCAAGTAGTCCTGTTCTTACACTTTCTTATGGATTATGGACTTTAACAAACATCTATTTTTTAAGTTTAACAGTGATCCGAACAATTAAAGGTAGTTAATTTAAGAGCTTGGCATGTAGTGACAAAATATATTGGAATAACTCTCGCCTTTTAAAGGGGTGGGTCTTCCGTGTAAAAGTCTTGCACTTTCATAAAATAATACCTCTCCAGGCTCCAAAAATACTTCATGTTTTCTATAAAAGTGGTCTTCAATCTCTAGCGGCCAATCACTATCAACCCTTTTATCGATATTGATAATGGCGCTAATGATATGAGTTTCTTTTCTATCTCTGTGTGGTACCAATATAGCACCTTTCTTGTATTCTCGAATGCCGTAAACAAAAGTAGGTTCAAGTTTTGTATTACTCCAAGATTCCAATGATTTTTGTAAGGAATTATGTATTTTACTTTTTAGCTCATCACTTAATTCAAACAACCTACTTGGCACGTCTACTTCTTCAGATTGTATAAAGTTTCCTTCAACAAATTCATCGTCGAAATTATTTTTGTGTTGAGCAAGATATATTTTTATTTCTTTAAATAATTCCTCATCTAATTGTTCTTTTTTAAACCCGTCATTTGTATAAGTTTGAATGTGTTTATTTAGATCATTCGTTTCAGATTCCAGAGTTAAACTTGCTTGTCTAAACCATTTAGTAATAACCGTTTTTTCTCCTTTTATAATAGGGTGGGCTTGATGAATAGTATTACTATTTACACTTCCATCTTCATTCAGATTGTTCCATATCAAAGCAGTACCTTGCTTTGGTTGAAATGATTTATTTAATCTTGGGAATTCTGTTTCACCACCTTCAGTAACATCATTTAGGTATATCATAAAGGTATAGGTTCTTTGTCCTCTGCCACCATCATGTTCAAGTAATTGAGCACCTTCAAAATAATCGGTGTGAGCTTTAAATTCTTGGTTTTCTATATAGTGTTGACCTTGGACTATTTCTCCAAAAGAAGATTCTATACCTATAAAGTTGCATAATCTTCTATCAATTTCTAGCATAAATGGATCATCTAGATTGCCTAAATCACACGTACTACTAGTTCTAAAAGAATCATCATAAACACCTGATGTTGCTATTGTGGAAGGTCGAAGTTTGCTTTTAATTTTGTTTATTAAAAGACTGCATTCATTCTTATCTAAGAACTCATCTATCTTATAAATTTCAGCTGCAACATCGTTAATCTTATCTACTGAAATAGCAAAGTTTTTTGGATTTAAAAATTCTTTTGTTTGATGATCTTTTATCTCATTCTTCGATAACTCATAGCCAAGAGCAATTTTACAAAGCTGAGGGTCAAAATCTTCTTGAAGAAGAATATCTAATAGTTCTTTTCGATCACAACCTCTTTGAATATTTTCAGAGATCCAATCAAGCCAGTCTTGAGTTAATTCTTTAGGCATTTATTATGCATCAGGTTTTATAAGATATTTCTCTCCTGTTGCCTGTTTTGTATATTCAAGAATATTATTTTCATCTAAGGCTTCCTCTAGAGAGATTATATTTGAATACCCACTTTTAAATGTTGTATCTATCTCATCTGCAACTCTTTTCCTTAATTCTCCAAATCTTTCTTGACCGACTTTTCCTATGAATGGAGTCAGCAACCAACCTCCAAGACCCCATGAAAAACCAAAAGATCTTGTTAGTGTAGTGGGGTTTCTGTCTAGTCCGCCATATATATAAACTTGCTTAAATTTATCTGATCCATATCTGCTATATTCTGTTGCAGTTTTGTTTGCTGCTATTTCCATGGCGGTGAGTATTTGACCTGCAAGTTTTCCTCCGCCTGTAGCATCAAAGCCTAATGTTGACCCAGTTTCTACTAGTGCATCAACTAGATCTTCCATAAAAGTGTCTGCACTAGAATTGCAGACATACTTTGCTCCTAAGGATTTTAAAAGAACTACATGCTCTTCTTTTCTAACTACATTTACTAAAGGCACTTCTTCGTCAGAGCAAATCTTTATCAGCATTTGTCCTAAATTTGATGCAGCAGCTGTATGTACAAGGCCTTCGTGGTTTTCCATCCTCATTGTTTCCACCATCCCAAGTGCTGTTAAAGGATTCACGAAACAAGATGCTGCCTGTTCAGGAGAAGTGCCTTCGTTCATTTCCAAACAACTCATAGCCGGTAAGCATCTGTATTCTGAATACATAGCTCCGCCAGCGACGCCCACTGTCTTGCCAATTAAATGTTCTGCACCTTTTCCAGCAGCCTCTACAATTCCTGCCCCCTCATTACCAACTGGCAAGTTTTGGTCAAATCTAGCTGATACAGACCTTACAAGACCTTCTGGTATTTGCATCTCTATTATAGATCCTGGTTCTACAACTTTAAGAGACGAAACATCGGCAGGCCCAACAAGCAGCCCTAAGTCTGAAGGATTGATTGGTGTAGCTTGTACTTTAATTATAACTTGGCCATCTTTTGGTTCAGGAACCTCTACTTCATCTATTGAAATAGTTAATAGACCTTCACTGGAAACGTTAGATTTTATTTGTTTTGATGATTTCATTTTTACTCCATTTAATAAATGTTTAAGAGGGCTAAATTAATAGTATTTATATATTAATCGAGCTTGGCGTACTCTATCCAGTCAATTATAAACCTTCTTGAATTCGGATCATCATGATTTGAACACTCTTTATTGAAACACATGGCAGAAGGATCAATTAAATTGTTATCGAATTCTCCTCCAATTGCCAAATTAATAATTAGATAAAAGGTCTCATTGAAAGGGTAATTAAAGTTACTTATACCTTTAGAGCTTGGCGTTAAGTCTAAGTAAGGTTTAATTTCATTGTCGAGAAAAAATTTAAGAGAGTCTTTTCTCCACTCTAATGTAATTGAATGGAATTTATCTTGGAATTTAACAAATGTAGGAACGGATATTTCTTTAACAGTAAAGTTTTTATCTAAAGGAGAATTTCCATAATGTAGAGCTGAACTCACAATATTAGTTATTCTTCCTCTTGCTTCCATGATATCTATTTCTCCTCCTGCAGGCCATGTTTCAACAGATAAAGGTAAAAGCCAAAATGCGGGCCAAAGTCCTATACCTTTAGGATTTTTAAAGCAGAAAGTTATTTTGGATGGATAAGAGTAAGATATTTTATTCTTTGTATGTATACGGGCAGAAGTATAAGTAAATCCTCTATACTTTTTTTTCATGGGTTGAATTTTCAGGTATCCATCTTCAATGAACAAATTATCATTAGTATTTGTTTTTTGATACTTCTTATCTCTGTAGTACTGTAGTTCATTATTTCCCCAGCCGAAGACTGTGGTAGTACCGGAATTAAAAGCATTACCTGTAGAGTAGGTCCAATTTGAATTATTCAAGTTAGGATTAGAAAAATTTTCCTCCCAAATTATATTCTTTTGTTGGGATCTATCTCTGCAATAGGATTCTTTATCTATTTCAAAAGATTTAGAATTAATTGATTCAGTTATAGCTTCATCTAATTTTTTATATTCATAGTTCTGGGCAGATAAAAATAAAACCATTATTGAGCAAATAATCAAAAAGCTTAATCTCATATTTCTTTGGCAATTTTAAAAGTTACGTCAGTCAACAGACAGGAAATCAATATTTTTTTGGTATATATAAATTCTCTTTAATTAGGCATTATTTGTCAAAACTTTAAAAAATTATCTGATAATTGTTTATTTAAATTTATGTATAATGCTCGTTCATTTAGCGGGTATCGTATAATGGCTTATTACCTCAGCCTTCCAAGCTGATGATGTCGGTTCGATTCCGACTACCCGCTCCAGATCTTCGAGGTACATTTATGTTTGAGTTCACTTTATTTAATTTCGCCCAATTTGCAGACCAAGGTCTTTCTTTGTACGCAACTTTATTACTTACCAGCTTGAGTGCTAAGACTAGAATGTATGGTTTTTTGGTATTTATTTTAGTAAATATTCCAGGAATCTATTTATTGGTCATTACCGAGCTTTGGTGGATATTGGCAGTCACCCCTTTATGGTTATTTCTCAATTTTAAAGGACTCTTAAATAACTTTCGAGAGAGCAGGCAGGGAAGTTAATTACATAATTTGCTTCCAGAGTTCTAATTCTTCAATTCTCAGATAACTATTGATCTCTTTTACCTTTTCCATGGTTTCAGATTCTTGAGGGCTGTAGTGATGTCCAGGGTAAAGTATGGTTTCATCGGGTAGGGAGGATAGCTTCCTTAGGCTATGGAACATATCTTCAGAATTTGAACCGGGAAGATCTACTCTACCGCACCCTTGAACAAACAATGTATCACCAGATACAAGATTATTATTCACTTTAAAGCACTGCGATCCGGGAGTGTGACCAGGTGTGTGTAAAAATTCTATATCATTTTCTCCTATCGTAAGGTGATCACCTGAATCAACAATCTTTAAGTCTATATCAGATACACCTGTTACTTTTTTTAAGCCTTCAGCTTCATGTTTATTAACAAATATTTTAACTGGTTCTTTTTCTAGTACTTCTGCTATTCCTTCAATAGAATGACCGCCCATACCCCCTCCACAATGATCAGGATGGTAGTGAGTAATCAGAACAGATGCTAGCTTCAGATCTCTTTTTTCTATGTGTTTAAGTAGAGCATCAATATCCCAGGCAGGATCTATGAGGGCAACTTCTCTTGTACTTCTGGAACCTATTAAATAAACGAAGTTTTCCATTGGTCCAACCAATATTTGTTCTAGATATAAATCGTCGTTATTCATAATTTTTTAACTGAAAGTTTCTTCCAGGATTAATTTATCTTTTTTGTATTGCCTCCCTGCTAAATAATAACAAGGTATAGAGACAATACTTATTATAGAGAATATTACTAACATTAATGTATAGGGTTCTTGATAACCGGATGTCCTTAGAATGTCTGCACAGATTCCTCCACCCAGAGATCCTAAAGTTAACCCTATTAAATTAAGAGTTAATATATAAAAGGATACTACAGTGGCTTTAATATTTTCAGGAACTAGCTCTTGTACAGTAGAAAAGGTAGGACCAAAAAAGCAACCTAGTTGGAAATAGCCAATAACTATACCTATCCAGAAGACAACACTCCCAGGTTCTACAAAACGATAATAGATTCCTATTGGAAGTGTTATTAAAGCTAGCCAGAATAAAAACATTGGTCTTCCTTGATCTGTATTTTCTTGCCACCAGTCGCTTAGTATTCCGCCTACTAGATTTCCGGTAAGACCAGCAAAGACTCCTATCCAGCCAACTAATTGAGCTATTTCAGATCTCTCAAATCCTCTTTCTTGAACTAACCATAGTTGCTCAAATCCTGAAGCACCAAGAATAATATGATAAAAAACTCCTGCTAATATTGTAAATCTTAGAGCAGAAGAAGTTCTTAGGGCCTTGATTAATGTTTTAACTATATCAACAGTAGTATCTTTTGAAAGGGTGGGGGCGGGAGTATTTTCTTTTAAGCTTTTTCTTTCTCTGTCTTTAAATAAAAGCGCACTTAATCCTAAGATTAGACCTATACCTCCTAAAAGATAGAAACAATTTCTCCAACCTAGGGATTCACCTAGATACCCGGCAATAAGAAGACTCACCCCAACACCAATAGGTACTCCCATATAGTAAAAGCCTGCAGCAAATCCCATTCTTTTAGAAGGAAAAGAATCTGATAAAAGAGACATTGATGTAGGTGTCAGTATAGATTCTCCTACACCGATAAACATTCTAGGAAGTGCCATAGAGATAAACCCTTTTGCTGCACCAGTGAGAGCTGTAAAAATACTCCAAAGCACTACTCCAAAAGCTATCAGGCGCGGTCTATTAACCATGTCTGCTAGTACACCCATAAATAGACCTGCTACAGAATAAAAGATAATAAACGGTACTGTTGTTAAGAATCCATATTGTGTATCTGTTAAGCCTAGATCGGGGACTATGAAGTTAGCAAAACTTGCAATCAATTGTCTGTCTACAAAATTTAGTAGATTGAGAAGTGTTAAGAAAAATAAAAGTCTGTATGCGTTCAAGTGAACTCCTTTTTGAAAATCATACCATAAGCTTCTTAATATAGATTTAATTGAATTTATATAAAATATAGTGTTATAGTTGACCAATACACTGGGAAGGTACATGAAAAATAAAAGAAATTGGTCGAATTCAGAAATGAGGTCATTAACGAGAGGTGAGGCAATGCATTATTTCTCAACCGGACGGCATTACTCTACAAAAG
>Ga0315316_10004605_pt1 | contig 10095 bp, 9 predicted proteins | sample M160m3416metaG_FD_203702 | JGI IMG/M metagenome (GOLD analysis project Ga0315316, IMG submission 203702) | Ammonia-oxidizing marine archaeal communities from Monterey Bay, California, United States - M1 60m 3416 | ecosystem: Environmental > Aquatic > Marine > Intertidal zone | place: USA... | reverse complement strand
CTTTTATTTCTCCAGATCCTAATTTGGATTTATCAGAAGTAGGTGTTCCTGAAACTGTAGCAAAAAAATTAACAATTCCTGAAATTGTAACTGATTGGAATATTGAAAAATTAAAAAAATTAGTAATCAATGGTCCCTCAATTTTTCCAGGTGTAAATTATATCACTCGTCCTGATGGTGTAAAAATTAGACTAGACTTTGTTGAAGATCGTTCATTAATTGCTGATTCATTAGAAATTGGATTCTTAGTTGAAAGACATCTTATGGATGGTGACATTGTACTCTTCAATAGACAACCGTCACTTCATCAAATGTCTATAATGGCTCATTATGTACATGTCTTACCTGGTAAAACTTTTAGATTACATCCATCTGTATGTCCTCCATACAATGCTGATTTTGATGGCGATGAGATGAATCTACATGTACCTCAAAGTGAAGAAGCACGTTCTGAAGCAATTTTACTAATGAGAGTTCAAGATCAATTAATCTCTCCAAGATTTGGTGGTCCAATTATTGGTGGCCTTCGTGATTTTATCACTGGTGCATATCTTCTAACAAAAGATGGAACTATTCTATCCAGTCAAGAATTTGCAAATCTTGCTATGTTAGGTGGTTATACAGGACAATTGCCAGAGCCTGAAAAAAAGAAAGAAAATCTTTACACTGGTAAACAATTATTCTCAATATTCCTACCTGAAGATTTCAATTATGTGATGACATCAAAGTGGTCTAAAGGTACTAAAGGAAAAGAAAAAGATGTTGTAATTAAAAATGGTCAATTAATCAGTGGTGTAATTGATAAATCATCAATTGGTGCTGAAGAACCAGAAAGTGTACTACATAGAATTGCTAAAGATTATGGTAATGAAAAAGCAAAAATCTTCTTAAATTCAGAATTAATTGTTATAAAACAATTCATCACTCATTATGGATTTAGTTATGGATATGGTGACTTGGAAGTGCCAGAAAAAGATCGTGAAGCAATCAGTTCTGACATAGACAAAACATATGATGAAGTTCTAGATTTGATTAGCCAAGAAAAGAAAGGAACTCTCAAGGCAACTAGAGGTATGACTACAAAAGAAACATTGGAAGCATACATTGTAAATAATCTAGGTAAACTAAGAGACAGAGCTGCAACCGCTGCAAATCTTTCATTAGATGATAATAATGCAGGAAAAATTATGGCAACTACGGGTGCTAGAGGTTCATCATTGAATGTAGGACAAATGGCAGGCGCTTTGGGTCAACAGGCAAGAAGAGGAAATCGTCTTAACAAAGGGTATAGTAATCGAGTTTTAACTCATTTTGAAGAACATGAAAATGATCCAGATGCACACGGATTTGTAAAATCAAATTATCGTGACGGTCTATCCACTTTAGAATTCTTCTTCCATGCTATGGGTGGTAGAGAAGGTCTTGTAGATACTGCTGTAAGAACACAACAAAGTGGATACATGCAGAGAAGACTGATCAACGCATTAGAACACATTAAACTCGAATATGATGGAACTGTTAGAGATCCACATGGTCATATTATTCAATTTTTGTATGGTGAAGATGGAATTGATGTAGCAAAAAGTGATCATGGTGAAGCATTTAACGTTGATAGATTAATTGAATCCCAAAGCATTGTAGATTCTGGTAAGGCTGCAACTAAGGATGAAATTGCACCTATTATTAAAAAATACACTGGTGTATTTAATCCTCGTTTATCAAACGCTGTAAGTAAATCATTAGAAACTTCAAAATTAAGTAAAGAAGGTGTTGAGAAAGTAGCTAAGAAAGGATTATCGTTATATAATAATGCACAGGCAGAACCTGGTCAAGCCGTAGGAATTGTAACTGCTCAATCAATTGGTGAACCTGGAACTCAAATGACTCTAAGAACTTTTCACTTTGCAGGAATTGCAGAAAGAAACGTTACCTTAGGTCTTCCAAGACTAATTGAATTAGTAGATGCAAGAAAGAAACCTGTTACTCCAACAATGGATATTTACTTAACTGGTGATGCCAAAACAGATCAAGCAAAAACTATTCAAGTTGCACGAAATATTTTACAAACTACTGTTAATGATCTTATTCTTGATGCTGATACTGATTATAAAACTAAAATTACATTAAATCTAAATGAAAGAAAATTATCTGACCGTGGTTGTACATTAGATGATGTTAAAGCAGCATTAGAATCTAACAAAAAATTCAAAATGGAAGATAACGGAATTAACTCAGTTGTTCTTAACATAGTTGATGAAGAAGCTGATGCTCCTGCTGTCATCGTAGTAAGAAATAAGGTTCTAAAAACAACCGTAAAAGGTGTTCCTGATATTGCACGTGTTACAATTGTTAAACAGAATGACGAATTTGTAATACAAACAACTGGTTCTAATCTTGCTAAAGTTTTGGAAGTTGAAGGACTTGATAAAAATAATGTTAGAACAAACAATGTTTCTGAAATTGCAGAAACACTGGGAATAGAGGCTGCAAGAAATGCTTTGATTAATGAATTAAGTAATACATTGGAGGATCAAGGTCTAGAAGTTGACCAAAGATATCTCATGTTAGTATCTGATCTAATGTGTCATCGTGGTTACATGCAACAAATTGGTCGTCATGGAATTGCAGGTACTAAAGATAGCGTATTAGCACGTGCTGCATTTGAAATTACTGTTCCAACAATTGCTGGAGCAGCTAGAACTGGTGAAATAGAACAACTTCGAGGAATTACCGAAAATGTAATTGTTGGAAGCCAAATTCCGATTGGAAGTGGAACTGTAGATTTGTATATGCAAGTTGCAAAGAAACGTGGCTCTGATAAATCATAAAATAATAATAACCAAGAATTTTATATAAAATTATGTCTGACATGTTAGAAATTTGGGTTAACAAAATCAAAACAGGTGATCCTAAAGAAGTGGTGGAACTTTATCATAAAGATGGTCTCTTACTAGGAACCTTTTCTGATAAAGAAAGATTAGGCCATGATTTAATTTTAGAATATTTTGAAAATCTACTAAAATCAAAAGTTGATGTTGAAATTATTACACAAAATAAGCATGAATCTCAATCTATGGTGATAAATTCGGGTTTTTACAATTTCATTGTAGATGGCAAAACCATTAATGCACGATTTTCATTTGTATTCATAAAAACTGAAAGTGACTTGAAAATTATATCTCATCATTCTTCAGTATTGCCGGAAGTTTGAAGACTTTTAATCACAATAAACTTTTGAAAAATATTGGTTAAGAAAAATACTAATTATAAAAAACCTCAAGATCCAAAAAGTTTTGGATCATTTCTCAAGAAACGAGCACCAATATATCTGGGATTAATTGGATTATTTTTGTTATTTGTATATCCTGCATTAACAGAAAAAGATCTTAATTCCATCCTTGATGATTCTTTTGACGGTGACGAACGGATTGCAGTTGATATGGTTCGATTTTATTCTGGATCAAATGATACTGGCATTACTATTTTGGAAGTAATTGAAGAAAAAATCAATGAAAAATATTCTAATCAAAAAATCTTTGATGAGAAAGAAACATGGGCTGAATTTGTTGTAGCAAACATTGAAAACCGAAATGAAGGATTTACTCATGAGATAGTTTTTATGTTTAATACTGAAAATAATGAATCAATTATGTATGGCTGGTATGTGAATGTTGAAAATGGAGAAATCTCTCCAATAGATGATCCCTCAAAAAATATACAACAGACTGTTGATTATTTTGACTAGTTCTTTAGGTATTAATTATCAATAATTATTGAAGTTTTATGAAAACACGATTAGGCGTATCATTCGAAATTGACTTTGCTCACACTTTGAGAGGTCATCCAAAATGTGGTAAACCCCATGGTCATACCTCTAGAATAATAGTTGAAGTTCAAGGTGATGTCAAAAAAGGTGCTTCATATGAAGAAAATATGGTAATTGAGTTTGATAAAATGAAAAAACTTTGTTGGGAAACAATTGAACAACTTGATCATAGAAATCTCAATGACTTATTTGATTTTCCAACATCCGAAAATATCGCTGAATGGATATTTGAAAATTTAAAAGATAAAATACCCTTACATTCTGTAAAATTTTTTGAAGGAACAAACAAGTATTGTGAAATTACTTCTGATTAAAAACTACTGAATTAAAATTTCTGTAGAAACTTTATCGGTTAGTGGAATTGTTCCATTAATAGAATTCCATACAAATCTATCAATTGAATATTTGCCTGGTTCTTCTGGCATCCATGAAATTGACATACCCAATTCTTGAGATGGTATTACTTCACCTGTTACCCATGATAATGATACTGCATCATTATTTTCATTTTTTATTTGAACAATATATGCAAATTCTTGAGAATAATCTAATACATTTTTAACATTGGAAAAAATCATACCTGTTTGTCCAATATCTAATTCAGTAATTACATCTCCATTTTGTGCTAATATTTTTAATTCATTCAGATTCAATCTCTCCGTTGATGGTATACTTGAAATTATAACTTCATGTGCAAAAATATCTAATTCATCATTAGTATTGTATGGTTTTGGTAATGTTCTATCTGTATATTTTGCAGTGATTTGTGAATCTGGTAAAGCATAAAGACGATTTCCACTTGATTGATCATCTTTTGTAATTGATATTATTCCTTCAAAAATTCCTGAATCTTCTGTGGTTTCTGCAATTTCTAAATTTATTCCAGCACTATCATTATCAGAATAAACATCAATGTTTACAGTATCTACACTCTCAGGATTCAGATTCATATCTCTATCAAATAATTTTACTTTTGCAGATTCTTCTGTAATATCAATAATTCGTAAATCGCCTTTATTCCATTGTATTTTTGCAGATTCAGATAAAATTACTCCATCTGCAAATTCAAATGAAACTGTAATTCCTGAATCCTCTTCATTTTCTAGATATCCTCCATTTGGTCCTGCACCCATTGTTCTTGGATTTGTATCACTTACTCCATCTCCATCTATATCATGAAGAAATCCTGTAAGAATTATTTCTCCAGTAAAAATACCACTTGAAGGATCTATTTCGTACAACTTGTACTCTTTTAGTTGGTGATTATTTGTGTAAATGTTTACTGCATAATTTGGATCTCCACCAATACTATCTATTAGATTTATTCCCGTATTCCAACTTGGAGCAATTATTGTAATTTCAATTTTTTCGGTCCAACTGTAAACTGGTTTGTTAAAAAAGATTGGAGCATATGGTTTGTTATAATCCGGAATCTCTTCGGCAAATGCAAATTCTGATACTGGTAATAAAAGCAATACTAGAAAAATTCCTTTTAACATACACTTGATATGCTTTTATATTATTTATACAAGAACAATTCATTATACATTGAAAAAATCAGAATTACGAAAATTGATTTCTGAATATACATTATTAAAAATCAAATCAAAAAAGAATAATGTCGTTATAAAATTAAAAGAAATAGAACATAGATACTTTCATGAAACTGGTAGAAATATTTTTGATGATATGTCTTAGGTTAAATCCCCATCTTTGAGTTTTTGAAGTTCTAAAATTCTAACACATTCTTCAAGTTCTTCTGGCAAATGATCATTAATCGGTCGTTGACAATTCTTACAAATTGTGCCTTCCATATCTGAATTCGGTTTTGCCATCATAATTATCGCCAGTCCTTAGTATTTGTTGTACATTTTGGACATTTAACTCCGTTTGTTATTGTTCCACATTTATTACATTTTGCTGAATATCCGATCATATCATTTTTTCCAGTCTTTGTATATTTGAAAATTAGTACAAATGCGGTCAATATTCCAATTGCTGCTCCAACAACCCATAATAACATAATATTGTGTTAACTTTATTCAATTAAAAACTAACGATAATCTAGAATTTTCTTGAATCGCCCTCAAGTAGACCTGGGCCGATATGCAATTTATCTATGTGACTAGATAGTTCTTCTTTGTCCTGAAACTTTGATTCACAATAGGGGCATGAATGCTCTTTCATACATTACTATACCTTTTACAAAATAAAAGGGACATGGAAATTAGCATTTTATAGATTCATTCTATCTTTTTGGTATGTCATCTTCAGAACTAAATCTTGATTCAACCGCTTCGGCTTTCACAGATAACTCCTTTGTATCTCCAAGTTTTTGATAGGTTAGTTTTTCCAATGTTTCTATAATTGTTCTTGCTGCTCTATACTGAGGAATTCTAGGTTCTAGTAATTCTCCATAAAGCCCAATACCGTTAATTCCATTTAATTTTGCATAACCTAAAATTAATCCATTAAAACCTGTAATTACTGATTCTGTTGGAGTAGTTTCTATGCCTAGTTTTCTAACTAATTTCAATATGTTTTGTGATGTAGTTGTAACATATGTTGTAGGACTTTTTCCAAAAGATCTTGATGTATGATAACCTCCTACGGTATAGATAAATTTTGCATCATATCTTTTTGCAACGTTTATGACATCTTGACATAATTCATTCAGTTCTTCGTTTTCTTGAGGTTGACCTCTGCCTCCACCAAATACAATTATATCTTTACTGAATCTGTATTCCCATTTCTCTTCAGGAATTTCGATGTATCCTCCTTTATCATAAACATATGGGGGTCTAGATGATGTTGCATGTCTAAAAGATGCTGTTCCTAAACTTTTGTTGATATGGTTAACAACTATACTTCCAACATTTCCCATATCCTGCATTGCTGCTATAATAAGTGGTTTATTGACATCTGGGATTCTTGTATCTTCAAAATGCACACAATTTATCGGAGTTTGTTATTTAAAACATGTTTGGTCTTATTTGATAAATTGTTAGCACTAGAATTTAATCGTAGCACTAGTATATATGTGACATTTTTTAATGAAAAATGAAGACATCCAAACATCACGCTAGACGTTTCAACACCGTAGGCTTATAACATCACTGTCTTCAATCTTAAATCCATCTATACGCGTAATTTTTTTCTATATTTAATCAATAAGCAGATCCTACAAAGACAATCTTTATCATCGATTTCTTCTTTTGATAACTTGGGAAAGTTTACACACCAACATGAGATGTTATTGTCACATGAAAAATTACTTCCACATTTTGCACAACTTTTGTTCATTAATTATCTGATAATATGCTTAACACTCTATTGGGAATATCTGGTAATCTACTTACTGCTAACACCTTATCATATCCTAAATATTTTAAATTACTTGCAATTGATGTAGCACTAAATGTATCCCTGCCTACTCCAATTGCTGTCATTTTAATTCCTAGTGTTCTATATGATTTTAGTATTAATTTTACCGCATTTGCATCAGCTGGTTCTCCATCTGATAATGTCAAGAAAATATCTGGCTTTTTTGATGTTAAAACGGGGAGCATTCTATCATATACTTCTGCTAAAGGCGTTCCTCCATTAGCCGAAATCTGTGCCAATCTTTTAGCTGCAGAATTATTCCATTTCATTTCTGATGGTTTCACCAACCAGCAAACTACTTGTCTATCTACTGTATTGAATGCATATACTGAAAAATCTACTTTTAAGAATGCTAATACCTCGCAAAGTCCAATTGTTGCTTTCTTGTACTCTATTTGTTGATCAGACACACTTGAAGAATGATCAAGTAAGATGACAATTCTTGATTTTATTGATTTTTTAACATCTGTAATGAATGGTTTATGAAATCCTTCAAGATATGCCTCTTCATCAAATTCCTCTCCTGAAATAACATGTTCTTCTTTCCATCCTGTTTTCCATTCTCGGAATCTATTTTTTAAATTACTAATCAGATCTTGATCATAAATTTTTGTCTCATCTGCATTTGTTGCATTTGGAATTTGGATGCCTATAGTTTCAGGCATCAAACCTTTATTTTCATTCTTTTTTGTTTCTTCTTTAATTAAATCAAATTCTTTTGAAATCTCTTTTCCTTCTATCGCTTTTTTAGGGTCTATTTTTCCTAATTCTGATTCAAGATTCTTTGTAATCTTCTGAACTGCTTTCTCAAAATCTTGTGGCATCACCATCATTCCTGGGCCCTTCATTGGAACTGACAATGGAATTGTAATTAATGGATCAATATCTAAAATTGTTAAGATTTTTGGAATATGTTTTTCTATCCACTCTGTATTGTAATTATTTTTTAATGCCTCATCTAAAACTTCCTTTGCAAAATTTGATGCTTTGACAACACGTTCAAAATGACTTGGTTGCATCTCTCCTTTTACATCTCCAAATAAGAAATATTGATAAAATCCCTCAACAATTTTTGATTTTCCTAAAAGATTACTTAAAAGTGGTCTGTAAATCCATTGCCATGAATAATTGAAAATTAACTCTTCATCCATTCCTTGCCAAATTTTTCGCCCAACTAATTCAATTCTACGTCTTTCAATTGAATTTAATAAAAAACCAAATGCATGATCATTTGATAAAATTTTATCACAATTTTTTATTTTCATACTTTCATACCATGCAGCAGTCCTAAATTGTCTGTATCTTGCGAACTCATCTCCATTGTAATCAATTACTGGGATAAGAGTTACTTTATTTTCTTTGATTCTAGTTTCATTAACTTTGTTTGTGGACATAGTAACAATTATGTTATCATTTTCTGACCATCGTCTGATTAAAAATGTGGAGATCTCAATCAGTGTATCATTTCTTAGAGCAACTGATGACATTAGCTTTCATACATTGATGCAATGATATCATTAACTTTTTGTAATTCAATATTTCCCCATTGTGCATAAACATTCCCAAAAACTATTTCAGCTGATTTCTTTGTAGACATAGATCCATCAATTAATTTTGCATATGCTATAGTTTCTCTTAATGATGGTGAATAGTATAACTCTTCAACTGAAGCTGCTTGTCTCAATGTGTTTGCAAGTTTAATTCCAGTTTGTAATGATTTACTGTCTACTTGCGGAACATGTTTTTTCACAATTTCAAATTCTTTTTCTTCAGGCGGATAATCCATTCTTAGCCTAATAGGAAATCTACTCAATAGTTGGGGTGGCAATTCTTTTGTTCCAACATGATTTAATGGATTAATTGTTGCTATAACAAACCAAGATTTTTTAGCTGTTATCACTTCTCCTCCGGATTCTTTTAGAACTACTTGTCTTCTATCATCTAATGCCTCATCTAATCTTAGTAAAACATCGGCTTCTGCTGCATTTATCTCGTCTAGGTATAACATATTGCCTTCTTTCATCGATTTAATCAGAATTCCTTCATCAAATTGGATATTTCCTTCTGAAAGACTCTTTGATCCTACCAAGTGGCTCTCTCTAGTTCTTAAACTAAAATTAATTGATTCTAGTTTCACTGCTTGTCTTTTTGCAAATTCTCTTACCAGTGTTGTTTTACCCGTACCTTTTGGACCTATGACTAAAACAAAAATTCCTTGTTCATGTGCTTTTTCCAAAATTTCAAATGAATTACTCCAATCTAAATAATCTGGAAAACTTTCTCCTGATTTTCCTTGTTCTTTCATCAAAGTATCATTGTTTGATCTTCTACTTTATTTAAGACTAGTTCTATGCTGCATATGATGCTATCTTGACATAAGACTCATCTAATGTTTTATGCAATTTTTTATTCCATTCATCAAATCCAGATGGATCTTTTGGATAATTGTAATAATGATCAACTAACCACTGATTTTGACCTGATGTATATTTGAGTCCACTAGCCACGGTCTTATTCATTGCACCTCTAATTATCATTCCAAGTTTTCCAAGACCTGTAAAGTCTGGATGTTCTCCTTTGCTAATTGCCTCGACATCAAGATTTCCCAAAAAGTGTTTCATTCCATAACTGATTTGTTCATTTGTCATTGTTTGAACTAATCTTCTAAATAATTCTAGACCAGCTGTTTTGTAACCATACTCTTTAATGAAATCTATATTGTATTGCCACAAACTTGCTTCTGAAACATCATTTGCTTCAATTGCTTGTACGACATTATTTCCGAGAATTGTTCCTGCAATAAGAGCTGGTCCAATTCCGCCTGCATCTATAGGCTTTGGCATCCATGCTGAATCTCCTACTAACATGTATCCGCCTGAAACCAA
>Ga0315316_10004604_pt1 | contig 10096 bp, 8 predicted proteins | sample M160m3416metaG_FD_203702 | JGI IMG/M metagenome (GOLD analysis project Ga0315316, IMG submission 203702) | Ammonia-oxidizing marine archaeal communities from Monterey Bay, California, United States - M1 60m 3416 | ecosystem: Environmental > Aquatic > Marine > Intertidal zone | place: USA... | reverse complement strand
TACTATTACAGGCAAAATAAACGGGGCACCGAGTAGAGTGATTAAAATTTTACGTCCTATAAATGTTCTTCTAGAAAGTCCTCTTGATACTGGTATTGCTAGCAGCACACTTATAAACGCCGATACAAAAGATTGAAAGAAAGTAAATCGAATGGCTAGCCACTCATTTCGGGTCAAACCTGAAAAGCTCTCAACCCTGAAGACAACAGCAATCAGTGTCCCGATAGTGAGAAATAAGAGAAGGGCGATAACAAACCCCCCTCCTAATACCGTAGAATTTATTTTTGGAAAGCTTCTAACCACTCGTTTATCACTATATCCCTATATTTTTGTGCATCAAGCTCATTATAGAATAAAGCCTTTTCTGGCATATCTAAATTAGCAAACCCACTGGGTAATTTTTTTGAATCTAGCTTAGCTGGAAATGACCAATTACTCGTTGGAATCATTTCTTGAAAAGTTTCAGATAAAACAAATTCCATAAACCTTTTTGCTAGTTTTGGCTCTCTCGAAGTATTTGTCATAGCCACTAATTCTGTAAAAAAGTAGTGACCCTCAGAAAAAATTGCTGCAGATTTACTATCATCATTTTCTACAATGATATGATAAGCTGGTGACGTTGTGTAACTTAATACCATATCTGCTTCTCCTCCAGTAAACATCCCATAACTCTCAGACCAACCTTTTGTTACAGTCAATACTTTTGGGGCTAGCTTTTCAAAAGCTTCGGTTGCGTTATCTCCATAAATAGCTTTTACCCATAAAACTAATGCCAAGCCTGAAATAGATGTGCGAGGGTCTTGTATTATAATTTTTAAATCTGTGTTAGAGTTTAAGAGCTCATCAAATGATTTCGGCGGGTTTTTCAATTTTGTGTTATCATAAACAAATGCTGTATGGGACCAATCAAACGGGAGAAAGGTCTCATCTATCCAGTTAACAGGTATCGTCAAACCTGAAATATCTTGCCCATGCGGTGAAAAAAGGTCAAGTTTTCTAGCCTGAAAGGTTACATCTGTATTGAGGCCAATTACTATATCTGCTTTTGTTCGGTTACCTTCAATCATTAATCTAGGCAATAGGTCACCGGGTACGTATGTAAGATCACAGTTGCAAACCTTTTCAAAAGCTTCTTCAATTTTTGGGCCAGGACCCCACTCTGAGGTGAAATAGTTGGGTGCATAAACAGTCAAAATTGGCTGGGCCCAACCAATCGAGGTAGTTACAATAAAAAAGGATAGAGTTATTAGTATTCTCATCTTATTCTCCATTTAAAACGGAGAAATGGTTAGGATTAATCTAAACCTTCCCTCCGCCAGAATTATCCGGTTCAGGTTCAACGGGTCTGTTTCAACATCTCAGCCTATACGGCTCCCCGAGGTAGCCTATTTCTAGGTTTTTATATAATATTTATCAAGTATTAATTTTTGAGAAATTTACTGTGGCTTATAAAGCAACAAGAATAGACATTAGCTCATTATCTTTACAGGTTTTGCTTGGCTTTTTGTAATATCAAAGGTAGTTGGTCTTTTATTAAGGATTAAATTAATGTCTTTTAATAGTTTTGGTCATCTTTTTCGTGTAACTACCTGGGGCGAAAGTCATGGGCCCGCGATAGGTGCAACAGTAGACGGATGCCCACCTGGGATTAAAATAGACGAAACCAAGATTCAATATTGGCTAGATAGACGACGACCAGGGCAAAATAAATATACAACTCAGCGAAAAGAGCCAGACTCTGTAAAAATAATGTCTGGGGTTTTTGAAGGCATTACTACAGGCTCTCCAATCCAACTACTGATAGAAAATGTTGATCAGCGTTCAAAAGACTACGGCGACATAGTAGATAAGTTTAGACCCGGGCATGCAGATATTACTTATTGGCAAAAATATGGTATAAGAGATTACCGTGGTGGTGGACGCTCCTCTGCCAGAGAAACAGCATCTCGCGTGGCAGCCGGAGCAATAGCAAGAGAGGCATTAAATACCTTTTTGCCAGAGCTAACCATTAACGGTTACCTTGTTCAAATTGGAAATATTTCCATTGATAGAAATAATTTTAACAAATTAGAAATTGAAGAGAATCCATTTTGGTGCCCAGATGCAATGACTGCAAAAAAATGGGCTGAATATCTCGATTCCATCCGTAAGAAAGGTACATCTATAGGGGCTATAATAGAAATCGTAGCGTCAAAACCCCCGTCGGGTTTAGGTTCTCCAATTTATCGAAAATTAGATTCCGAAATAGCTATGGCAATGATGACGATAAACGCTGTTAAAGGGGTAGAAATTGGTGCCGGTATGAAGTCTGCAACCCTCACGGGTGATGTGAATTCTGATGAGATCGTTATGGGAGAAGATGGGCCTGAATATAAAACAAATAACGCAGGCGGTGTCCTTGGTGGGATTTCTACAGGTCAAGACATAATCACGCGTTTTGCTGTAAAACCTACTTCCTCAATTTTAACACCTCGTGGAACTATATCAAAAACGGGAGAATCCACAGAAATTGTAACTAAAGGGAGGCATGATCCATGTGTAGGTATAAGAGCGGTACCGGTGGGAGAGGCTATGATGGCATGCGTCTTATTAGATCAATTCCTACTTCATAGAGGTCAGGTTGGAAATATAACTGGGAAAATTTAATATACCTTAATTAACCGTGACCTTTTTGAATATCAATTCTAGCTAGCTGAACTGCCAGAATTCCTATAGCAATAATGATAACTCCAATAATATCCATAAACGTAATTGGCTCTCCTAATATTGTCGCGGCGATGAGAATACCAAAAAATGGATTTAAAAAATGGAATGTTGACGCCCTCACTGCTCCGATTCTGTCCACAAGCACAAACCAAACCCAAGTTGCTAATAAACCTGGTACAAGAGTTGTATACGAAAAGGCGGCCAATAAGCTCCAGGTGTAATTAACAGTGATCGTTTCAGTCTGTAGTGCAACCACAAAAAGCGTAAAGCTACCCACTAACATTTGCAAACCAACTATCATAAGTAAGTTGCCTCCTGAGGAGGCACCTCTTACTGCAAGTGTGGCAAAGGTTAACCCAAACATTCCTATTACACAAATACCTAATCCAAACAAATCAACCCCAGTATTAACTCTAGAGCCCATAATCAACAAAACACCAAATAACCCTGCTACTAACCCTATAAAACCAACATTATTGATAGCCTCTTTAAAGACTACCCACCCTAACAAGGCCACCATTAAAGGCATTGCTGAAGCCACAATTGCAGCCAAGGAGGCCTCTATCGTTTGCATTGCAACAAAAGTTAGACCGAGATAGAGTGCATTCTGGAAAATCCCAAATATAAAAGTTGCAATCCACTGCTTTCGAGTTAGCTTCCAGGTCTGGCCTAAATATCGGGCTAAAAGTACTCCGATAAAACCTGAAATTAAAAATCTTAACGCTAGGGCCATCAGAGGTGGTGCAGACGAAACTATAATATGACCAGATGTAAACGCACTCGACCACATGAACGCGAAAGCCAGCCCTAAAAGTATAGCCTTGATATCCATTTAATTCTCTTAATTAAATTTAATAGTCTTTATGTATTAAAATAGGAGCAGAAATAAAAACGGGCCATCCTTAGATAGCCCGAAAATTAAATTATTTTTTTTCGCTTTAACCATTAACACTTTCTTTAAGAGCTTTTGCGATTGTCATTTTTACAACTTTATCTGCATCTTTATGCATTGTTGCTCCAGTTGCTGGATTTCTTACTGTTCGTGCTGGACGCTCTCTACAGTATATTTTTCCAACACCGGGTAGAGTAACTGCTCCACCTCCAGAAACTTCTCTACTTATGATACTAATCATACCATCCAAGGCTGCTCCTGCTGTCTTTTTGTCTGATCCAGTTTCATCAGCTAATGCTGATATCAGTTGCGTCTTTGTCATTGGTTTCACTGCCATTTTTAAATCTCCTTTTTGCCCATAATTGGGGTTTAACATGTAAAATATAACTTTATCTAGGGGTACAACACAATACCTAGTAGATATAAAGTCTTTTTTTTACGAGTTTTTGTCAAAATAGTGTCAGAATTATGAGTTTTAACTAATAATCAACCTTATTTACCCCATTACTTTTCAAAAACTTTGCATACTTAACAAAGCGTCCAGCTAAATATCAAAAATCTCTATGTACATCTCAATAAAAAACAGTCAGTTTTCTTTGGTGTGATCTTCTAAAATATCACTTGGATAGACAAAATTTTGAAAATTAGGGTTAAAGAGATGCAGTATGGCCTAAATGAAGAGCAAGAAATGATAGTAGCGACGGTTAGAAGCTTTGTTGAGAAGGAAATTTATCCACATGAAGATTTAGTCGAAAGAACTGGAATGGTTCCCAAAGAGATCGCACAAGAAATAAAAAGGAAAACTCTAGAGCTAGGGTTCTATGCTTGTAATTTTCCAGAGTCGTTAGGGTGTGCTGGTTTAAATCATTTAGATTTTGCTCTTGTCGAAAGGGAATTAGGCCGTGGATCAATGGCGTTGAATCATTTTTTTGGAAGACCACAAAATATTCTAATGGCCTGTAGCGGGGATCAAATAGATAATTATCTGAAACCTGCCATATTAGGTGATAAAATGGATGCTCTTGCAATGACCGAGCCTGGTGCCGGGTCTGATATCCGAAGTATGTCTTGCACAGCAAAGCGAGACGGAGGTGATTGGGTGGTTAACGGTACCAAGCACTTTATATCTGGAGCAGATCATGCTGATTTTATAATAGTTTTCATTGCAACAGGCGAAGAAGAGACCTTGAGAGGGAAAAAAAAGAAAATAACTTCTTTTTTGGTAGATAGAGGTACCCCCGGGTTTATAATCCGAGATGGTTACAAATCAGTCAGTCATAAGGGTTATAAAAATATGATCCTAGAATTCACCGACTGCCGCTTGCCAGACTCTCAGGTTCTCGGAGCTGTTGACGGTGGTTTTGATGTAATGAACGAATGGTTATATGCAACACGAATTACTGTTGCTACAATGTCGGTTGGTCGCGCTCGAAGAGTTTTCGATTATGCTTTAAACTACGCAGCTGATCGAGAACAGTTTGGCCAGAAAATTGGAAAATTTCAAGGTGTCAGTTTTCAATTAGCTGATATGGTTACAGAAATAGATGCAGCAGATCTATTAACATTATCAGCAGCAAATAAATTAGACAGGAAAGAGCCCTCTAATCGAGAAATTGCATCGGCTAAGCTATTTGCTAGTGAAATGCTCAGCCGCGTTACAGATCAAGCAATACAAATCCACGGAGGTATGGGTTTAATGGATGATTTACCTTTAGAAAGGTTTTGGCGGGATGCTAGAGTTGAAAGGATATGGGATGGAACCTCAGAAATTCAACGCCATATAATAAGTCGTGATCTTTTAAGGGCTCTTGGAGCTTAAAGAAATGACATCTTTATCAAGGTTATTTTCTCCAAAATCTATTGCCGTAATAGGTGGTGGGGATTGGTGCACGTCTGTAATAGATCAGTTAAAAAAATTTGAATATAAAGGCGATTTATATATCATTAATAAGACCAAAGGTATCATATCTGGTATAAAAACACACAAAAGTGTTGACCTTCTTCCCAGACCACCTGACTCGGTTTTTATAGGAGTAAATCGAGATACAACAATAAAAATAGTAGGTGAACTCGCCGAACTAAAAGCTGGAGGCGCGGTGTGTTTTGCCTCTGGTTTTAAAGAATCTAGCAATGAAGATAAAAAAGGGTTGTTAGCTAATGAGGCCTTAAAACACGCATCTGTTGGCTTTAGAATTTTAGGACCAAATTGTTATGGGTTCATAAATGCTTTGGATAATGTTGCTCTCTGGCCAGATCAACACGGTTGTAAACCAGTAAAGAAGGGTGTCGCCATACTTACACAAAGTTCTAATATGGCTATAAATTTAACTATGCAGAGCAGAGGCCTTCCAATTTCTTATGTTATAGCTTGTGGAAATCAGCTTCAGTTAGATCAGGCACAAGTAGCATTATACCTTTTAAATGATAAAAGAGTCACCGCGATTGGGTTTCACATAGAGGGTTTTAAAAATCTTAGAAGCTGGGAAAAATTGTCAAAAAAGGCGAGAGAACAGAAAGTTCCCCTGATTGCCATAAAAACTGGGAAAACAAATGAAGCAAAAGCTGCCACAGCATCCCATACTGCATCAATAGCTGGAAATCATATCGCCGATGATGCGTTACTAGAACGATTAAATATTAAAAAAATAATAGATCTATCAACTTTCCTGGAAACACTGAAGCTCCTTCACTGTTATGGCGAGTTAAAATCTAATAAGATTGCTTCAGTAAGCTGCTCAGGTGGAGAAGCTGCGATGGTTGCGGATCTAGGAATTGACTTAGGCCTGGAGTTTCCAAAACTTAATGTAAAACAAACGCAAAAACTAAGAGAAGCTTTAGGTCCGAAAGTAGCATTAGCAAACCCACTAGATTATCATACTTACATTTGGCGGGACTCTGATGCCATGTTAACCGCTTGGAAGTCAATCATAATACCATCACTTGCTTTAACACTTTATATACTAGATTACCCTAGGCGTGATAGGTGTGATCTATCAGACTGGCACATTGCAACTGATGTAATATTAAAAGTGAAAGAGCAAACGCAGGCAAAAATTGCCGTGGTATCCACTTTATCAGAACTCATGCCGGAAGAAATAGCAGAAAAACTTTTAGAAAATGGCATAGTCGCATTCAACGGTTTAATGGAAGCTTTAACGGCCTGCAGAGTAAGTATTCAAAAAAAGGCAAAGGTTCAAAAACCTCTATTACTTTCGGCAGAGGTTAACAAAACAAAAAGACTAACCGAATTCCAAGCTAAATTAGTTTTGCGAGATATTGGATTACATATTCCAAAAGGGGTAACCTGCGAGACGGTCAATGATATTGACTCCTCAATTAAAGCTTTAAAATTCCCAGTTGCTGTCAAATCACTGAGTTTTGCACATAAAACAGAGAATAACGGCGTTTACTTAAACTGTAATACAGTGCAACAGGTCAAGGACAGTGCGAACGCGTTATCTGGTTTTAAACCATTCTTAATTGAGGAAATGCTTCCAAAAGGTATTGAGTTACTAGTAGGTATAATTAATAATTATAGTCAGGGGTTCGTTTTAACGCTTGGCTCTGGCGGAGTTTTCTCAGAGCTCTCAAATGATAATATCAGCGTATTAGTTCCAAGTTCAAAAAGAGAAATAGAATCAGCTTTAAAAAAATTAAAAGTTTGGAAGATTCTATCTGGGTATAGGGGGTTGGAAGGGGCTGATATCAATGCTCTCCTAGAAACAATTATGGCTCTGCAAAGTTATGTGGTAAAATATTCTGAAAGAATATTAGAATTAGAAATTAACCCGCTTATATGCAATAATCAGGGGACATTCATAGCGGATGCATTAATTATGGAGAGAGATTTATGACAGCCATAAAAACTAGAGTTAAAGGGTCTATTTTAGAAGTTGTTTTAGACCGACCCAAGGCCAACGCTATCGACCTTCAAACCAGTAAGGATATGGGTAGGGTTTTTGAGACATTTAGGGATAATCCAGAAACTAGGGTTGCCATAATAACCGGTCAAGGAGACAAATTCTTCTGTGCTGGATGGGACCTCAAAGCAGCAGCAGGTGGTGAGGAAGTTGATGGAGATTATGGAGTTGGTGGCTTTGGTGGCATACAAGAGTTACCAAATTTAAATAAGCCAGTAATTGCGGCGGTAAATGGTATTGCATGTGGTGGTGGTCTGGAGTTGGCAATGAGTGCTGATATTATAATCTCATCTGATCACTCAACCTTTGCATTACCTGAAATACTTTCAGGAACAGTTGCAGATGCGGCAAGTGTAAAACTTCCAAAACGTATCCCTTACCATATAGCAATGGAGCTACTCTTTACGGGCCGTTGGTTTGACGCGAAGGAAGCATACAAATGGGGTCTTGTTAATGAAGTAGTCAAACATGAGAACTTACTCTCCAGAGCCTGGGAGTTAGCTGAACTATTAGCCTCTGGACCACCACTTGTTTATGCCGCTATAAAAGAAATCGTAAGAGAAGCTGAAAATAATAGTTTCCAAAGCACAATGAAAAAAATTACTAATAGAAAATTAGAGACTGTTGACACATTATACTCGAGCGAAGATCAATTGGAGGGCGCTAAAGCTTTTTCCGAAAAACGAGCCCCTGTCTGGCGGGGAAAATAATGACCCAAAATAACGGAATCTTCCTCTGGGTTAAACCTAAACAGAAAACTCATTCGCAGAATAACCTTGCAAAAATAATAAAGACGTCAAATCACCAAAATTAATCTTTACATCTATAGCCTCTCTAACAACTTTTTTTGCATGTAAGGCGACACCCAATCCTGCTAATTTGAGCATTTCGATATCATTTGCTCCGTCACCAACTGCTAAGAAGTCTTGATATTCTATACCTAATTTTTTTGATATATTTTTCATAGCTAATACTTTTGATGATTTACCCAGAATTGGTTCTTTTACAAAACCATTAAGAGTTCCATTATCTAATAGAAGTTCATTAGCTATATTTTCGTCAAAACCAAGTCTTTCTCCAATTATTTTTGAAAAGTCTGTAAAACCACCGGACACTATAGCAGTATAGCAACCATTGAACTTCATCGTTTTAACTAAAGCATTAGCACCAGCAGCATATGTGATTCTATTTCTTAACACTTTTTTTATTAACTGGGCCTTCATACCTTTTAAGAGACTTACTCGCTGCCTTAGAGAATCTTCAAAAGTAATTTCTCCATTCATAGATTTTTTTGTAATTTTACTGACAGCTTGACCGACTCCATACTCTGACGCCAACTCATCAATACATTCCTGATGTATAATTGTGCTATCCATATCAGCAATTAGCACTCTCTTTTTTCTTCCAGTACTATTCTGAATTGCTAAGTCGATTTGTAAACTTTGAAGATCTTCCCAAACTTTCTTAAAATGTTCTGGATATTTCGATACTTCAAACTCCAAAGCAACTTTTGGCATAAGCCATTTAATGCCATTTTCTTTATCCAACACTTTGAAAACAGTTGAAAGTATTCGGTCGTTTAAAAGAGCAGAGTTTGGGTTTGAAATAATACTGATAGTGTACATGTTATTTACAACCAATTTAAAAATAAAAAGATAATAGGTTTGTGTCTATGATTATATCTTATTTTTTTGTTGTTAAAGCCTCCATTTTTCCTTATCAGCAATAGTGGGCCACTCCTCCCCAACGAGGAGCAGATATCTGAGAGGGTAAAATGGAGATAACAAGACCGGCTTCAAGGCCAAAAAACCCACGTTTTTCATCCGGCCCTTGCACCAAGCCGCCAACGTGGAATTTGGAGAGTCTGAAAGAATCAGCTCTTGGAAGGTCGCATAGATCTAGTATTGGTAAAGCCAAACTAAAAAATGCAATTAATAAAACTAAGGAAATTTTAGGAATTCCTGATGAATTCAAAGTCGGAATAGTTCCCGCTTCTGACACAGGCGCATTTGAGATGGCAATGTGGAATCTTTTGGGGGAACGACCCGTCGAAATGCTGGCTTGGGAGAATTTTGGAAATGCATGGGTCTCAGACGCCATAAATCAATTAAAGATTGATACATCCGTCCAAATTGCCAAATATGGAGAAATCGTAAATTTTAATATTGTTAACTTTAATAATGATGTTTGTTTCACCTGGAATGGGACAACTTCAGGTGTTATGATAGGTCCAGCACAAACTATACCACAAAACCGCACAGGTTTAACTTTATGTGATGCAACCTCTGCTGCATTTGCAATGGAACTTCCTTGGGACCTATTGGACGCAACCACATTTAGTTGGCAAAAATCTCTGGGTGGTGAAGGTGGACATGGGGTTATTGTGCTTTCACCTCGAGCGATTCAAAGACTGAAAACCTATAAGCCCCCTTGGCCCTTACCAAAAATTTTTCGATTAACTAAAGGAACCGAACTCATTGAAGGTATTTTTTCAGGGGAGACAATTAACACGCCGTCTATGCTCTGTGTAGAAGATTATCTATTTTCACTTGAATGGGCAAAATCTATGGGTGGTCTT
>Ga0315316_10004603_pt1 | contig 10099 bp, 11 predicted proteins | sample M160m3416metaG_FD_203702 | JGI IMG/M metagenome (GOLD analysis project Ga0315316, IMG submission 203702) | Ammonia-oxidizing marine archaeal communities from Monterey Bay, California, United States - M1 60m 3416 | ecosystem: Environmental > Aquatic > Marine > Intertidal zone | place: USA... | reverse complement strand
ATTTTTATCAATCAAGCTACAATCATGAAAAATCTGGAGCAATATCTTCAATTGAAACATTAGCTATGAGAAAAGACACTGGCGATGAAAATATTTTCTATGATCATTTTTTCACACATGATACAACAACACTAACAACATCAAAACCACGAAGTGCATATTCAACACTTGAATCAATGGTTGACAAGCTTGACTTACAAATTAGAAATGCAGACATTATCAATGCAGTTGAAACAAGAGATATTGTTTCATATTTGATATCAACACATCTCATTCCTGATATTATGGGAAACATTCGTGCATATGCAAAACAAAAATTTCGTTGTACTGCATGTGGTGCAAAATATAGACGAATGCCATTGTTACGAAAATGTACGTGTGGTCACAAACTACTACAAACAATTACTAGACCTTCAATTGAAAAATACCTTCCATTAGCAAAGAAACTAGTCACAAAATATGATGTTGATCCATATCTTAAAGGAAGAATTATGACTTTGTCAGATGAAATTGAACTACTCTTTGGAAAAGGCGATGGTTCGCAACAATTACTAACTGATTATGTAAATTAGCGTAATTTTACGTATTCGTAGGCACCAAGTTTGTTATCAAAGCAGTATTGTGTCTTTTTGAAGTCAGTTTTGAACTCCTTAACATGTGCTGCAATTTCTGCCGCATCTTTTTTATCAACAATAACTTGTTTCATCAAAGATGCAATCTCTTTCATTTCAGATTCTTTCATTCCTAGGCGAGTAATTTCTGATGTTCCTAAACGAATTCCACCCGGATGCATATAGTGACGGTTTGCTTTCAAATCACCTGGAATTAACTGACGATTAACAATGATGTTTGCTTTTTCCAAATCAGCTTCAATTGTTCCACCATCACCATAATCTAAAACATTTACAACTGTTTGGTGTGATTCTGTGTAACCTCTCTTCTCTCCTAACACTTTGAATCCTACATTGTTTAATTCTGAAGCTAATGCTTTTGCATTTTTGATTGTCTGTTCTGCATAATCTTTTCCAAACTCTAATGCTTCTGCAAATGCTACTGCTTTAGCACCCATGTGATGAATGTGATGACTACTTGTCAATCCTGGGAACGTTGCTTTTTTAATTTCTTCTGCATGTTTTTCAAATCCTAATACTAATCCTCCTTGTGGACCAAACAAAGTTTTATGAGTACTCATTGTCATTGTATCTGTTCCTTCTCTAAGTGGATCTTGGAATCTTCCACCTGCAATTAATCCTGCAACATGTGCTGCATCATAATTGATATGCATACCATGCCCCTTTAGAAACTCAGCCAATTCTTTTACAGGATGTGGAAATAGAAATACTGAACCACCAAACATTGCAATCTTTGGTAATTTTCCTTGTAATTTCAAATCTTCAACTTTGGCTTTTGTTTTATCAACATCTAATGTCATTTCTACAGGATCAAAAGCAAAGAACTCAATATCTAATCCGTGTACTAATCCTGCAGTTCCTGAATGTTCTTTTTTACCATGAGAAATATGACCTCCTGCAGGAATTGATGATGCAATCATGACATCACCTGGGTTTGAATAAGCAGAATAAATTGCCAAGTTTGCAACTACTCCTGAAACACTTCTTACATCAGCAAATTCGGCTTTGAATAATTTTTGTGCCAACTCCATACATTGAATTTCAACCTCATCAATGTAGGTACATCCAGCATAGACTCGCTCACCTGGCCAGCCTTCGGCATATCTATTACCAAAATCTGACATTACGGCTTCTCGTACAGCTGGACTAGGAATGTTTTCACTGGCAATCAACGGAATTGAATTCTCAAACCATTCATGATGTTTCTTGAGGCTAGAAAAAATCTTATCATACGACTCTTTGTTTGAATCAGCCATGACTTTCAACTTGATTTTCCTAATTTAAGAACAGCGATCTTTTTGCTAGAAAAACAAGAAGCTAGCTATATATTTTGAAAATTGACGTTTTGATCTATGGCAGCACAAACTCCAAAAGGCAATATGCCGGTTGTAGTTCTTAAAGATGACGCAAGTCAAGTAAAAGGAAGAGAAGCCCAGAAAAACAATATTGCTGCTGCTAAAATTATAGCTGAGATTGTTTCTACTAGTTTAGGTCCAAAAGGAATGGACAAAATGCTTGTAGACTCTTTGGGTGATGTTACAATTACAAATGATGGTGCTACAATTCTAAAAGAAATTGATGTACAACATCCAGCAGCAAAAATGCTAGTTGAAATTTCAAAGACCACTGATAATGAAGTAGGTGATGGAACAACATCTGCAGTTGTATTAGCTGGTGCATTACTAGAACACGCTGAAACACTGGTCCTACAAGATGTTCATCCAACAATTATTGTTGATGGCTATAGAAAGGCAGGAAAAAAAGCAAAAGAATTCTTAAATCAAATTGCAGATAATGTATCTCCAACTGATAATGCAGTTCTATTAAAAATAGCAAAAACTTCTATGCAAACTAAACTTGTTAGAAAAGATTCTGAGCAGCTAGCAGATATGATTGTTAAAGCAGTAAGGGCTGTTGCAGAAAAAAATGGTGAAAAATATACTGTAGACATTGATGATATTAAAGTAGAAAAGAAATCTGGCGGTTCAATTAATGAATCTTCAATTATTCAAGGAATTGTTTTGGATAAAGAAATAGTTCACTCTGGAATGCCAAAGAAAATTACAGAAGGAAGAATTGCACTCTTAAACGCAGCACTAGAAATTAACAAAACTGAAACTGATGCAAAAATCAACATTTCAAATCCACAACAAATGAAAGCATTCTTAGATGAAGAAAATAGAATGCTCAAAACGATGGTTGACAAAGTTATCGGTTCTGGCGCAAATGTTGTCCTATGTCAAAAAGGAATTGATGACATGGCACAGCACTATCTTTCCAAAGCAGGCATCTTAGCAGTAAGACGTGTAAAAGAAAGTGATTTATCAAAACTAGCAAAAGCAACAGGTGCAAGAATTGTAACTAATTTAGATGATTTATTTGAAAAAGACTTGGGCTCTGCATCCTCAATACAAGAAAAGAAAGTTGAAGAAGACAAATGGGTTTTCATTCAAGGCTGTAAACATCCAAAATCTGTAACATTACTACTTCGTGCAGGTTCACAAAGAGTTGTTGATGAAGTAGAACGTTCAGTTCATGATTCACTAATGGTTGTAAGAGATGTAATGGAATTACCATCTATAGTTGCAGGTGGTGGTGCACCAGAAACATTTTGTGCTACAAAAATTAGAAGTTGGGCAAAATCACTTCAAGGACGTGAACAATTAGCTGCTGAAAAATTTGCAGAAGCATTAGAAGCAATTCCTTTGGCATTATCTGAAAATGCAGGAATGGATCCAATTGATACTCTAACACATTTACGTGCAAAACAAATCAAAGGTGAGAAATGGACGGGAATTGACGTAATGAAAGGCAAAGTTGGCAACTTGAAAACAACTGATATTATTGAACCGCTAGCAGTGAAGCACCAAATTGTTTCTGCAGCAACAGAGGCAGCATGTATGATTTTAAGAATTGATGATGTTATTGCTACTGCAAAATCAGCAGGACCTCCACCAGGCGCAGAAGGTGGAATGCCTGACATGGGCGGCATGGGCGGTATGCCAGGAATGGGTGGCATGGGAATGCCACCTGGAATGGGAATGTAGATTAGCAAAAATTTTAATCAACACAATTTCAATCTAAATTATTATGGCTAAACACACAAGATTTTCTGATAAACCAAAATCTGATTCTATAGAAAATGAAGAAATTTCATCTCCAAAAAATTCTATGGATATAAAATCCATTCTCCTATCAGGTTCCAAGTATGTTTACATTATTGCAGCTGCAGCACTACTTTCTGGAATATTTACTCCTTTGACCATTAACGCTGAAATCACAATGGTAGTTTATGGAATGCTTTCACTTTTCTTAGGACTTGGCGGCGGCATAGTTATTTTCTTAGGCATTAAGAGTCAAAAATTTTCTTCATTGATGATCTGTGGTGGATTGGCAATTCTGTTTGTATCTCTACTTCTTATTTATGAAATAGCTGGAAAATCCTTATTTGAATAATCTTATCTAAACGTCAAAGTAAAGATAAAACTCATGTGGATGAGGCCTAATTGCAATTTCTCTATGATCTCTTCTTTCCAATTCGATAATTTTGTCTAAGACATCATTTGAGAAAACTGGATTTAGGAATTTTCTATCACTTTCTAATTCATCTAATGCTCTTCCAAGATTTGCAGGCAAGGTATCGATACCCTTCTTTTTTCTTTCAGATTTTGTCATTTTGTAAATGTCTTCTTTTACAGGATCACCAGGATCTGTTTTCTTTTTTATTCCATCAAGACCTGCAGCTAATACTGCAGAAAACACCAAATATGGATTAGATGCTGGATCCGGTACACGATACTCCATTCTTTTCATGTATGCATATTTTTCTCCCTTAAAATGACCAGGAATTCTAACTGTTGCAGAACGATTACTTGAACTCCATGCAATGTAAACTGGTGCTTCATAACCTGGAACTAATCTGTGATAGGAATTTGTTGTAGGATTTGTAATTGCTGTTAATCCTTTAGCGTGTTCCATCACTCCTCCACAAAAATAACGACCAGTTTGACTTAATTCTAATTCTGCATCTTTATCATAAAATGTATTTTCATCATTTTTCCATAAACTGACATTTGTGTGCATTCCAGAACCAGCATCCATTGATATTGGTTTTGGCATCATTGTTGCTACTTTACCAAATTCTTGAGCAACATTTCTTACAACATACTTGTATGTCTGAGCACCATCAGCAGAATTTGTCATGTAATCATATTTGATATCAATTTCACATTGTCCTGCAGTTGCTACTTCATGATGATGGTTATCACATAAAATTCCAAAATTATCATTCAATACATCAACACATTCATTTCTAAATGGTGCAAGAGTATCTGATGGCGTGCTTGGATAATATCCTTCTTGTAACCCCATAGGATAACCAGTTCCTTCTTGACTCCATGGTGCTTCGGCAGATTCAATTGAATATGATTGACCTTTGTATGGTGTTAAAACATCCCAGTGGACCTTATCAAATACAAAAAATTCTACTTCAGGACCCCAATTACTAAAATCAAATCCTTGTGCTGTGACATATTTTTCAGCTTTCTGGCAAATTCCTCGAGGATCACTACCAAGACGTCCTCTTCCTCCGCCCCAGTAAATATCACATAACAATCTGGCAGTCTTTTTCTCTTTTACCCACGGAATTATTGCAAATGTACTTGGATCTGGCTTTAGTATTAAATCAGAATCTGCAATATCGGTAAACCCTACAATCGATGAACCATCTAGTTTTGGTAATCCGTCTTCCATTTGATCAGGTGTGAATGTATTTGCTGAGATTGTAGTATGATGAAATCTACCCGTTAGACCAGTAAATTGTAGATCTATGAACTTGATATCCTCATGTTTTATTCTAGAGAATACCTCATCTGATGAATATTTTACATGTGTGGCTTTGCCACCTATTACTTTATACGGCAATTTTCTACTTCAAGCTAAAAGAATTAAACGTACCATTTAAGATTAACTTTGTATTAAAATGTCATCTGTTGAATCACTAGATCTAAAAAATTTACATATAATAGTGATGCAAGAGTTTGAAACTGAAGACCCACAAGAACTTAGTACTGATTTTTTTAGAAATCTATCAAACTTTATTGGAAAATTAAAAAATGAAGAATATGATGGAATTGAAAAGAAAACAAAAAATCAGATTATTTCAACTGCAACAAGCCTTACTGAACTTTTAATAAACAAAAGATTGCAAAAAATTGCCACCATGTCTACAATATCTTATAACGCTTTAACTGATGAAGAAAAATTTGTTATTGATTCAAACGATGAAATGAATGAACGGAAAAACATGATATTATCTGGGATAATAAACGGAAAATCAAAATTTCTAGAAATTACTTCCACAAAACACAAAATAAAACCGGTAACAGTAAGATTTGTCAAAGAATTTGACGAAATTGTTGGTGTTGATTTAGAAAAATATGGTCCATTCAAACCTGAAGATATTGCAACTATTCCTAATGAAAATGCACAAGCTTTAATTTCAAATGGAATTGCATTAAAAATTAGAATAGAAGAATAACATGTCTCATCCAGGCTCAGTTGATATAATTGATTTTTTAGCTTTTACAATTTATCCATTTATTGCATTAATTATAATTGAATTTTCTAGTCGAGCAATTAAACTCCCATCATGGAAAAAACTTTCAACACAAGGAGTGTCAATGATAATTTTATCTATAATTTATGCTGTGTTTCCTTCAATGATTGTTACACAAGAAAATAATACACATGTTGAACCATTATGGATGTCAATTGTAGTTATGCTTGCATTAGCTGTTACATTATTTTATCAAGCAAGACGCTCAAAAATTGATCCAAGTAAATCGGATTACTGAATTAACGAAATCTACCAAAGAATCTTTTTAGTTTGTTTGAACCTGGACCGCCATCACGAATTACTCTTTTTTCCCCAAATTTCTTTGCCCGAATTACTGTTAATTTTACACAACGATGATCTTCTGGAAGTCTATGTTCATCACAAAATGGATCTTTACAATATGTGCATTCAAAAGGAATATCTACCATATCCCCACAATATGCACATTTCTCTTGTATCATAATATGACGTAGGTTTTTTCTCTAATAAATTTACAACATTCTCTCTAATGCTGAAAAAGTACTGATAACACAAACTCTATACTTTTCAAATTTTGTGGTTGGATTTGTATGCGATGCACCAAGATAATCTAATTCTCTAATATAATTTCCAATAGCTTTTTCATCAGGTTTCAATCTATGTGCATACCTATTTCTTATACTGTTAATCAAACCAACATTTTTCTTGACATTACCTTTGAGTAGACCCGATTTTTCTAGTATCAGGTATTTTTGAGACCACATAATCATTGGATCATCTAGTGCTTCTAAAGGAATATTGAATTTCTTCTCTAATATTTTCTCCAATATTCTTTCAATACATACTTGTCCTACTAGAAATAATTCATGTACATTATCTACTTCTAATATTTTCTCCAATTCTTTTTTTGATGGAATCCACATTGGTGCTTTTTTACCCATGACTATTCAAAATTAATATATGATTCAAGTGTTGCTTGGTTGAAAACCATTACAGATAGGTCAGAAAACTCTTTTCCTTCTAGTTGATCAACTGTCCCTTCAAAACTAGTTTCATTTTCTGTAGTTATTGCCTCATAGACATGCACTTTCATCTTTGAAGTATCAAATCCATTAAATTTCAAATATTTTGCAATTTCAGATTGCATAAAGTGTTTCTCTGGAACTTTTGGCCATGGTCTTGGAACAAGTATCACACTAAATCCATCAATTAGCGCTTTTTGTAATTCTAATTTTTTTTCTTCAATAGAGGTTGAAATGTGCATAGTAATGACTTTGGACTTATCAGTTGGAACTTTAGCTCGTGATGCAGCTACTTGTGTTGAACTAATACCCGGAATTATTACTACATCATCATAAATCTCAATTAATCTATCCACCACTTCAGATTCTGAAAAGTTGACGTCTCCTGTAAAAGGAACTAAAATTACATGATTATCTTCTTTTGCAATTTTTTGATATGCATCTTCTTGATTTTCCATCGTTACTTCAAGTATTTTTTTACCTTTGACAAATTCTTCAATTGTTTTTATTGTATATCCATAACCAATCACAACATCACATTGTGATATTGCTTCTTTCACAATATCTGTAACATATTTTGATGAGCCTGGACCTACTCCTACAGCAAAAACTTTGTTCATTTTATTTTGTTACTCTTTGTTTTGACTTTATGAATTCCACACATGGTTTCCAGTCAACATTAAGATATTTTGTTGGATCTTTAATTGGATATTTTACCCAGTCTTGTACAATCGAAAACTCATATTTTTTCTCTTTACCATTTTCAATAGCTTTTATTTGTAATACACTGCCCCATGTTTTTTCTTCTTCTTCAATCTCTAAAATGTTATCAAATGTAATTTTACTTATATATTTTTTCTTAACTTCTTCTAAATCAACCTGCAAATCTTTTTCCTCATATCCGTCCAATTTGTCAGTCATTGTATTTTTATTTTGTAATAACGTAACTATCTGTCTTTTACTTGCAGCCCCCCACCATTTTTTCATTCTCTCAGTTCTTTTTAGAAATATGAAATGATTATCTGTTAATATCAGCATTCCCTCTTTTCCACCAATACCAAAAAATGATTTTGATTCTCTCCATACTGACATTAAATGGGTATGAATCTTTTCATCAAATTCCATAGAACAAGTTGAAAAATAGATCGTTAAAAATCAATTGCAGATCTAATTTTTATTATAGATAAAATTCGTAAATTTATGAATAAGAAATTATTTTTGATACCTCTTACTTTACTCATTATTGCTTTAACTCCTCAAGTACTTGCAGAAACTAATGATCCTGTTGTTGTTTTAGAAACACATTCTGGTAATATTGTTATAGAATTTTTCCCTGATGATGCACCTAATCATGTGGATAATTTCCTGAAATTAACAAAAAATGGAGATTATGATGGAACTATTTTCCACAGAGTAATTTCTGGGTTTATGATTCAAGGTGGTGATCCATTAACTGCAATACCTGGTCATTCAATGTCTCAGTGGGGAACAGGTGATCCTGGATACACAATTGATGCAGAATTTAATGATATTGCACATGAAAGAGGAATTGTATCAATGGCACGTTCAACTGATCCTAATAGTGCAGGTTCACAATTTTTTATCATTCATGAGGATTCTAATTTTCTTGATGGTCAATACACTGTTTTTGGAAGAATTATCACACAAGCAAGTTTTGATACTTTAGATAAAATTGCTGAATCAGATACAATGCCAAACGACCAATTGGTCCACACTACTTTTGGGGTTGTCAAAAAAGCTTCTATACAAGATCGTGGTGAAATTTCAGATATTCTTGATTTAAAACCTCCAACAAGAACTAGTACTCCTATAATGAATACTGATCCTGAACTTTACAAAAACAATTATCTTGGTATCTCTTTCAAATCGCCAGTTGGTTGGTTGATACAATCCCCACCAAAGACTGAACCTTCAGTTCCTGATCTAGTAGTTTTAGGACCACAAACATCATCTTCTAGTCCTGCAGTATCGATATCTATTGATGGAACGTCTGGTACTATTGAAGACGAAGTAGAAAAACTCCATAATAGGATCGCCCCTCTAATAGAACAGGATGTTCTAACAGTTGTAAGTGAAGCAAAAACATCAGTTGATAATAATATTGCATACGTTCTTCGTGCAACCGGAGAATTTGAAAATCTAAATGATGTTGTTAGAGAAATAGGTTTTGCCACAATTATATTTGTAAATGATAATAGAGTTTATACAATTCAGTATACAAATCATCTAACAGACTATTACAATCATGAGGATAAAGTAAACACTATTTTAGAATCATTCGAATTGATTAATTCAGGACCACAAACTCTTTCTGAAGATTCCCAAGCAATAACTAGTTCAGATTCTGATGTAGATCCGAATGAAGGTGGTGGTTGTCTAATTGCAACTGCAGCATTTGGATCTGAAATGGCACCCCAAGTACAATTTTTGAGAGAAATTAGAGATAATACAGTTATGACAACTGAATCAGGAACTGCTTTCATGACAGGATTCAACCACTTTTACTATTCATTTTCACCATATGTAGCAGATTATGAACGAGAGAATCCAGTATTCAAAGAAGCAGTTAAAGTTACACTAACTCCATTACTCACTTCATTAACATTACTCAATTATGTTGATGTTGACACAGAAGAAGAAATGTTAGGTTATGGTATTGGAATCATTTTACTAAACATTGGAATGTACTTTGTAGCACCAGCTGCTGTAATCATTGCAATAAAAAATAGACTAAAATAATTTTGTAATCAAACTAGCCTTGATAATTCCCATCAGGTAGAATTGTTGGAAACTTGTATTCAGGTTCAGTAAGTAAATTATAGATATCA